>CESO01003153.1_pt1 | contig 34214 bp, 28 predicted proteins | sample 356341 | NCBI WGS metagenome assembly CESO01 (sample SAMEA2621812, study PRJEB7988) | marine metagenome | biome: marine biome (ENVO:00000447); feature: deep chlorophyll maximum layer (ENVO:xxxxxxxx); material: "saline water (ENVO:00002010), including plankton (ENVO:xxxxxxxx)" | depth 35 m | reverse complement strand
GCCCAACTTTGAAAAATTGAATTTACTTGGTCAAATTCAAAGAGAATATAACGATAATATAATTTGTCCGGCAATTGATAAAATATGGCGAGCTTATTCATTAACTCCGCCTGATAATGTTCGTGTTGTCATTCTTGGTCAAGACCCTTATCCAAATATAAACCAGGCCAATGGACTGAGTTTTTCAGTGAACCCAGGTGTAAAAATTCCTCCAAGTCTAAAAAATATTTTTAAGTTGTATGTTTCAGATACTGGGTTCTCTGAACCCAAAAATGGAGATCTCACCAAATGGGCTTTGGAAGGTGTTTTTCTTCTTAACAGTTGCTTAACTGTTAGATCCGGCGAACCCGGAAGCCATTCTAACTTACCATATCAAAAACTTTTAGAGGCAACAGTTTCAAGTCTAAATGATTCCCAAAACAATATCGTATTTTGGTTATTAGGCCAACAAGCGCAATCTTACGAGAAATTTATTGACTCAAAAAAACACTTTTGCCTAAAGACCAGTCACCCCTCACCCTTATCAGCATATCGAGGATTTTTTAATTCCAAACTATTTATTAAAACTGATGAATATTTTCATAGCAAAAACTCTAAAGGTGTGAGCTGGCAGCTACATTGATAGGCATTACCTTTAAAGATCATTATGACAACGTTTTTATATTCTCTACTTGGCCTAATTGCTATTGCTACAATCTATTCTGCATGGAGGTTAAGCATACAAAAAAATGAAAATTTCGATGAAAAATCTGGGGCAAAAATTGATAAACTTGAAGATGCTCTAAGAGAAGCTGAAATGGAAGTTGCTACTCTTCAAGAAAGACTTAGATCTCTTGAAGCTGGAAAATCTGAAATGTCAAAGGAATTTAAACTTATGGCGAGTGAAGCTCTTAAACAACAATCTGAAGACTTAAGGAATCAGTTAAAAGAGAGTAATTCATCCCAATTATCGTTGGTCCTTACCCCTTTTAAAGAAAAGTTAGAGCAATTTGGGAAAAATGTTCAAGAAACCCATGAAAAAGGACAAAAAGAAAGGATAGAGTTGAAAAGTGAAGTAAATAAGCTTGTGGAGCAAAATGAAAATCTAAAAAACGAAGCCAACCAATTAACAAAAGCCTTACGTGGTGATGTTAAAATGCAAGGGAATTGGGGAGAAATGGTTTTAGAAAAACTTCTTGAGAAAACAGGGTTAACGAAAGGGAGAGAATATACTGTTCAAGAAAGCATAATAAATGAAGAGGGAAAGAGATACCAACCTGATGTCGTTCTTCACCTGCCCGATGAAAAAAATATAATCATTGATAGTAAAGTTTCTCTTGTAGCCTATGAGCGTTTTGTCAATGCAGAAAGTTTAGAGGACCAATCGAAAGCTCTAAAAGATCATTTGATTTCTATCAAGAATCATATCAAAGGATTATCTGAAAAGAATTACCAAAACCTTTATGGGGTTTCTCTTGACTTTGTAATACTATTTGTCCCCATTGAGGGAGCTTACAGCGTTGCTCTTCAGGCCGAGCCTGGACTCTATCAAGAGGCATTCGATAAAAATATAGCTATGGTAAGTGCCACAAGTCTGTGGTCAACGCTCAGAACGGTAGGTACTTTGTGGCGACAAGAACGGCAAAATGCGAATGTTCAAGAAATCATTAGACAAGCTTCCGATCTATATGACAAATTTGTGGGCTTCTCTGAAGAACTAGTAAAAGTTGGTAACCAAATGGATACAGCTAAGAGGTCATATGAAAATAGCATGAAAATGCTCTCAGAGGGCAAAGGGAACCTGGTGAGAAGAACTGAAAATTTAAGAGTTCTTGGACTCAAGAATAGCAAAACAGTTAATACGAACCTTGTAGACAGGGGAATGCAGGGAGATAATAAAAATAATTCTCCGGAAGAATGAATGAGACAATGATCTATGGTGTTCATCCTGTTTTGGAGGCATTTAACTCAGGCAAAGAGGTGGATAGAATATTTATTGTTAGAGGACGAAGTGAAAACATAGATCCTATTGTTGATATGGCAAAATCTAATGGCGTCACATTCAAAATCGTTCCCGTAGAAAAAATGAATCGCTTAACTAGAAAAAATCATCAGGGTGTCATCGCTTTTCTAAGTCCAATTGTATTTTCATCTCTTGAAAATATAATTGATCTAACATATTCTGCTGGAGAAACTCCTTTGATTTTGGTTCTTGATCGGATAACAGACATAAGAAATATTGGAGCAATTGCTCGATCGGCAGAGGGCTCTGGAGTCCAAGCCATAGTTATCCCGAAAAACAACTCCGCACCCATAAATGGAGATGCTGTAAAAGCATCTGCGGGCGCCCTGTTAAGAATTCCGATCTGTAAAGAAAAAAACTTATCTCATACCCTTTCCTATCTTGAAGAATCAGGACTTCAAATTATAGGGTGCAGTGAAAAAGCAGATTCCTCTATCTCAAAAATAAACTTTTCTAACCCCTCGGCGATTGTATTAGGCTCAGAAGAAGATGGTATATCATCCTCGGTTTGGAAAGGGTGTAATATTCACGCTAAAATTCCTATGGTTGGAGACTTGGCTTCTTTAAACGTTTCAGTAGCAGCAGGAATAATATTATACGAATCAGTGCGACAAAAAAATCAATAACATTTACGAAAGTCTTGATTCAAGAGCTGTAATTTTAGATTGAGTATCTAATAATTTTTTACGCTCTATATCCACAACTTTTTTTGGTGCATTATCAACAAAACTCGAGTTCTGTAATTTTTTCATTACCGAAAGTTCAAAGCCCCTGAGATACTCTAATTCCCTATTAATGTTTAAAATCTCTTCTGAAGACAATCTCATATCAATATTAGATAATATAACCTGGTATTCCTTTGTCCCTACTAAAAATGAAAACCCTGACTCTATCCAATCACTACCTAAATTAGTTACATTCACAAGCTTTTGCACAACGGAAATTCCTGAAGGGAATTTTTCCTTCGTACGAAGATCAATCCCTTCTTTGAATGATAAGTTTTTTTCCTTTCTAAAATTCCTTAGGGCTATTGTAAGCTCTTCTAAATGACTAAAATCTTCGATATACTTAGATGAGTCAGTCGTTGACTCAGGCCATCCTTGATCATTGATAAATTTATGCTTTTGATAATTTCCGAGAATATGCCAGACCTCTTCAGTAATAAAAGGCATGAACGGATGAAGAATTTTCATCAAGGAATCAAAAAATTGTATCGACTTATCATAGGTTTCTTTAGAGATTGGCTCACCATAAGATGGCTTTATGAGCTCCAAATACCAAGAGCAAAAGTCATTCCATATCAATTTATAGATTTTCATCAGTGCCTCAGATAGTCTGTACTGTTTAAAATCATTTTCCAATACAATAAGTGTATCTGCAAGAACCTCATCAAACCATTTCATTGACCATTCTTCAACTTTTCCAGACTCCAATGAACTATTAACCTCCCAGCCTTTCACAAGCCTTAAGGCATTCCAAATTTTATTCGAAAAATTCCTTCCTTGAACACATAAGTCTTCGTCAAAGGGTAAGTCATTTCCTGCAGGTGAAGATAAAAGCATGCCCATTCGAACGCCATCCGCTCCATATTTTTTAATCAAATCAAGAGGATCAGGACTATTACCTAAAGATTTAGACATTTTTCGACCTTTTTTGTCACGAACAATTCCTGTCAGATATACATTTTTAAAAGGTTTTTTTTGAGTAAATTCATATCCAGCCATTACCATTCTGGCCACCCAGAAAAATAAAATTTCTGGAGCTGTAACCAAATCTTGAGTTGGATAATAATAATTTAATTCCTTATTATCTGGATTATTAATTCCATCAAAAACAGAGATGGGCCATATCCAACTTGAAAACCATGTATCCAAACAATCCTGGTCTTGTTTTAAATCAGATAATTCAAGACTACTGTTTCCAGAGACCTCTTTTGCTCTTTTAAGAGCTTCATTGGGGTCTATAGCTACTACAAAATCATCCTCGCCATCCCCATAAAAGTATACTGGAATCTGATGTCCCCACCATAACTGTCTGGAGATACACCAATCTTTGATATTGTTCATCCAATGAGAGTAGGTATTCTTGAATTTATTGGGAATTAATCTTATTTCACCATCTTCAATGGCTTTTATCGCAGGCTTCGCTAGTTCTGGCATTTTTATCCACCATTGTAGGGAAAGTCGTGGTTCAATAATTGCTCCGGTTCTCTCAGAGGTTCCTATTGAGGTTGAATAGATCTCAATTTTGCTTAGATCTCCATTTTTATCTAAATAATCAACAATATTTCTTCTTGCCTGAAATCTATCCATTCCTTCCCATTGAAGGCCATATTTATTTAGTGTCCCATCAGCATTAAGTATATCAATTACTTCTAAGTTGTGTTTTTGACCAATAGCATAATCATTCCAATCATGCGCAGGGGTAACTTTTAAGCAGCCTGTCCCAAAGTCTGTAGTAACATAATCATCTAAAATAATTGGGATTTCTTCTTTACTTATTGGAATTCGCACGTTGAGGCCGTGAATATCAGTGTAACGCTCATCTTTTGGATTAATTGCTATGGCCCTGTCTGCCATTATGGTCTCTGGACGAGATGTCGCAATAGTAATGTATTTACCAGGTCGTTCAGCAATTTCATATTTGACATAAAATAATTTTGCCTCAACATCCTTGTGAATGACTTCTTCATCACTCACAGAGGTCTTTGCCTCCGGATCCCAATGTACCATCCTTAGCCCCCTATATATATATCCTTTATTAAAGAGATCAACAAAAACTTTGATCACGGATTTCGTCCTCGTTTTGTCCATTGTAAAAGCTGTCCTGTCCCAATCGCATGAAGCACCGATATTCTGCAATTGCTCCAGAATTATTCCCCCATGCTTATCTGTCCAATCCCAAGCATGCTTTAGAAAATCATCACGCGATAAATCTGATTTTTTAATTCCTTCCTCACGTAGTTTTTGAACAACCTTAGCCTCTGTCGCAATTGAAGCATGATCTGTCCCAGGAACCCAGCACGCATTAAAACCATTCATTCGAGCCCGTCTTACGAGAATATCTTGAATGGTGTTATTAAGCATATGCCCCATATGTAAAACTCCTGTCACGTTTGGAGGGGGTATCACAATCGTAAATGAATCACGATCATCAGGAATAGAATTAAAGGCTTTTTCCTCCAACCAAAGTTGATACCAACTTTTTTCAACATTCTCTGGAATATATTTTGAAGCAATTTTCATATTCCACAAAGGTAGACTCTTGAACTTTTTTTGCCATACGTTTAGTTGAGATTACCTTTACATAGTAAAAGATTTAATTAAAACACTAAAACTCAAATGAGAAATTTCATCACAACAACTGCTTTTCTTTTAGCTTCAACTCTTAGTATGTATGGCCAGGAGTCAAATCCAAACTCTGCAGAGCTCGCTTTTGACACAGAAACCATTAACTATGGTACAATTGAAAAAAATGCCAATGGAGCGAAAGAATTTACATTTACTAATACTGGAAAAGAACCTCTAATTATCTCGAATTGTGTAGGCTCATGTGGCTGCACCGTGCCTCAGTGGCCAAGAACACCCATCGCACCGGGGGAAAGTGCTGCAATTAAGGTGAAATATGATACCAGAAGAGTTGGACGCTTTCAAAAAACAGTAACAGTTCAAAGCAATTCGAAAACTCCTACAAAAGTGTTAACAATCAAAGGAAATGTAAAGGATGTTGCAGCTGTAAATACCTCCCCAGTTAAAAAATCAAAAGAGTCTTCGAAAATTTCAAAGTAAGAAGACACCGAAAAATGGAAACATTCTTGACCAAAACCCGCTGCCCTATGTCAGCGGTTTTTTTTTGAATATCATAGTCTATGCCCAAAGTATCTAAACGAGCGCACTTGATGCCAGAATCTCCGATTCGGAAGCTAGCTCCTTTCGCTTTAGAAGCTGAAAAAAAAGGAGTTCATATCCACCATTTAAATATTGGGCAACCAGATATAGCTAGTCCAAAAAATGCTTTAAATTCCATTAAAAAGCATAAAATCGAGACCCTTAGCTATGCTCCCTCAAATGGATTTGAATCCTATAGAAATAAATTATCTAAGTATTACCAAGAAAAACGAATCGAAATTTCATCCGAAGAAATTATCATTACCACGGGGGGGTCCGAAGCTTTATCCTTCGCTATAAGTTGCGTTTGTGACCCGGGGGATGAAGTTATAATTCCAGAACCTTATTACGCTAACTACCTCGGGTTTTCAACCTCTGCAAGTGTAAATGTAATTCCATTAACTTGTTCGCTTGAAGAGGATTTTGCGCTGCCCACGAGTGAAACAATTAAATCTTTAATATCAGAAAAAACAAAAGCAATTATCCTCTGTAACCCCGGAAACCCAACAGGTCGGCTATACGATAATATTGAACTTGAACGAATTCGATCCATCGCAATCGAACATGATCTATATGTAATAAGTGATGAAGTTTATCGTGAGTTTGCATACGATGGAAAAAAACATAAATCTATTTTAAGTCTAGAGGGTATGGAAGAGAATGGTATTTTAATAGACTCTGTCTCCAAAAGATACAGCCTATGCGGTGCCAGAATTGGATTGATTGCGAGTAAAAACAAAATATTCATGAACTCAGCAATGAAATTTGCCCAGGCGCGATTATCGCCTCCTACTTTGGCACAAATAGTATCTGAAGCTGCATTAGAAACGGATAAAAACTATTTTACCGAAGTTATTGATGAGTATATAAGTCGAAGAAATTATATGGTAAATCGACTAAATAAAATTCCTGGGGTAAAATGCTCAAATCCTTCTGGAGCCTTTTATTGTGTGGCAGAATTGCCAATAAACAATTCGGATCATTTTTGTCAATGGATGCTCAAAGATTATGAGTTTCGAGGAGAAACTGTAATGTTGGCTCCTTGCACGGGATTTTATTCCAATCAAGAATTGGGAAAGAAGCAAGTTAGATTAGCTTATGTATTAAAAATAAAAGAACTTCAAAGAGCAATGGACTGCCTGGAACATGGTCTAAAAAAATATCTAGAATCCACCCATGCGAATCACTGAAAATGCAAACCTAAAAGAGTATAACAGCTTTGGTACAAGTTGCATAGCTCAGAGATTGTTCCACTTAAAAAAAGAAACAGATGTTCATGAATATCAAAAGCATCCTGACGGATACCCTAAGCATAAGCTACTTATCTCAGGAGGGAGCAATATTTTACTTGGTTCTCAAATTAAAGGTTCCGTTGCAAAAATTGAATGGGATGGGATCTTTATTTTGGAGGAATACGAAAATCATGTATTGATTCAAGTTTCAGCGGGACACTCTTGGCACGACTTTGTGATCTGGGCCATTGATCACGAATTTGGTGGAATTGAAAACTTATCACTAATACCTGGGCATGTCGGAACCGCACCCATTCAAAATATTGGTGCATATGGAGTAGAGGCAAAAGATTCTATTGAGTCTGTCAGGTACTTCAACTGGAATACTGGAGAGACAGAGAAGATATCCAATAAAGATTGCAAATTTGGATATAGAACGAGTATTTTTAAAACAATAAGACGAAACAATGGGGTGATATTGTCAGTGAATTTTCAGCTAACAAAAAATAATCATAATTACAACACGGAATATGGAGCAATACGTGAGGAATTAAAAAAATATGGTCTCAAAAAATCCTTATCTAACATATCCAAAGTTGTTATAAATATTCGAAACAGCAAGCTTCCTAACCCCAAATTGCTGGGAAATGCTGGAAGTTTTTTTAAAAATCCTGTGGTAGGAATAGATCAGCTCAAAATTTTGCAAAAAGAATATCCAAAAATTCCATTTTATAAACAGTCTAATAATCAAATCAAACTTTCAGGAGCTTGGCTAATTGAAAAATCCGGTTGGAAAGGCAAATCGCATAAAGATGCTGGAATGCACAATAAGCAGGCATTAGTTCTAGTTAATCACGGAAACTCAACAGGGGAAGAGTTATGGGAGTTTGCTAAGCGAGTTAAACGAAATGTTCAGAAGAAGTTTCAAATTAAACTTGAACCAGAAGTTAACTTGATAGAGATTGAAGCCTAAGTGGCGATTTTAAAATTTTACCATTTTACAAAAATTTGATTTGATAATCGTAAATTCGCTAGATGCTTGCGGTATTGAAAGTCATTCTTGTTGCGGCCCTATTATTAGGGTTGGGTCTGCTCGGTATGGCGATTAAAGTATGGTCAAAAAAAAATGGCGAGTTCTCAGGCACTTGCGCAAGCAATAGCCCTTTCTTAAATCCGGAAGGCGAAAGTTGTGCCTTATGTGGTGCTGAACCGAATGAGCAATGCCAAAATGCAAGTACAGCAGATTCTTAATTATATCCATCTTCAAGGCTAGACCAAACCTCTAAGTCTCCCTTGTTGTTTTGGTAAATAAGATATGCGTCCCATTCTTGATTATTCTCCAACCAAGACTGAACCTGATTCAAGGGCATCGCAAGAAAAGCTGTTGCTAATGCATCTGCTAGGGCACATGAAGCTCCTATGACTGTAGAGCTTTTAATTTCAGTCTCAATTGGCCATCCAGAAAAAGCGTTTAAAGTGTGACTAAACTTAATTCCATTCAAAGAATCAATCCTAAAATTTCTATAATTACCTGAAGTTGCTAAAGCTCTATTTTGCAGTGGAATAACTACCTGAAATTCATCTCTTTTTTCTAGGATGGGTTGTTCAATTCCGATCAAAAAACTATCTCCCGCGGGTTTTAAACCAAATGTTTTTATTTCTCCCCCTACTTCAACAAAAGCAGCATCAGCTCCTCTTGATTTAATAGAATCAATAATAATATCAACAGAATGCCCCTGGGCTAAACTCATAAAATTTAATTGAACATTTTTTGGCCAAGCCCAAAAGTCTATTTTTTTTGGCAGCCAATTATCATTACCCACAAATTTCATCAACGCCTGAACTTTCGCGGTATCACCATAATGTAAATAACCCTTACTCACACCAAACCCCCAGGCTTCAATTAAAGGTTGTAGGGTTGGATCAATAACCCCGTTAGTAAAAACTTTAGCGCTAAAAGCCAATTGACATAATTGAAACATTTCGTTAGAAAGGACTACCGTATCTCCCGAATTTAATTTTGAAATTTCAGAATCTGGATCCCACGGAGATGCAATTTTATTGTAATGAGATAACCAACCTTGAATAACATTTTCATCGATTTGTGTACCACTAAATCCGTCTGGGTAAAATATTTTAACCTGAAACGAAGTGCCCTGTGCCGATCCTTCATAATTCACTACAGCACCATATTTTCTCTGGCAACCAAAAACGAAAAGAATCAAAAAAGATGAAATTAAATAGCGCATTATCCGCCAAACTTAAAACTTGTTTCCCTTTCAGATTAATTTAGGGATAAATATTTTACAATTATCCTCCGAAATCATCAAAAGCTACATTCTCAGGGGGTACACCAAAATCATCTACCATCTTTAAAACCGCGGCATTCATCATTGGAGGGCCACAGAAATAATATTCTATATCTTCCGGACTTTCATGATCTCCAAGGTAATTATCAATTAATGCTTGGTGAACAAAGCCCGTAAATCCATCTCCTTTGCCATCTAAGCTACTTTTGGCATTCCAATTATCCTCAGGCAAAGGCTCAGACAAGACCATATGAAACGTAAAATTAGGAAACTGTTTTTCGATATTTTCAAAATCGTCAATATAAAACAACTCTCTCCTCGACCTCCCACCATACCAGTAGCTCACTTTTCGACCCGTTTTTAACGTATGAAACAAATGGAAAAGATGCGAACGCATAGGGGCCATTCCAGCTCCTCCGCCTATGTAAATCATTTCCGTATCCGAATCCTTTATGTGAAAATCTCCATATGGTCCTGAAATTGTAACCTTATCGCCCGCTTTCAAATCAAAAACATAGGAGGAGCAAACTCCAGGGTTTACATTCATCCATCCACCTTTAGCTCTATCCCAGGGCGGTGTAGCAATTCTTATGTTTAACATGACAATATTGCCTTCCGCAGGATGGTTTGCCATTGAGTATGCCCTGAATAAAGGCTCTGGATTATTCATTTTTAAATCCCAAAGTCCAAACTTATCCCACTCACCTTTGAATTCATCATCTTTCTTTCCCAATCGAGGATGGGCGGTAATGTCCATATTCTTAAAATCAACATTCACCTCAGGTACATCCACTTGAATATAGCCACCTGCTAAAAAGTCTAAATTCTCGCCTTCAGGTAGCTTTACTACGAACTCTTTGATAAAAGATGCTACGTTATAGTTAGATACTACCTCACATTCCCATTTTTTAATTCCAAATATTTCATCGGGAACAATGACCTTCATATCGTTCTTTACCTTTACCTGGCAACCTAAACGCCAATTATCAGCAATCTGTTTTCGATTGAAAAAACCCTTTTCTGTTTGAAGAATCTCTCCACCGCCTTCAGGAATTTGACACTCACACATACCACAAGTTCCTCCACCACCACAAGCCGAGGGTAGAAAAATTTTCTGCTCACTAAGAGTCGATAATAAAGTGGAACCTGATTCAATTTCAACTGAATCACCATTTATATCTAATTTTACTGGACCCGAGGGAGAGAGACGAGCTTTCGCCTGTAGCAAAATTGTAACTAAAGCTAGAATTACGAGTGTAAAAACAACTACGCTAGATAAAACTACTACAGAACTCGATAAAGCTAAAAACATAACTATGATAACATTATAATTTAATACCCATAAAACTCATAAAAGCTATACCCATTAATCCGGTGATCATGAACGTTATACCCAAACCCCTGAGAGCAGGTGGAACATGAGAATATTTTAATCTCTCGCGAATTGCCGCAATTGCGAGGACTGCCAATAGCCAACCGATACCAGATCCAAAACCAAAAGCCGTAGCTTGACCTATTGTTGAATAAGCTCTCTCCTGCATAAACAACGAGCCCCCTAATATTGAACAATTCACAGCGATCAAGGGCAAAAATATACCAAGTGCTGAGTATAATGCTGGAGCAAATTTTTCTACTATCATTTCAACAAGCTGAACCATTGCTGCAATGACAGCAATGAACATAATGAAACTCAAAAAACTCAAATCCACATCAGAAAAAGAAGGATCTAACCAAGCCAGAGCCCCTTTGTCTAAAATCCTAGTCTGCAGAAGGTAATTAACAGGAACAGTGATCGTAAGTACGAATGTTACCGCTAAACCCAAACCCATTCCAGTTTTTACTGTTTTTGAGACAGCTAAATAAGAGCACATCCCTAAAAAATAGGCAAAGATCATATTATCTATAAAGATGCTTTTGACAAAAATGTTAATTAACTCTTGCATATTTTTTTCTCTTTACTTTAATCTTTTTCTATTAGCGAAGGTGTCTTTGATCTCTGCCACCAAATTATAACGGCAACCACAATCAAAGCCATGGGAGGCAATAACATCATACCATTGTTATGATAGCCTAGTTCATACAATCCCAATTTTTCTATTACCGGATAATCATAAAGCGTCCCATTGCCAAAAAGTTCTCTAAAAAAAGAAACAACAATCAAAATCAACCCGTAAGAGGCCCCATTCCCTATTCCATCAAGAAAAGATTTCCATGGAGTATTTCCTAATGAAAATGCTTCTATCCTTCCCATTATTATACAATTCGTGATGATCAAACCAACAAATACTGATAATTGCTTACTTACATCATAGACAAAAGCTTTAAGCACTTGGTCCACAAGAATTACAAGCGTAGCAACAACTACGAGTTGAACTATGATTCGAATTCTATTCGGAATCATATTCCTCATAAGTGATGTAATTACATTAGCTAATGCCATTACAACTATAACCGACAGGCTCATTACAACAGCTGGCTTCAGTTTCACGGTTATTGCCAAAGCACTGCAAATTCCCAATACTTGAACCGTTATTGGGTTATTGATATTCATTGGATCGCTAAGTAACTTTCTATTCTTCTTAGAAAATAATGCTTCTTTTGTTTTATTGGTCTCCATGGTCAGTGATATATAACACTAATAGTTGAATCTGATGGATTATCATTTTCAATTGAAAGGTTTAATAAAAAAGATTTATAAGGGATCAAGCAGTCTTCGAACATAGTTTGAACACCAACGGATGTGATGGTTCCTCCAGAAATGCCATCAACTTGCTGGTAGCCTGACGCATCTCCCTTCCTAACCTCAATTCCATCTCTCAAACTTGAAAAAAGAATTTTATCGGGGAATTGGTCCTCAAAAATAGGTGTTGAAATTTCTGCTCCTAGTCCTGGGGTTTCTTTCTCATGGTCAAAAGATGCACCTAGAATTGTGTTACCATCCCCTTTTAAAGAAACATAGCCCCAAATAGGTCCCCAAAGGCCGGTTCCACGCATTGGAATTACATAAAAAGTGTCTCCGTTTTTTTGAGCTTTAAAAAGAGGTACTTTACGAGATGAATTTGATTCCTTTACCGCCTCTTCAAGGTCAATATCAAATGCAGTAATTTCAGAAGATACAACAAGTCCATTCTGGATCACTAGTTGATCAGTTATGTATTCGTCAAAAAGTAATTCGGGATCTTCCCCGATAACTCCGATAGATGACAGTATATCAGATTTCTTTTCCAGTTCTATATTTTTTTCCTGAAACGGTTTTAAAGACGTTGCAGCAATTGACAATAGAGAGGCAACTACAATAACCATTGCTATTGCAAAAAAATAGGTGTAAGAATTTGAGTTTATATTCATAGAGCAATCAATTAACACTTAATTTTAATCGCTTGAGACGCCTTTTAATGTTCCCTTCAACAACATAATGATCTATTAGTGGTGCCATTACGTTCATAAACAAGATAGCCAACATCATGCCTTCTGGGTAAGCAGGATTGAAAACACGAATCATAATCCCTAGAAAACCAATAAAAAAGCCATAAATCCATTTTCCCCGCTCAGTATGAGCAGCCGAGACGGGATCTGTAGCCATAAAAACAGTGGAAAAAGCCCAACTACCAAAAACCAGGTGAAAATAAAAAGGTATACTTAAAAATCCCTGCTGCTCAGGTGATATCATACTTGGTGCTACTGCATTGAAAATTAGACTGATAGTGATCGCCCCGAGTAGCGAGGAGAACATAATTTTCCATGATCCGATTCCTGTAGCAATTAAATAAATTCCACCTAATAAAATGAGAATGGTGCTCGTCTCTCCTATTGAGCCTGGAATAATTCCCAAGAAGGCATCCCATGCTGAAAATGTCGTACTCCCAGTTGTTGCAAACTGTCCCAAAGCAGTTGCTCCTGAATAACCATCGACAAGAGCTTCTCCTGGACCTAATGTGGCATTAATCCATACTTTATCTCCACTCATAAAAGAAGGGTATGCAAAAAATGCAAAGGCTCTTGCTGTTAAAGCAGGGTTTAAGATATTCATTCCAGTCCCGCCAAAAACTTCTTTTCCAATCAGCACCGCAAAAATTGTAGAGATTGCAATCATCCACAAAGGCATATCTATAGGCATTGTCATAGGAATCAATAATCCCGAAACAAGAAACCCTTCATTCACAGCATGCTTATTTCTATACGCAAAATAAATCTCTACTCCCAATCCTGCTATGTATGTAACAATAATCATTGGTATAATTTTTAAAGCTCCAAATAGGAAATTTTCCCATGTAAAAAACTGTAACCAACCAACAGCACTATTCAACAAACCAAGAGCTTTATTATGCTGATATCCAGAATTATATATTCCAAATATTAATGCAGGAACTAAGGCAAAAATGACTGTAATCATGGTTCGCTTAAGGTCTATAGCATCTCTAACGTGAGCACCGCTTTTCGCATTATGGTCTGGGACAAACATCATTGTCTCCAAAGCGTTGTGCAGAGGATACAAAGGCTTGAGTTTTCCGGATGTAACCGCAGGACGCGAAGCATCAAAAATATTTTGTATAAATTTCATTTACTTAAAACATTAATTCATTTCGTTATAAAGAATATCTAACCCTTTTCTAACCATTTCCTGCAACGGTTGTTTAGATGTGCATATAACTTCGCACAAAGCAAAGTCTTCAGGGATAATCTCATAAATTCCTAGTTCTTCCATTTTTTCAATATCCTCTGCCCAGATTGATTTCAACAATTGGTTAGGAAGGATATCAAAAGGGAATACCTTATCATATTGACCTGTTACTACGAAAGCACGCTCTTCGCCGTGCAACTTAGTAGTTAAATTATATTTACGATTTGGAAAAAGCCACGAAAAATATGCTTTACTGAAAGAATATTTATTGAATCCTGGTAAAACCCATCCGAGAAAATCTGTATTTTCACCTTCTGGAATCACTGAAACTTGTTTTGCAAGGAAGCCCAGATACCCTTCTTTTCCAATATCCTCACCTGAAAGAACAGATCCAGAGATGTAACGATAATTGCCCTCCTTAGTTTCCTTAGAGAAAAATGTTTTCATTGATTGTCCCCCTCTGACTAAATAATACTGTGGGTTTTTCATACCAGCCCCTCCAGCTGCAATAGTTCGGTCCAAATGAAGTTCACCTGATTCAAATAGCTTACCAATTATCGCAACATCTTGAGCAGCAATAGTCCAAATGACCTCACCTTTGTTAAGCGGTGAAACCCGAGAAATATGAACTGAGGTATTCCCAGAAGGGTGTGGCCCATGAAATCTATGAATTTCAATATCATTTGCATTGGTTAGTGTATCCGATTTTTCATCCTGAGCTATAGATAAAATTGTCCTATCTGAAAGCTGTTTTAAAACTTCTAATCCTCGACTAAAAAGTTCTTCTTTTCCTTTTAAGCTGAATCCAGGCTTAGAGGCGAATGGGTCGGATCCCATTCCGTTAATGAAAATGGCTTTTGGCGAGTCATCTGGATTTGCGAGACAACCGTATGGTCTCATTTTAAGAAGGGTCCATGCACCTGACTCTAAAAGCTTATTTTTAATTTCGTCTTTTTTTAAAGCAGTTTTATCACCAAAATTCAGATATTCACATTTTTCATTCGCACGGATTACGATTTGATCTAACCTTCTCTTCGGACCTCTTTGAATTGCCGAAATTTCACCGCTTATTGGCGAAGGTATTTTAATTCTTTCATTTTTCTTGTCAAACAAAATTGTCTGTCCAGCTTTTACCTCATCTCCAACCTTTACAGCTAATTTCGGTTTTAGGCCAATAAATTCAGATGGTCGAATAGCATAATTGCTAACAAATTTAGATGCCTTAAGCTCCTTTATTGGATCTCCAAACAAGGGCAAATTAAGCCCTTTTCGAATAGTATATTTTTTTGACATGTGCAGTTATAAAAATGCCTCAGAAAATTTTTTGTGCAAAGGTATAAATTAGGGTCGGAATTAAGAAGTTTTTCTGAACTTTACTTTGTGAATAAGCATTGTTATTTCTTTTTTACTTTTTTTTTATTCTTGGTTTATGGAAAATGTCAATCTTTTAGACCTGAAATTATATCTATTGACGATTTTAAAAGTATAGAAATCTACCCAATTGGAGATCCGCAATCCGCTCCGATAATCTCATTGAACTCAATAAAATCTCTCCATGTTTCTTTTGATGACTTTAGTAGTAATACCCAATCACTAAATTATACTTGGATTCATTGTGATAGAAATTGGAAGCAATCACCGCTTATGTCATCTGAGTACCTAAATGGCTTCCTGGAGGGGCAATTACCCATTGCTGAATTATGCTTCAACACATATCAACCATACAGTCATGTGATGACCAGCCTTCCTGAATTAAATTGTATGCCAAGAATTTCAGGAAACTACTATTTAATTATTTACGAACAGGACCCTGAAGATTTCCTGCTAAGATATCCGGTTATAATAGTTGAGCAACTAGCTGAAATTCATGGATCAATCCACCGAACAATGAATATGGATCAAAGAGGCACTCATCAAGAAATTGATATAACAGCAGACCTGACAAATATTTCTGTTCAAAACCCTTTTAATGACATTCAGCTATCAATAATTCAGAATCGAAATTGGACAAGCTTAAGATCCTTATCCCCTAGGTTTTTAAGAAATGGAATTATTGATTTTAATTATAATAACGGAGAAAACTCATTTGCTGGGGGTAATATTTTTCGGTTTGCAGACTCAAAAAACATTCCTATACCCTCCCTCAGGATTAGAAAGTTTGAATTAAAAGAACTTTGGGTCGCAAATGTAATGGAAGAAAAGCCCAGAGGCATTGATCCTTTTCTTTTTCAAGATGATAGCAGAGGGGGCTATGTAATTAGAAAACAAAGCTCAAACCAACCTGAAACTGAAGCAGATTATATCTTATTGGATATTTTTTTAAAAGACATAGAAAATTTAGGAGATAGAAAACTTTACGTGATCGGTGATTTCAACCAATATAAAATGAACGAAAATTACAGACTTTTTTATGACTCAAATGAAAAAGCATACAGAGGGCTCATTAAGGTAAAACAAGGATACTTAGAATATGTAATTGCTGAACCCAGCTATGAATTTGGAGAAAATATAAATTGGGATTTATCTTGGACTGAAGGTAATCATTGGCAATGCCCAAATTATTATGACGTCATTATCTACATGAAAGAATGGGGTAAGCGTTATGACAGAGCGATAGCAAGCAAAAAATTTTACACCAATGGTAATCTTGGGCTTAGCTTAGATTAACTTTTTAATTAGATCGTGATTAGTCAAAATATTGAATTAGCAAAAAAAAACTTAGACTCCGGAAAACTAATTGGATTGCCTACCGAAACGGTCTACGGACTAGCAGGCAATGCCCTGGATCCCGATGTAATTTTAAATATCTACGAAATTAAAAAACGACCTTTTTTCAATCCACTAATTGCTCATATTGGAGAAAAGGGTCAAATAAATAATTTATGTATCAATATTCCTGATGCAGCACATGTCTTGATTGATGAATTTTGGCCCGGTCCACTAACGCTAATTCTAGAAAAATCAGAAATTGTTCCTCATTTATTGACCTCAGGGAGTAATAAAATTGCAGTTCGGTTACCTTCTCACCCAATGGCCATTAAACTTCTACAATCTTTAAAATATCCATTAGCCGCTCCGAGTGCCAACCCCTTTCAATATGTTTCTCCAACATCCGCACAACATGTGATTGACCAACTTGGAAAGTCCATATCTTTTGTATTAGATGGAGGTCCGTGCTCCATTGGAATTGAATCTACTATCATCGGCTTTAATAATAACGAAGTCGAGGTCTATCGACTTGGCGGCATACCGGTTAAAGCCATTGAGAAAATCCTGAAAACGAAAACGAAGCCAATGTTTATGGATAAAAAATTGACATATCCAGGTCAAGGCAAAAAACATTACTCTCCCAAGAAAAAAATATTTTGTATTTCGCATGGTGAATCCTTTATGGCAGAAAAATCAAAAAGTATATTTATTAGTTGGAAACCAGATTCAAAATCCTTTGACTCTATAAGTTTGGATGGATCGACCAGATCTGGAGCTTCGAGATTATTTTCAATTTTGAGAAGATTAGATGCTACAGAATTTGAGGAGATTTATATCGAACGGGCTCCAAATAGAGGTCTCGGACCCGCGATCAATGATCGTCTAACTCGGGCCTCACACCCTTCCTAAGTTTGAAATTTTGCCCGAGATAAACGCGACGAACTACTGAATCCTCAGATAATTCCTTTGCAGATCCACTTTTTAGTATTTTTCCTTCAAACATTAGGTAAGTTCTGTCAGTAATTGCCAATGTTTCTTGAACATTATGGTCGGTTATTAAAACACCGATATTTCTCTCAACTAATTTCGAAACAATTAACTGGATGTCTTCGACAGCAATCGGATCAACCCCTGCAAAAGGCTCATCTAACAAAATAAACTTTGGGTCTGAGGCTAATGACCTAGCGATTTCAGTTCTTCTGCGTTCCCCACCGGACAAGAGGTCTCCTCGAGTATGACGTATTTTTAATAAAGAAAATTCTTTCAAAAGCTTATCAGTTCGCTCCTTTATCTCATTTTTACTCAACCCTCTCCATTCAAATACAGCCGCAATATTATCCTCAACAGACATCTTCCTAAATACTGATGGGTCCTGAGCGAGATACCCGATACCTTTTTGCGCTCTCCTGTACATGGGCAATCGAGTCACATCTTCCTTATCTAAGAGGACTTTTCCCTTATCTGGTTTAACCATCCCAACTACAGCATAAAATGAAGTTGTTTTTCCAGCACCGTTGGGGCCAAGTAAACCAACTATTTCTCCCTGACTCACATAAAAACTTACATCATCAACAACCCTCTTACGACCATAATCTTTTGATATTTTTAAAACTTCAAGCCTCATTGATAATGATTTTTTTTGGTTGTGCTATTTTACTTATAAAGACACTCAATTCATACAAAAGAGCAACCGGAATCGAGACAATTACTTGACTAAATATATCCGGAGGAGTAATAATTGACGAAATTATCAAAATGATAATCCATGCATGTCTTCTGTATGTTTTCATAAATGCAGGAGTAACAAGCCCAGCTCGAGATAAAAAATAAATAACAATTGGAAGTTCAAATAAAAACCCGCATGCTAAAATTATACTTGCTATTGTTGACAAATATGAAGATGTTTCAATAAAATTAATTATTTGATCCGAGACAATATAATTTGATAAAAACTGGACACTTAAGGGAACAATTAAAAAATATCCGAATGCGGCTCCAAGAAAAAATAATAATGATGAAATACTAATGAAGGCCACTGATTTTTCTCTCTCTTTGGTTGTTAATCCCGGAGAGACAAAAGCCCAAATTTCTTTAAGAATAAAAGGGAAAGAGAAGACAATACCGGCGATCAAAGAAAGAGAAATATGGAGAGAGAATTGACCTGCCATTTTACTATTTAATAACTCAATATTAATATTTTCGATACACAAACTTCTGATTTCCGTCATTTCCGAGAGCAAGCACAAAACCCGATATGAAATAAAATCTGGTGATTTCGGTGCCAGTAGTAATCCATCAAAAAGAACTTCCCTAAAAACAAATGCAACAATTCCAGCTATTATAACACCCAAGCTCGCTCTTATCAAATGCTTTCTTAAAGCAGATAAGTGATGTAAAAAAGGCATTGATTTTTCTTTTGTCATGATTTACAAAAGTAGTTTATAGTGTAACTTCATATAATCTATTTCATCAAAAAAGATGAGTCAAAAAACAATAAACGATAGCAAGAAGCTTTTAAAGTCTTTTTTTGGGTTCGATGAATTCAAAGGAGAGCAAAGAAATTCTATTAATTCCATCCTTCAAGGGAATGATACTTTCATTCGAATGCCAACAGGTGGTGGGAAATCTCTTTGCTATCAGCTTCCTGGTATTCAATTAGAAGGACTTGCAATTATAATATCACCTCTCATAGCTTTAATGAAAAATCAAGTAGATGTAGTCCGCGGTTTTTCAACTAGTGACTCAATAGCTCATGTTTGGAATTCTTCATTAACGAAAAGAGAAATGGTTGAGGTTAGAGGAGATCTTTCCTCGGGAAAGACTAAACTTCTTTATATGGCACCGGAATCATTAAATAGAAGAGAAAATATTGAGTTTTTAAAAAAACTAAACATTTCATTTTATGCTATCGATGAAGCACATTGCATATCTGAATGGGGTCATGATTTTAGACCTGAATACAGACAGCTGAGAAATGCAATAAATTCAATCAAAAGAAAACCTATCATGGCATTAACTGCCACAGCTACTGAAAAAGTTGTGTCTGACATACAAAAAAGCCTTGAAATGAAAGAGGTAAATATATTTTCTACATCTTTCAATCGTACAAATCTTTTTTATGAAGTGAATTTAAAAAATGAAGTTGAAAAAGACATTGTTAAATTATTAAAATCTCACAAAGGAAAATCAGCTATCATTTATTGTTTGAGTCGAAAAAAAGTCGAAGAAATTAGCCACATCCTTCAGATTAACAACATTACCTCATTACCATACCATGCAGGCTTAGACAATAATACTAGATCTAAACATCAAGATGCATTTTTAAATGAAGACATAAATGTAATTGTGGCAACAATTGCATTTGGTATGGGAATCGATAAACCAGATGTTCGTCTTGTAATTCATCATGATATTCCGAAAAGTATTGAAAGTTATTATCAGGAGACAGGAAGAGCCGGAAGAGATGGAGGGGAAGGGATTTGTGTGACTTATTTCTCAGAAAAGGATATAGAAAAATTAGATAAGTTTTTAAGTAAAAAACCCGTTTCAGAGCAAGAAATAGGTCGTCAACTTCTTCAAGAATCCAAGGGGTACGCCGTTACATCATCATGCCGAAGAGAGTATATTCTGCATTATTTTGGAGAAAGTTATAACATTGAAAATTGCGCTCAGTGCGATAATTGCAGAAAAAATCTGAATAAAATTGAATGTAGCAGTGATGTCAAATTATTACTGAATATTATCAAAGATGGAAAACATAATTTTAGATCTGAACAAGTGGTGAATGTTTTAATAGCAAATGAAACATCCATCTTGAGAACTTTCGGAGCATTTAAACTCAAGGGGTGGGGAAAAGGTAAAGAAAAACCAAAAGGCTATTGGATAAACTTAATCAGTCAAATTTCTATGAAGCACCTAATTAAAAAAGACATAGAAAAATATGGAATTTTATCCCTAGAGTCCAAAGGAGAAAACTTCCTAAATTCAAATCAGAAATATTATGCTAATCCATTTATCGAACTTACTGAATCTCAAAGTCAAGATAATTCGGCGCGAAATAACTCTGTTTTAGATCCCGAACTTTTAAAAAAGCTTCAAGCACTGAATAAAAATCTGGCACGGGAAAGAAATATACCTCCATATGCAATGTTTTCAGAGATATCCTTAAATGAAATGGCTAGTACATATCCGTTTAATGAAGAAGAATTAATGGTTATTCCTGGAGTTGGAGAAGGTAAAGCCAAGAGATTTGGAGCTTCATTAATTCTCGAAATAAAAAATCATTGTCTAGAAAATAATATTGAAAGACTAGAGGATTTTACAATGAGAACTGCTGTTCAAAAAGGATCTTTAAAAATTTATATCATTCAATCAATTGACCGATTGCTATCGATTGAGGAAATGGCTCAAAATAAAGGACTATCTCAAGACGAGATAATAGATGAGATGCAACGTATAGTTGAAAATGGAACACGATTAAACTTGGATCCAATTATAAACGATATGATTGGGGACGACGAATGTGTCGATGAAATTATGGATTACTTCCAAGAAGAATCTAAATCTGGAGACGTTTATGAAGCCCTAAAATATTTTGACGAGTCTTACAGTGAGGAAGAACTTCGACTAGTTCGTTTAAAATTTCTTTGTAAGATTCTTTAAATCAATTTTTTGAATACCATCTTATCTCTTTTGGTAAATCAGGATTAGAGAGTTTTATGAAATTAAAAGTATTAGAAAAATTCAGGATTTTCGAGATAGATTCTATGGAGGGAAGTATTAATTCTTTTGTTTTTTGAGTAGGTTTTTTCATAGGCCATGTTATATGTGAGAATAACGCAGACCTGACATATTTTATTGTGGTTCAATTTCAAGTATCCTTCTTAGATTCATTAAGGCGTAACGCATTCTACCTAAAGCCGTATTAATACCAACTCCTGTTTCTAAAGCTATTTCCTTAAAACTTAAACCTGAAGTCATTCTTAACTTGATTACCTCTTGCTGGTCTAGAGGCAATTCCCCAATAGCCATTCGAATATCTGAATTCAATTGCTCCTGTTGGATACTTTCTTCAAAATTCAAAGCTTCATCTTTTATACCAAGGACTGAATCTCCGCATTCCTCAAGCCCAATTAACTTCGATCGCTTTCTTTTTCTAAAAAAATCCATTACTGCATTTCTCGCTACCATATGGATCCATCCAGAAAATTTACCCAATTCTTTGTATTCTCCTGCCTTTGCAACACGAATAAATTTTATCCAAACCTCTTGAAGAATATCATTTGCATGATCCTCATCTTTTACTCTCTGAAAAATTGAATTGAAAACTGATGCAGAATATCTATCCAACAAAAGCTTTAGAGCTTTTTCTTCTCCTCTTGAAAATGACGCTACAAGATCAGCGTCGCTTACGCCTACATTTTTCATAAACCAATAAGTGTTTAAAAATTGAGTAGGGTTCAGAGCATAGATAATATTTATTTGATTCTTTCTACGAAACTAGTATTTTTTCTTGAATACAAAAGGTATTTTTGTGAAAAATATGAATAAACAGAAAAATTTAATTATTACTGGCGCTCGAGTTAATAATTTAAAAAATATTAACATTGAGTTTCCTCATGGCCATCTAGTAGTTATCACAGGGGTAAGTGGAAGTGGAAAATCTTCTCTTGCATTTGAAACATTATACGCAGAAGGGCAAAGAAGATATGTTGAATCTTTATCATCTTATGCGAGACAATTTTTAGGGAAACTTGATAAACCTGAAGTTGATAACATCCAAGGACTTTCTCCTGCAATCGCAATACAACAGAAAGTGATATCGCGTAATCCTAGATCCACAGTAGGAACTGTTACAGAATTGCATGATTATTTAAAAGTTCTTTTTTCAAGAATTGGAAAAACTTACTCGCCTGTTTCGGGAAATCAAGTAAAACGTCATCAAAAAAGTGATGTGGTTCAAAGAATTAAAGAAAGATTAGATTCAGTTGTTTTAATTGTAAGCCCAATTGATTTCAAAGACCGATCAATAACCGAGGTATCCAAGCTCTTATTAGCCCAAGGTTATTCCAGAGTCATCGACAATAATGGAAATATTTACAAAATTGAAGATTTCCCAAAAAACCAAAATCATTTTTCACTTGTAGTTGACAGACTTCACCTAGATGAACTCGATGAAGAAACCCTAAATAGAGCAAATGACTCAATTGAAATAGCATTTTTTGAGGGTCGAGGAAAACTTTTTTTATGTTGGGGAAATAGTCAAAAAGACGAGTTTTCAAATGAATTTTCTTTAGACGGAATTCTTTTTGAAGAACCCTCACCGGCTTTTTTCACCTTTAATACTCCACAAGGAGCCTGTCCTGATTGTGAAGGTTTTGGATCAAAAATTGGTATTGATAAAAATCTTGTTATCCCAAATCAATCGCTCAGTATCTATGAAAATGCAATTGCTCCTTGGAAAGGGGAAAAACTTTCAAAATGGAAAGATCAAATGATACTTGGCGCTGAAAAAGTTAATCTCCCCGTTCACAAGTCAATTAATCTCCTAAGCCAAGACCAATTAAGTTTAATTTGGAATGGGTGCGAGTACTTTAAAGGAATTAATGATTTTTTCAAATATGTAGAGAGCAAAATCTATAAAATACAATTTCGAGTTTTACAGGCACGATACAGAGGAAAAACTTTATGCCAAACCTGTAAAGGAAATAGACTCAGAAAAGAAGCAGATTATGTTAAAATTAATGAATTATCAATTAGCGATATCTTATCACTCCCAATTTCAAAAGCACAAGATTGGTTTAAAAAATTAACCCTTAATCCACATGATGAATTAATAGCAAATAGATTAGTAATTGAAATCAAAAATCGGTTAAATGTTTTAGAAAGAGTCGGTCTGCATTATCTCACTTTAAATAGATCATCTGCTACTTTGTCGGGTGGAGAGTCCCAAAGAATTCACCTTGCTACTAGCCTCGGGGCTTCACTTGTAGGATCCATTTACATTTTGGATGAGCCCAGTATTGGCCTTCATTCAAAAGATGCCAAAGAATTACTTGCAGTACTTATAAAACTCCGGGATATTGGAAATACAGTAGTTGTAGTTGAACATGATTCACTTTTCATGGAAGCGGCTGATACTCTTATTGATATTGGCCCCGCAGCAGGGTCTAACGGTGGACAAGTAGTTTTTAGCGGAAATGGGGCTGAAATTAAGCAAAAGAATACCTTAACAGCTAAATACCTGAAAGGAGAAAAAAGAGTTTATAGAGAAATTCGAACCATTGAAAAAAAAGCAAATACCATTGGTATCCGAAATGCTAGTTTGAATAACTTAAAAAATATAGATATTGATATTCCATTGGGAAATTTATCCGCAGTTTGCGGAGTCAGTGGAAGCGGTAAAACTTCATTAATAAAAAATATCTTAGTTCCTGCACTCCAAAAAGAACTTGGGGAATCTAACTCAATAATTGATTTATCTGCATCACTCACAGGAGATATTTCTTTAATTCAATCCATTGAAGTAATAGATCAAAACCCAATTGGAAAATCCTCGAGATCAAACCCTGTCACATATTTGAAAATATATGATGAAATAAGATCCGCATTTGCAGCTTCTAAAGGAGCTCAAATAATTGATTTAAAAGCCAAACATTTTTCATTTAATACAGACGGTGGAAGGTGCGATATGTGCAAAGGAGACGGCTTTGTCACCATTGAGATGCAATTTATGGCTGATATTCATTTAACCTGCGATCATTGTAATGGTGATAGATTCCAAGATACCATTCTAGGGGTCAAGATAAATGGTAAGAATATTTCCGACGTATTGAAGATGACTATTGATGAGGCTTTTGTTTTTTTTAGAGAATCGAATTTTATAAAAATTTCTAAAAAATTTGAACCATTAATTGATGTAGGGCTTGGGTATCTTCAGCTAGGACAAACCAGCTCTTCTCTTTCTGGCGGAGAGGGGCAAAGGGTCAAACTTGCTTATTACCTCTCAAAAGGTAAGTCCATTGATCCAATTTTATTTGTTTTTGACGAACCCACTACAGGTCTTCATTTTGATGACGTTCAAAAACTACTCAACTCATTTAATGCATTAATCAAATTGGGACACACCGTTGTTGTAATCGAACATCATATTGATATCATTCGCCACTCAGATTGGGTTATTGAATTAGGACCTGAGGGAGGTGAAAAAGGTGGGCATCTTTTATTTCAAGGTGAAATTGAAAAATTTAAAAAACTAGAAAACTCACCTACCGTGAATTTCATAAAAGATATAAAGGACTGATTTTTTTTAAATCTCACTTACCAAAATTCTTTCGTTGACGACGAAATTCATATAAAATTATAGCTCCAGCAACACTAACATTCAGAGAATCTACAATTCCATCCATTGGAATCTTAACCTTTTCTGCAGCGATCCTTGACCACTCATTACTGATTCCGTCATCCTCTGATCCCAATACAATTGCATAAGCTTCATTCAAATTTTGCTCAAAATTAAAATCAGCACCGTTTAAGTCCATTAAAAAGCATTTCAAATTACTTTCTAACAGGAATTTTATAACATCTATCCTATTTGCCTCAAACCAAGGAGTATTAAAGATTCCTCCCAAGCTATTTCTAACAGAATAGGGACTTAAAGGATCACATTTCAAAGACGAAAAAATAACTGCGTCTACAGAAACTGCATTTGCTGTTCTCATCAAAGCACCAACATTACCAGGTTTTTCAATACCGTCAAGAATCAAAATCACTGGTTTTTTAGGTAATTGAATATTGTCTAAAGTTCTATTAGGTCGTCTAAAAACAGCCAGTGCATTAACTGTCCCACTACGAACAACTAATTTTTTAAATATTTCCTTGGAGCAAAAAAATGCTTTTTCTATCGGGAGATTTATTTTTTTTTTGTTTTCCTCGTTAAGAAATAACTCATTTAAATGATAACCAGATTTAATCGCTCTTTGAATTTCCCTTTCCCCCTCCACTAAAAAAATTTGATCCTTTTTCCTTAGTGAAGACTTTTTAATCCAATGAACCAATCTTTTAATTTTGTTATTTTGGAGACTCTCGATATGGATCACCCTCCTATTCTTTTAGTATTCAACCCTAAATCATTCAGCATTTTTTCACAATTACTTCGAACATCTCCTTGGAGTAATAATATATATTTTTTGAGACTTCCCCCTACACCACAAGATTTTTTTATTTTTTTTGAGAGTTCAATTAGACCATCTCCTTCAATACCTGAAAAATCTAATAGTGTCACCATCTTTCCAGCTCGTCCTTTTTTTTCAAAATAAATATCTACTATTCCTTTCAAGCTGACTTCTTCTTGATTAATTAATTTTGAATCATTTATATCTCTTTGATTTTCATAATCATTTTTTTCGATACCCATTGCGCTTGCTAATGCCTCGGAAAAAGGATTATCTTTTTTCTCGCCTGATTTAAAATTATTATTTTTCATCAATTAACTTTTGATATAATTCCAGATATCGCTGACTTATCTCATTCATTGAAAAGCTCTCTGCTTTCTCTCTTGCAGATTTTGAAAAATCTATCATTTTTTCTTTGCTGTCGATCAATGATAATGCATCTTCAGCCATAGATTCGACATCACCAATATTTTCTAAAAAACCATTTTTATTATGGTCAACAACCTCACTAAGACCACCAACATTAGATGCGATAACTGGAACATGGGAAGCCATCGCTTCAAGAGCAGATAATCCAAAACTTTCCGTACTTGATGGAAGTAAAAAAATATCTGATATTCCCAGCATTGATTGAACGTCATATGTTTTGCCTCTAAAAATAACTTTATCCCAAATTCCTAAATCTCGCGATAATTTTTCCGCAATATTTCTGTCGGGACCATCCCCAACCATTATTAAAATAGAATTCCTTTGGTCCTGAACTTTTTTAAAAACTTTTATTACATCCAATACTCTTTTTACCGGACGAAAATTACTGACATGGCAAAAAATTGTTTCATTATCTTTTGCAAAGTACTGTCTTTTATCTTTTGTCTTTCGATCATAACCTTTTAAATTCACGAAATTTGGTATTACCTCAATTAAGTTCTTGACGTCAAACAAGTCTTCTGTATCCTTTTTCAAACTTTCACTAACTGCAGTTACATAGGAGCTGTGATTTATTGAGAATGAAACTGCAGGTTTATATGCAGGGTTTTTACCAACCAGAGTTATATCTGTACCATGCAAAGTAGTAATAAACGGAATTATTATATTTTGATCCTTTAGTATCTGAGTTGCCATATATGCAGCATATGCATGAGGTATTGCATAGTGAACATGTAGTACATCTAACTTCTCGCGTTTCACTGTTTCAACAATAGCACTTGCTAGTGCAACTTCATAAGGTTGATGGTGAAAAAGAGGGTATGGATCAATGTATACCTCATGGAAATTTATATTTCCATGAAAAGGATTCAACCTCACAGGCATGGAATGACTAATCACATGAATAACATGACCTTTCTTCGCCAAAAAATTACCTAACTCAGTAGCCATTACTCCCGAACCCCCGTATGTAGGGTGACAAACAATACCTATTCTCATTTATTTTTTTTTAGTAATTCGTTCCTAAAAAATCTTTTTCGATTATTCTCCTTACCATCAGAGTCATAAAAAATAACATCTCCATGTATTAGTCCTTTTTCATAAGGATAAATGGCAGATGGAAAGGAATTATTGTGATACCAAATAGATTTTCCGTGCTTTAAATTGTTTACCCAAACTATTTTCTTTTGAATAACTCCAGTGGGATAAAATGAAAGTTCATCACCGTGAAGTATGCCATTTTGCCAATTTACACTACGAATTTTTCTTCCAACTTGATCAAAAATAATTTCACGACCATTTTTTTTACCTAGTTTCCAATTATTGTGGATCATTACCTGTCCCGAGGGATGGAATTCCCATGAAGGACCTGTTAAAAGACCATTTTCAAATAATTGAATTCTCTGAGTTTTGCCATCCTCAAAATAATTTACATAAGTGGAGTCAGCAGCAATTGAATTACTCTCAATTATCTGACCAAAAGCAACATTGCAAGTTAAAATACAATTAAAGAATACAATTCTGAACGGCTTGCTGAATTCTGGTTCGAATATCAAGTTCATAAATTTTTTTATTCTCTGCATCGGGGAAAATTCGATTTGACAAAAAGACTAAAACAATTCCTGATTCAGGATCTGCCCATGCAAAAGTACCAGTGAATCCTGTGTGACCAAAACTTTTGGAGCTTACACAACCGCAAGTAGGTCCGTCACCATCTATTTGAGGACGATCAAAGCCTAGACCTCTTCGATTTCCTGAATCGCATGAAAAACATTTAACAAACAGATCAATAGTCTTTGGATTTAAGTATTCATATCCATTGTAGCTTCCCCCATTTAAAAACATCTGCATCATTTTTCCCACACTCGATGCATTTGCAAATAAACCAGCATGACCGGCTACACCTCCTAAAAGTGCTGCACCTTGATCATGAACCGTTCCATGAATTTGTATCTTACGAAAAGTAGAATCATACTCCGTTGGAGCAATATCTGATTTTAAATAGCCATTTTCTAATGGACTGTATGTCATTTCTAATTCCATGGGATTATACCAGCCAGTCTTCAAAATTTGATCAATATCTTGTTTGTATTCTTTCTCAAGAAATCTTTGAAATAAATAAAACCCAAGATCAGAGTAGCGATAATGTGATTCTCCTAATTGAACTGAAGTGATGGATTTAAAAATCGTATCGCGAATTTTTCTGGAAGTAAATAAACTAGGAGTAATAAAAATATTATTTTCTCCTGTTTCTTTTGCAGAAAAATAATCTTTTGACAGGGTGCCGTCAGACATTATAAAATCCTGATAAAAAGGTATCCAACCCGGAAGTCCTGCCTGATGAGCAAGAACATCTTTTATTTGAATGGAATCTAAAATTGTTTGCTTAAATTCAGGTAACAACTGAGAAAAATAGGCATCTAAAAAATCACTCCCACCATTTTCATGATCTTCGTAATGAGTCATCAATAATGGCATAGTAGCCATAATTTTGGTTAAACTCGCAATATCAAAAAGATGATTTTTATTCAAAGGGTTTAAACCATTTAAGGTTCCCCACGCAGAGTCGATTAAAACATTTCCATATCTCGATAAGAATATTTGACAACCTGGAAAAGCATTTTCTGAGAGCCCCTCTGAAACAATTAAATTAATTGAATCTTGGACACTTATATCAATATTCATTGCGTTAAATGAGCATCTATTTAATGTCGGGTTTAAGTTTATTCCTGATACTGGAATTCTTCCTAGAAATTGATCCTTTTCACCAATTAAAATTGCATCAATCATTAATTCTAACGCGATATCTCGGCCTTCATATCCAATTATTACAGATTCAAATAATTTATCAATATCACATTTACTTGATGATAAGTACTTATCTGTAATTAATCCATATGGGTTAGCCATTTGAATAAGTCCAATATCAAAACCATTTTCTTTGAACTTATTAGCGTCTGAGATTAGTTGTTTTGAAATAAGACCTCTTTTCCAGGGATTATCTGTTGGCTGAATATTTACAAACCAAATAAAATCTTTTTCCCCCGGTTCAGATTTAGTCAGATCTTCTTCATATCTCGAGAGAATTTTATTCAAGTATTTATCATTATTTAGGCCATTTACATATGTCTTAAAGAAAAAATCAGAGGAATGATTTGAATCAAATACTTTTGATTTGTCAAACACGAGGGTTTTTGAATTAGCATATATTTTTTTCGATAAAATTTTTCTCTCATTGTGAATCATTTTTAGGTTATAATTTTCAGTATCTCCAGAATGAATAAAATTTAACTTAGAATTCAGGATTCTTAGAACATGATTCTCGATTACATCTCGGCTGAGTCTTCCAATTTCAATAGCTTCAATAATAGCATCAATTGCAGCTTTTGGGTCAGAAACAAACAAAAGCAAATCGTTACCGGCCTCAATTGCGCGCACCTCAATCTCTCCAGGCGAAAGGTCCTGAGCTAGACCATTCATATTCAAAGCATCGGTAATTATCAAGCCCTGAAAATTTAAACTATCTCTTAACCAATCTGATACAATAATCTTTGATAATGAAGCTGGTGTTCGCGACGAATCTAAAGATGGAATATCTAAATGAGCGACCATTATTGCCCCTACTCTACTTTTAATAGAATGAATGAAGGGAGACAATTCACGACGTTTAAAAGTTTCTTTGTCGTGACTTAATATCGGTAATGTTTTATGACTATCCTTTTCGGTATCTCCATGCCCAGGAAAGTGTTTTGCACATGCCATGACTTGCTGACTTTGAATACCAAGAATTTGTTGACTAGATAAAAAATTAACATTGGAAATATCTGAACCAAGAGAACGTTGACCAATAATGGGGTTTTTGGGGTTCGTATTTAAATCAACAACGGGGCTGAAATTAATATTTATTCCTAGAAATTTTGATTCCTGCCCCAGAGACTTTCCATATTCATATGCTAAATCCGAATTTTTCGTTGCACCTAAGGTCAAAGGCCAAGGAAGTCTTTCTAAAGAATCTAGTCTCATACTGGCACCCCACTCCGCATCTTGAGCCATAAACAACGGAATTCTATTTTTTTTGAGAGAAATTCTTTGAAGCTCTTCAATCATTCTCTTTTGCCGATATGGTGAACCTTGCATCCAAATAACACCGCCTATCTCACCTTTTCGCGTCCATTTTTTTAACAACGAAAAATGATTATCTCCTTTGTTGCTATATCCTGATACAACGATTAATTGACCAATAAGGCTTCTTAGTGGCATCGATTTCACTAATTCAATATTGGATGGAAGTTCCAGGGTAGGACCATCTGCTGAAGCAATTAAAGTGAATTTCATTAAAAAACCATACAGAAAAAAAACAACTAAAAGAGCACTCCGAATCATATTAGAAATGTAGCCCAAAAAAGGCTTTACCTTTGATATAAAATGGGACTATTTTTTTCTTTTTCTAAACAACGAAAGCCTCGAGGGTTTAGGTTGCAACATCGATATTACGATGAGCAGAAAGAAAAGCTTGAAAAACTCGAAAATACAAGCCTAAATGATCATTTAAATCGTAGAAAAAGAATACGAAGATCCTGGGAAAAAAAACGAAAAAATATAAAGTATGAAACGAATAAACGGGTAATTATACTTTTGAGCACGTTTATAATTTTGTGGTTAGCATATAAGTTATTGCCTTTATTTATAACTTATTCAAGGTTTAACTAGATTATTTTTTCAAGAATTTTCGAATGGCAAATAAGTTGAAAAATCAAATCTCAATACTTCCTGAAAATGTCGCTAATCAAATAGCAGCTGGAGAAGTAGTCCAAAGACCAGCCTCTGTAGTAAAAGAATTAATGGAAAACTCCCTAGATTCTGGGGCTTCAGAAATTAATGTACTTATAAAAAATTCGGGTAAAACAAGTATCCAAGTTATCGATAATGGACATGGTATCAATGGAGATGAAATGAAATTGGCCTTTGTAAGGCATGCCACCTCGAAGTTAAAGTCTACGGAAGATTTATTCTCAATTAATACCATGGGCTTCAGGGGGGAAGCACTTGCCTCCATCAGTGCAATTGCCCATGTTCACCTAATAAGCAAAACCCTTGCAGGGAAGTGTTATGAATTATTTATCGATAATACCCATGAAAAAACTGTCAGGGAAACTTCAGGGCCAGAGGGAGTTAATATCAAAATCAAAAATTTATTCCATAATGTCCCTGCGCGTCGTCAATTTTTGAAATCAGACTTGATCGAATTTAAGCATATTAATGATATTTTCATCCAGCTCTCAATTGCTAATCCGATGGTCAGATTTACTCTAAGTCACAATAACACGGAACTAGCCCATTTTGAACCCGAAAATTTGAGACAGCGAATAAGCCACGTATTGGGTAAAAAAATTAATGAGAATTTAATCCCAATTGAAGAGTCTACAAAGCCAGTGAGTATAAGTGGTTATCTCTTGAGACCTTCAAGTGCCAAAAAAGTCAAGGGGAATCAGTATTTATTTTTAAATAAACGCCCAATAAAAAGCAATTATGTTCACAAGGCAATTATTGAAGCATTTGAAGGATTAATAGCTCCTGATATGCATCCTGCATATGTAATTGATCTTATTGTGCCCAATAACAGAGTGGATGTAAATGTTCACCCTGCAAAAACAGAAGTAAAATTTGAGGATGAGCATCTCGTTTTCAAAATTCTTTGCTCTGCGGTCAAAAGATCATTAGGAATCCATCAAGTAGGACCTGTAATAGATTTTGAAAATAATATTCAGCAACATGTCAGTAACAAAATATCCAATATCACTACCCCCCCAAAAATTCGGGTTAATCCTGATTTTAATCCTTTTGAACTGAAGGATAAAAGCAAACCAGAATTAGTTGATTTTTTTTCAAAAAAGAATAAAGAAGTAAAGCAAAATTCATTTAGTTTCGATAGTGCTTGGGACGATGATATAAACATAAATTCTAAACAATCAAATTTCTTTTTACCCCCAAATTATATTGTTACGAAGCTCAAATCAAGCCTGGTGATAATTAATGCTCTAAGAGCTAAGCAAAGAATATTGTTTGATAGCCTAATCAATGCTCTTGAAAATGGAGGGGAAATAAATAGTCAATCCTGGGTATTTCCTGAAAAATTAGAACTGATTTCCAAAAGCAATATTGAATTATGGAATGATGAATTAAAAAGACTAGGATATCATTGGGAGGAAAATCATGATCATTACATTTTTTCTGCTGGACCGGCTTTTTTAAGTCATTCAGAGGGAATAATATGTTTAGACGAATTTCTTTTACAAAATCCTGAAGAAAAAGATTACAGAAAATTGGCCTTGTCATGGTTATCAAAAATTACAAAAGGATATTCTGCAAAATCTGATTCTAAATTATCAGATTTCGTTGATTTACTTTTTCAAAGTAATAATCCATGGACAGACCCATATGGAAAAACGATTACTCATATCCTAGACTCAAACGCCTTAGCATCTCAATTTAAATAATATGAATTTTAGACCTCAAGCATTTTCCTTTTTACCTCCGGTGATTAAAAATTTATTAATTATTAATGGTTTAGCATTTTTTGCTGCTATTATTTTTGGGCGAATGGGAATGAATTTATTAGGCATATTTGGACTTTATATCCCTCAATCCGAATTTTTTCAACCCTATCAACTCGTAACGCACTTATTTTTTCATGATATATCGAATTTCGGCCATATTTTGGGTAATATGTTCGCGCTTTGGATGTTTGGAACACCCTTAGAAAATTTATGGGGTTCACGAAAGTTTTTCACCTATTACTTTATTACCGGACTTGGAGCAGCAACAATTCATTTGGGAGTAAATATGTTTGAATATTTTTCGTTCATGAATTCATTCAATATTTCAGGTATCGAGTCCTACGCTTTGAGCGGTCAGAGATTACTTTGGACACCAACTGTAGGTGCCTCGGGTGCTGTCTTTGGTTTATTATTAGGTTACGGGATGACATATCCAAATCAGAAAATATATTTATATTTTCTAATGCCAATTCGAGCTAAATACTTTGTTGCGTTTTATGGTTTATTTGAACTATTTAATGGTTTCACGAATAGCGCAAGTAACATCGCTCATTTCGCTCATATAGGGGGAATGTTATTTGGTATCATCCTTATAAAATATTGGAAGGGACGACAAAGACATTTTTAAATCATGATAAATCAAATTATTAGTTGGGTTCAGGAATCCACCATTAATAAATGGATTGCCATATTATGTTCATGTTTTTTATTTCAAAGTTTTGTGGAAACCTTGGGGTGGTTGACAAACCTACCCTTTGAAGAATTATTATTCAATTTTTTTGGGCTCCAAAATAATTTTAGTTGGAAGATTCACTCGTTATTAACTTATGCCTTTCTTCACAACGGTTTTTTTCATTTCCTTTTTAATCTTTTTACATTTTACTTTTCTGCATATCTGTTGCACACATTTTGGCGAGGAAATCAAATAATCAGATTATTCCTTGCTGGAATTCTTTTTGGAGGGATTAGTTCTCTGATCGCATCTTCATTAATGCAAAAACCCGTTATTATTGTTGGTGCATCTGCTGGAATTTTTTCTATTTTATTCGCTGCGACCAGATTCTCTCCTAGAATGTCAGTCTATCTTTTTGGAGTAATCCAAGTTCCTTTATGGTTAATTTCTCTGAGTTTAACTCTGATTTCAGTAATTGGTCTTAATGGATCCAATTTTGGAGGGGAATGGGCTCATTTAGGAGGGGGGTTACTAGGTTTTTTAATAGCAAAGAATCCAGAATCATTAAATTTAAAAAATCTTAAAAAGAAAATATCATCTCCATTAAAACTGAAAAAATTATTTA
>CESO01017774.1_pt1 | contig 34217 bp, 30 predicted proteins | sample 356341 | NCBI WGS metagenome assembly CESO01 (sample SAMEA2621812, study PRJEB7988) | marine metagenome | biome: marine biome (ENVO:00000447); feature: deep chlorophyll maximum layer (ENVO:xxxxxxxx); material: "saline water (ENVO:00002010), including plankton (ENVO:xxxxxxxx)" | depth 35 m | reverse complement strand
CGATTCTTTCGGCCTGATTTCGCAATCGCCTCGCCATTCCACTCGTGTAGACGGACTGCATGATGAGATCGATGCCCACGAAGAGAATGAGCAGGACGATGCCGAGTTGTGCAATCGATGGAATCCAGAACAGGATTCCAATGACGATCGCCGCGACACCATGTGATAGAAGAAAAGGCCAGTTCGGATTGGCTCGGCGACTGAGTGCGATGCTTGACTCGACCACGCCTCTGACGATCAGGAGTATGGCCAGTATCGCCCTGAGTGCTTCCTGCGATTCCATGGGCCAGATGATCAGGATGATGCCGAGAATGATCGGGACAATCGATGTCAACCAGAGCATCGCATGAAGATCACGTTCTCTGGTCATGGCCCAGAGTCGCATGCCCAGAAAGATTCCGATGATGCCCGTGATGGCGCCGAAGATTCGGATCAGGAAGGTGTCGGCCGTGGCGGGATCGACTCCAATGATGACGATGGCGGCCAGGACAACAAGAAGGATGCCATCCATCAGGAGCATCCAGGTGGCCAGTCCCCGAGGAGCTGTTTGTTCGTTGTCTTTCATGATCCACATCTCCTGATACCATGTTCAGCATGAGCAAGAAGCAATCCATCGAGGTAGAACTGACGGAAAAGCAGATCGAGTATATCGACGGAATCGTCGAGAGATTCATGCTTCCGGATCGCTCCAAGGCGATCAGGTGTCTGGTCAACTTCCCCAGGGATGAAAAGACCGAGGAAGAGCGGGTTTTCGGCGAGATTCGATGTCTCGACTGCTGATGTCGAGTCAGACGATCTCGATATCAAGCTGCTCCCTCAAGGCTGCGATACCGGCGGGATCCCCGATCACGATCAGGTGATCATCCTCTCTCAGGATGGTCTTGCCAGTGGGTATGTGCCGTTGATCCTGTGAATAGACCAGTGCCACGAGCACCTCGTCGGGCAGATCGATTTCAAAGAGCCGCTTTCCAATCCACTCCCGGCAGGGTCCATGGCTGTCGATGGACAGTGTGAGACTGCGGTCGTTCCTCAGAAGAGAGGCCTTGATCTCAGCCGGGCTCGTGGCAGCTTGCCAGCTGTTCATGAAGCCGTCCTGCTCAACGGCACTGGCCAGGCTCGCCAGTAGTCGCAGATGTTGCGTGGGATCCTCGTCGGGACTGGCCATGAAGAACATGGCGTAGACATGCTCCTCGTGTGTCGAGGCGCCGGTTCCATGACCGACCTGGATATCGAGGCCATTCATGCATCTGACCAGAACAAGATACGGTCTCTGAAGACCGTTCATTCTCAGATGGGGTAGGGCGACGCCGCCCATGACGGGTGTTGCGCCGACGCGGGTACCTTCGAGGAACTGCTGATGGAACTGATCTGCCGGTACGCCGGTTTCCTCCGAGAGATCATCCGAAACCCGTTTGGCGATCTCTCTGAACGATTCGGAGTGCTCCGCCTCGAGGACGTGGGCTCGAGCAATGATCTCATCGAATGGATCGGCTGGGCGCAATCCCTTTTCCTTGATGATCCCCCTCAATTCCACATCCAGTGGATCGTATGGCTGTCGTCCCAATCGAGAGAACAGATGGTAGATCGCGCCCTCACGACGAACTCGACGGGCGGCATACAGTCTGAACCAGACCAGAGAGAGAAGTATCAGTCCGACCGTGAACAGGATGGGAATCCAGCCAAGAAGCACCATGCAGGCGATGCATCCAAGCAATCCGATGGAGGGTAGCCAGGGATAGAAGGGGGCCTTGAAACCGGGGTCGTATGAGTCAAGTTTGCTTTCCCGCATCACGATCAACGCTGCACAGAGCATTCCGAACAGCAGGAGCTTGGTCGTTCCAGCATATTTGGCGATGACCAGGGGATCCAGAAGGACGATCTGGATCGCAACCAGCACGACAGTCACGATGATCGCCATGACGGGTGTTCCGAATCGTCCCAGCTTCCGGAACATGGCTGGAACCATGTGATCGCGACTCATCGCCATTGGATATCGCGAGGCGCTGAGAATGCCTGCATTGGCTGCCGAGAGAAAGGAGGCGATGGCGGCAATTGAAATGACGATCATTCCATTTCGACCCGCGAAGTACTGTGCGGAGAGCGCGGCCGGTGTGTCGCTGGCTGCCAGCTCCTCGGCGGGAATGGTGCCGATCATCACGGCCACTCCGCCCATGTAGAGCAATACCGCGGCGATGAGCGCCAGGATGATTCCCAGTGGTATGTTCCGTTCGGGACTGCGTACTTCCTCGGCGACGCTGGCCACCTTGGTGAGGCCCATGTAGGACACCAGCACGATGCCGGTCATCGACAGGATGTTGTATGTGCCGGCTCCCATGAATTCATCGAAATGCGAAGTGTTGATTTCCGTCCCGCCCTGGATGATGAACCAGGAGAGAAGCACGACCACACCGATCACCAGGACATTCTGCATCTTGGCCGTCTTGCCGACACCAAGCATGTTGATGAACCCGAAGACGATGGCGAGTCCGATGGCGATCAGCGTGATGGGGGCATCATCGACGAACAAGGCGATGTAGTAGCCGGAGCCCACGAGCACGAAGCTGGTCTTCAAGGTCAGGGAGATCCATGAACCCAGTCCTGCCACCGCCCCGGCCAGTGGGCCAAAGGCTCGATCGAGGTAGAAATACACGCCACCGGCCTTCGGCATCGCGGTGGCCAGTTCGGATTTGCACAGCAGTGGAGGAGCCACCACCAGAGCGGCCAGCAGGTAGGAGACCATCAGGGCCGGTCCCACTTCCTTGAAGGCCATGCCCGGGAGGAAGAAGATGCTGCTGATGGTCGTACCAAGGGCGATCGCAAAGACGCCCAGCAGCGAGATATCTTTCTTGAGAGAGCCAGATTTGGCAGCCGTCATACAGTTTTCCCATTGACCACCCGCGGCATGCGTGGATGATTCGATTCTACCCCAGAATCAGGGTGACTTGCGCTACAATGAAGGCATCATCGCCAATCAGGCATGACTTCACCCCGCTTCTCAGAAGGACAGATGCCCGTGTCTCACGAACTCTTCGACCGTCACAGCAAGACCCTGCATTCCGCTTTGGAAGCCATTGAAAGCCGTGCTTTCTGGGCCGCCTATCCCGAGGTTCCAAGCGGAAAGATCTACGGGCAGACCGCCCGTGAAGATGGTCTCAATGCTTGGAAGGCCAGGCTTGGCAAGAAGGCGGACATTCAGCAGCCTGGAACGACCAGCTGGGTTGGTTCCGAAGTGTCGCCATTTGGTGTTGAACTTGAAACCCAATACCCTTCTCCCGATCTCGATGTGCTGGTTCCGGCGGCGGCGGCGGCCATGAAGAGCTGGAAGCGTGCCGATGTGAATACCAGAACCGGTGTCTGTCTTGAGATTCTCGACAGACTCAACAAGCGTTCCTTCGAGATGGGATTCGCCGTCATGCATACGACGGGCCAGGGATTCATGATGGCCTTCCAGGCCGGTGGACCTCACGCTCAGGATCGAGGTCTTGAAGCCGTGGCGTGTGCGTGGCGCGAAATGACTCGATGTCCTTCCCATGCCACATGGAGCAAGCGTGTCTCCAAGACGGATACCGTGACGTTGGACAAGACGTACCGGATTCTTCCACGAGGCGTGGCGATCAACATAGGGTGTTCTACCTTCCCGACCTGGAACAGCTATCCGGGACTCTTCGCGAGTCTCGTCACCGGAAACGCCGTGATCGTCAAGCCTCATCCGGGAGCGGTCATGCCGCTGGCTCTGACGGTTGAGATCGCCAGAGAAGTGCTTGCTGAGGCTGGGTTCGATCCGAACCTGATCACACTCGCCTGTGATGCATCCGACTCGCCGATTGCACAGGATCTTGTCATGAGACCTGAAGTGGGCATCGTCGACTACACCGGCGGCAACGCCTTCGGTGACTGGATCGAGGCCAATGTCCGCCATGCACAGGTCTACACCGAGAAGGCAGGCATCAATACGGTCATCCTCGATGGTTGCGAGGACATCAAGCAGATGACCGGCAATCTGGCATTCTCATTGAGCCTGTATTCGGGTCAGATGTGCACGACCCCCCAGAACATCTACATACCCGCGGAGGGCATCGATACCCCCGATGGCCATGTCTCCTTCGATGACACCGCTTCGGCGCTGATCAAGGCCTTGAACTGGTTCCTGTCCGATCCGGCTCGTGCGGCGGAAGTCTGCGGCGCCATTCAGTCCGATGCGACCAGGCAGAGGATCGAGTCGGCGGCCACAAGCGGTGCAACGGTGTTGAGAGCATCCGAATCGATCGAGAACGAGCACTTCCCCGAGGCGAGAACGGCCACGCCCCTGGTCCTTCAGGTCGACGCCGCCGATGCGAAGATATTCCAGCAGGAGATGTTCGGCCCGATCATCTACATCATCAAGACGTCCGGAACGGCGGAGTCGCTGTCGCTGGCATCGGATGGTGCCAGCCGATGCGGTGCCCTGACCTGTGCGATGTACAGTCGTGACGAGAAGGTCATCGAGGACGTCGTCGACACGATGACCGATGCCGGCGTCGCGGTCTCCTGCAATCTCACCGGACATATCTGGGTCAACCAGTCCGCGGCCTACAGCGATTTCCATGTCTCGGGCGCGAATCCCGCCGGCAACGCGACACTCTGCGATGCGGCCTTCGTCGCCAATCGTTTCCGAACGGTGGCCTCGAGGATTCCGGTCGCGGCTCCGGTCGAGGCGGTGAGCTGATGCCCAGCTACGAATACGAGGGCGTTCGTCCGGTCGTGCATCCATCCGCCTTCGTTCACGAGACGGCGGTGCTGGTCGGGGACGTGATCATCGGCGAGGGATGTCTGGTCGGTCCCAATGCCGTGCTGCGTGGAGACATCGGTCGACTCGAGATGAAGGCCGGCAGCAACATCCAGGATACCTGTGTGGTCCATTGCTTCCCCGGTAAGGACGTGGTCATCGAGGAGAACGGACATGTCGGGCATGGGGCGGTTCTGCATGGCTGTCGAATCGGTCGCAATGCCCTGATCGGCATCAATGCCGTGCTGATGGATGACGTCGAGGTCGGCGAGAACGCGATCGTCGGGGCATTGTCATTCGTCAAGGAAGGCACGGTCATTCCACCGGCCACGCTGTTTGCCGGAGCACCGGCGAAGCAGATTCGCGAGTTGTCCGAGAAGGAAGTCGGCTGGAAGAGCAGAGGCACCGAGGTCTATCAGCATCTTGCCCAGAGACATGCGGCCACCGGTGATTGCGTCGAGCCTTTGAAGGAGGTCGAGCCGGATCGTCAGCGGGTCCCCGATGTCCTCTATGAAACCAAGAAGACCTCGGGCCGCTGATTCATTCAGCCTTGCTCGTCGGTTTTCCTAGCCTTGAGCAACTCGAAGCACCAGGCTGGGCCGACGAGTCTGTGGCCACCCGTCATGTAGACGGATTTTCCATTTCTATTGAGCTTGCTCAGATCCTCCCAGCGAATACTCATCGGAATAGCACCGAACCATCGAAGGGGTCTGACTGGTTCCAGATGGAGATGCCGATCATCGACGCTGGCATGTATCGACCATCCCATGTTGATGATTCCAAGTGAAAACGATTGGAATCTTCTGGTGATGGCATCGTCGGCGAGTGGTTGTACGGGATGCTGTCGCGCGATGGGGGTCCACATTCCCTTGAGGACCAGGATGATGATGATCGGTGCCTCGAGGATGGAGGTGGTTATGAGAAGAGCAGTGGCGTAGGGGTTGTTCGGGCTCATGAGCACCCAGACCAGTGGGATTGTCCAGAGTGCGCAGATACCGAGAATCACCAGAAGGATGACCACAGCCCTCATCAGGATTTGTTCCAGTTGGAAAAGGCAAGCGAGCCCAGATTCAAACCATCGAATCCAGATGGAATGGCGGCGGCCAGATCCTCCAGAGTGGCACCCATCTCCAGGGCGATGATGGCCGCATCCGCGATTCCGTGGGCCTGTTGGCCGACTGCTCCAGCGCCCAGGAGCAGTCCCGTCTCGCGTTCATGGACGAGTCTGATCATGCCATGATCGTGTTCATGCCCGATCGTGACGGCATCCATACCCATCGATTCGGCGGCGGATTCATCGAGGCCACACCAGCTGGCGGGCACAGGTGAATCGAGAATCATCGGTGTCGCTGCTGGTTCCCAGAAGCAATCATGTCCACAGGCCGTGTTGGCAACCATCCGACCATGCCTGTGGCAGGCGGCGGGTTGTCCGACCTGGCCCGTGACGGCGCCGGCTGCGAGAATTCGATTCTCCGCCGTACGTCCGGAGGCGTCCGCAGAGATCCATCCCTCCTCGACCACGACGTTCGTCGTATGAAGATCAAGCTCCTCGACACGACCAGCGATGGGTTGTGTCGCGATGATCGAATCGAATTCGCCCAATACGGTTCCCTCATCGAGAATGACCATGGCCGAATCGTTGTCCTGCGTCACTTCCGCAATCGTGGTGTCTGGAATGAAATCAATCTGACTGGAGGCCAGATGTTCCAGGATCTGATTGCAGAGAATCGGATCGAAGTCGGGCAGCATCCGCGGCGTCGGGCAGGCGAGGACCACCTCCGAATCAGATTGCAGGCATCTCATGGCGGCATGAATGGCGAGGATCCCATTGCCGACTATCAGCACACGACCGGAAGATTGTTCATTCCATCGTCTCGAGGCATTCAGCCCACGCAGGCATGCCGGCCCCATCGATGAGCCGGTGCAGATGATGGCCCGGTTGAATCGAACACGTGAAACATGGTCGCCGGTGATCTGGGCCGACCGCTTGTCGGCGAACCGAACCGTGCCTTGGAGACGCTCCACACCGAAGGAGTCGTCATCCTGCATTTCAGGATCCACAAGAATGACCTGCTTGCCAAGGTCACGGCACTGGGCAGCAGCGCCGAGTCCGGCAGGTCCCGCCCCGATGATCAGAATCTCAGTGTCTTGGGTGAATTCGCCGACGACCACGTTGATGTCTCCAGTTGATGTGCACTGTACAAGTTCCAGAAGCGCAAAGCAGCGGGGGTGCCGATAGGGCACCCCCGCTCAAGATCGTTTCCCAGGGTCATCCGAGGATCAGTCTGCAGGATCGGCATTGACATAGCGTTCAAGCGTCATCTTCAGATCGTCCTTCATGGGACCATCCTCAGCCAGTGCGACTGCCTTCTCCTGGATCTCGATGGCCTTCTTGGTCTTCTTCATGTCGAAGTAGGCCCTTGCCATCGTGTCGAGAACCGATGGTTCCTCGCCCTTGGTCAGTTCGTTGGCTCGAGTGATGGCCTTCATCGCGAACTCGAGGTTTCGATCCTTGACCATCTGGCCGGTGAGTACTTCCCAGCTGATTCCGTTGAGCACCTGGTAGTCGTCCCAGTTGGCCTTCAGGATCTGCTCACCGACGGCATAGGCTTTCGGTGCCCATTGGTCGTTGCTGAGCATCAGCTGGAACTTCATCATCTTGATTTCCATCATCTCGGGATGCTTGGCGATCATCTTGTCTATGGCTGGAAGGGCCTTGTCCAGGTTGCCCGTGTTGGTCGCTTCCATCAGAAGGGGCATCATGGCCTGCATCTCCTGCTCCATGACCTGCTGCTTCTTGAACTCGGCGGCATACGCGTCGGTGTTCCATTCACCAGCCACGTACTTCTCGAGGACGGGATCGATCGAGCCGGGATGGCCGATCCAGGCGATGCGACCCGTCTTGTCGACGAGGTAGGCGCACGGGATGCCGTTCTGGCCGGCAGGGGCCATCCAGTTCTTGGCGATGGAATCATTCATTTCCATGCCGACCGTGTAGTCCATCTTGTCGCCCTGATCCTTGACGAAATCGACGATCTTCGGCTTGATGTCGTCACCACGTTCCCAGATCGCGATTCCCATGATCTTGATCTGGTCCTTGTACTGCTTCTGGAGCTTCGAGAGATGGGGAAAGGCTTTGATGCAGGGGCCGCACCAGGTTGCCCAGCATTCGACGACATAGGAGTCGCCTGGTGCGAAGGCGTCGATGCCCTTGCCCTTGATCCAGTCGATGTCGTTGATGGCGGGGGCCTTGTCTCCGACACTCAGCATCTTCGGAGCGTCGTTCTTCTTGGCTGATTCATCTGCAGCGTTCTGGGCAAATGCCATGCTTGAGAGAATCAGGCCGGCAGCGGCGGATTTGAGTAGTCGGGACATGCTTTCTCCGTTCTGACTTGTGTAATCCAATTCACATCGAATTGGTCTTGTGAGCGTTCAATTTGCGTTTCGAAACCATACCACGCGGTCACATGACTAGAGCATGAATCGCATGGGATTCTCGAGGTCATCGATCACATGCCCGATGAAGGGCACTTCACGGCCTCCATCCACGAGTCGATGATCCATTGAATGACTCAGTGGCAGAATCAGTCTCGGCACGATCTCGTCCTCGACCACCCAGGGCATCTTGCGAGCTCGTCCGACAGCCAGGCAGGCGACCTGCCCAGGTGTGATGATCGGTGTGGAGTAGCGAGTACGGCCCATGGCGCCGGCATTCGAGATGGTGTAGGTTCCACCTCGCGTGTCCTCTATCGCGAAGCTTGCGTTTCTCGCATTGTCCGTGATGACCTGCAGATGATCCGCGATCTGGCCAACACCCATTCGATCCGCGTTGTGGATGACCGGTGCGACCAGACCCCGTGGCGTATCGACTCCGATTCCGATGTTCACATACCTGTGGAAGACGATCTCGCCCGAGTTCTCCTCGAGGGTCGCGTTCAGAATGGGGAAGGTGCTCAGTGAACGGCAGATGGCCCGGATGACGAACGCCAGAGTCGTGATCCGGCGATCGATGGATCCTGGATCGTTGAAGTCCTTGCGGAGTATCTCGAGCTCTGTGATGTCGGCATCATTGCAGTCGGTGACATGGGGAATCGTCGCCCATGAGGTGCTCATCACCTGGGAGATCGATTTACGAGCCTGACTCAGTGGGGAACGGATGATCTCGCCGTACTGGTCGCTGTCGGGAGTTCCTTCGATCTCGACGGACAGTGGATTGACGGGTGCCTGTGGCGCCACCTGTCGAGTCGTTGTCGCAATCGGCGTGCTTGGAATCCTCGGCTGGGTCGTGGCGGTCTCCGGAGGAGTGGATGTCACCGGTGTCGCGGTGACGACTGCCGGCTTGGAATGCTCCTCGACATCGCGACGGGTCACCCGTCCGCCCGGGCCTGTTCCATCAACCTCCGAGAGATCTATCTTGAGATCCCGAGCCAATCGTCGAACCGAGGGGGATGCGGGCTTGCGACCGCTGGTTCCTCTTCTCGTGGCAGCGGACGTGCTGACTGGCGTCGAAGGGGTATCGGGTCTGGAGACGGCTGGTTCCTCCGCAACGGATGCGCCCTCCGCCTCGAAGGTGAACATGACGTCACCCACATGAACGAGCTGTTTCTCCTCGACGTGGATCCGGTGCACCTTGCCGCTGTAAGGTGAGGGGATCTCGACAGCGGCCTTGTCGGTTTCCACCTCCATGATGTGCTGGTCCTCGTTGACGATCTCCCCTTCGCTGACCAGAAGTCGCATGATCTGGCCTTCGTGGACACCCTCGCCGAGATCCGGCAATTTGAATTCCTTCATGACGCTCATCGCTACTCCCATGCCATCGTTTCACGAACGGATTCGATGATGTCGTCCGCGTCCGGGAGGAAATATTGTTCTGTCTGGAAGTAGGGGAATGGGATGTCGTATCCCGTCAGCCTCTTGATGGGGGCTTCGAGATATTCGAAGGCGCCCTCGTTGATCCGAGCGATTATCTCGGAGGCGATTCCACATGTTCGATGCCCCTCATGAACGATCACGCAACGGCCCGTCTTGGCGACCGACTTGCAGAGCGTCTCACCATCCATGGGGGAGATCGTCAGCAGATCGATGAGTTCGATATCGATGCCATGCTCATCGATCAGATCCTCCATGGCTTCACGAGCAGGTCGCATCATCGCGCCATAGCTGATGAGAGTCAGATCCTTTCCCTCTCGAACAACCTGTGAAGTGCCGATCGGCAAGGTCTCGCGTTCCTCGGGGACATCCTCGCGAAATGCTCGGTAGACAGCCTTTGGTTCGTAGAAGATGACAGGATCGGGATCATCGATTGCTGCCGCGAGCAGTGCGCGGGCATTACGAGGTCCCGATGGAATCACCACCTTGAGTCCGGGTGTATGGGCCCAGTAGGTCTCGCGGGATTCGCTGTGGTGTTCGACCGCACGAATGCCACCACCATAGGGTGTTCGCAGGACCATTCTCATCGGGAAGCGGCCCATTGTCCTGTTGTGGAGGCGAGCCATGTTCTGTTCGATCTGATCGAACGCCTGCATGGTGAATCCGGAGAACTGGATCTCCACGACGGGCTTGAGACCGTAGACGGCCATGCCGACAGCCGTCCCGATGATCCCGCATTCCGCCAGGGGAGTATCCATGACGCGATCGCGGCCGTACTGCTCATGCAGGCCTTTGGTGACTCTGAACACACCGCCATTGACACCGACATCCTGACCCATGATCAGGACGCTCTCGTCGGCGGACATGGCCTCGTCGAGTGCCAGGTTCAGGGCTTCTACCATCGTCTTCTGAGGCATCAGTCAACACCCTTTCGATCAAGACGACTGAGGTACTCGTTGCGTTGATCCTCGAGCTCCGAGGGCGTGACCTTGTAGAGATGGTCGAACACCTCTCTCGGGCGAGCCTTGGCGATCTTTCGAAAACGCTCTCTGGCCTCCAGAACTTCCGCATCGGCTTCCGACCGTACTTTTTCGGCACCGTCCTTGCTGAGCAGGCCCCGACCCTCGAGATATCTCTGGAAGCGGATGATCGGGCAGCGTGATTCCCAGGGTTCCGATTCGGCACTGTCCCTGTAGACGGTGGGATCATCCGCGGTGGTGTGGAGGCTCATTCTGTAGGTGACTGCTTCGACGAACGTCGGCCCTTCGCCGTCGCGTGCTCGTCTGGTCGCCTCCCGCATGGCGGCGATCATGCCGAGGATGTCGTTGCCATCCACGCGGATGGAGGACAGTCCGAAGGCGACCCCTCTTCCAGCGAGATGATCGGTCGCGTATTGAAGCTTGGTGGGGGTCGAGATCGCCCATCCATTGTTCTCGCAGACAAAGATCACGGGAGCTCGATCGACCATCGCGAAGTTGAAGGCCTCGCTGACGGCACCTTGGGACATGGCGCCATCACCGAAGTTGACCACGACGCAGTCGTTGTCGTCTCGTCTCCTCATTCCCATGGCGATACCCACCGCAGGGAGCACGTGGGATCCGATCACGATGGAGAAGGGCATGTCATTGACGCCTTCGGGTGGGGGGAATCCCTGATGGTATCCCGACCAGAGCAGGAACAGTCGTTCCATCGGCCAGCCACGTTGGATCTGGGCACCGAACGATCGATAGGACGGGCTGAACCAGTCCTGTTTGGTCAGTTCCCAGACCTGTCCGATCATGCACGCTTCCTGACCGAGATTCGGAGCGAAGGTCCCCATCTCACCCTGGCGCTGCATGGTGAGCATCCTGGAATCGAATGCTCGAGTGAGAACCATGGCTCGGTGCACGGCAAGCAGTTCGGAATCGTTCAGGCCAGGATCACGGGCCTGATTGATATTGCCATGCTCGTCGAGGACCTGAAGAGCCTCGATTCGTCCAAGATCAATTGGATTCATATCCATATGATGGGCAGCCTGACCAGTTGGGACTTCGGAATCGGCCGCTTCATCACGCGGCCTTGTGATAATCGTCATGAGAGAAGCATTGTAGCAGGGGCCTCAGTCGGACTGCTTGACTGGCTTCATATGCTCGAACTGGTTTCGACAGGCATCGCAGAAATAGATCGAACGGCACCGGGTGGGCCCATAAGGGCTGTCCAGGCGGGTCTCCTGGCTGCCACAGTAGGGGCAGGGAATCGCAGAGGTCATCAGGGGGATGGTTTCCCGGCTCGTATCCACGCTGGTCCCACAGCTGGGCACCGTGACGCCATGCTCCATGAGCTGCGTGCGTCCAGCGTCGCTGATCCTTTCGACGGACCAGGGTGGATCAAATATCCATGTGACCTTGCAAGTGGAGACCATGGCGAGTTCCGCCACCTTGGACTGCACATCCTTGGCGATCATGTCCAGTGCCGGACAGCCGATGAAGGTCGGCAGCAGCAGGACATGTATGTCCTGCTGATCATCGCCTTCGATGGTGATGTCTTCAACCAGTCCGAGATCGACGATGCTGATGGGAAGCTCCGGATCGGGTATCTCGCGGAGTACGGCCAGTATTTCCTGGTCCACTACCATGAAGCGCCTGGATCCACTCGCCTGACTTCCGTCATCTCAACGAGCTGCTCCTTGAAATGGTCGGCATGTCTTGATCGTCGACCTCCAAGTTGTGTCTGTTCGGGAAGTGAAAAAGTCGCATTGAGGCCTGCCTGCTTGATCGTCTCATGAAGACCGGCAGTCCACTCCCGGAAGATCTCCTCGCGACGAATGAGACAGGATTCCTGAGGTGATGGTCCATGACCGGGCATCTCGACGACCATGCCCGCCAGGGGTGCAATTCGATCAAGCGCCAGTTGCATTCGTTCACGTGCCTCGTCGCCCGCGTTGGAGAGTCGTATGATCCATCTCTGCAGGTGAAGGACCTGGAGTTCCTGTTCGGGAAGTATCCGATCGCAGCGGGCGCCCAGATCGGAATCGTCATCCGCCTTGGACAGGTCCGCTATGACGATCAGCATGTAGGTCGCCATCAACCAACGCTTGACCACGGAGCCGGCCCAGTCGAACTCGTCGGATTGGGTGACCAGGTCGCAGCAGAAGTAGTTCTCGGCGGATCGTTCGAACGCGATGACGTCCGGATCGAGATCGTATCTGTCGCCTAGGTACTGATAGAGGGTCAATGCATGGCTGAGATCATCCTGAGCCATGGCGGAGGAGGCGATATCCTCCTCAAGAATCGGTCCGAGACCGGTCCAGTCACTCTGCACATGTCCGAGCATGAGTTTGTCATCAGCGTGGGAGAGGATGCGGACGGCCAGCGGGTTGGAGAGCATGGATTCCATTGGAAGAAGTCATCGACATTCAGAAGTGTTTGTGAATGTCCTCCTTGCGATAGTCCTCGTACTTCTCCTCATCTCGTATTCGAGTCCACTTTTCACGAACGTCCTTGCTGTAGCCCCGAGCAAACTTGTAGGTCATGTCGTGCAGTCGCCAGATCAGGGATCCCTTGCCGTCGGAGATCACGATCTTCTCTTCGGGTACGACTCGAAACTGGACGAACTTGCCATTGGCGTACTGGCATGTTGCCCTGGCGATGGCGGTGTCGACATCGGGCGCATTGACGGTGCCGACCAGGGTGAGATTGCCGCCTCTGCGTGGCAGCCCGAAGGCGCACCAGCTCGAGCCGTCATCACCAACGGCATCACCGGGTTGAAGCGGTTCTATTCCACAGGGGCCGTCATGGGCGAAGGAGCCGTGATGGGTGAGGATTGACGTACATACCTCGTCCAGCCCGTAATGTTCCCCGGCAAACTGGACGGCCAGTTCGGTGTCGGGAGCATTCAGTGATCCGGCCCACTTGAAGGGAGCTTCCGTCTTCTTCTGGGTGTAGACGATCCAGTGATCCGTATCCGGAGTGCCTGGAGGCAATTGCCCCTCGTGCTGAATGAGTTGTTCGCGAATCTTCGACATGGACGATCAGGCTGCCGGAGGTGTGGAGATGGTGCCGGATCCAACCGCCTTGCGTACCCATCCACCCTGCTCATAGGAGAAACGTCTGAGTGAAAGACGGTGATCATTGCAGGGGCCGTTGCCTCTGATCACTCTCCAGAACTCATCCCAGTCGGGCTGGGTGAAGGTCCAGTTGCCGGATTCCTCATCAAGCATGATGGCCTCATCCGGGGTGGTGGAGGTCACATTGCCCTGATCATCCTTGGTCACGATGTTGATCTTGAGCCCGAGGTCCTGAGCAGCTGGCGCGAAGCGATTCACGAAACGTTGCCTGAGTGAGTCGTTCTTCTCGATCTTCATCCGCCATCGCATCGGCGGGCGGGATTCCGCGTTTGGCTTGTCTGCCGGGCCGAAGAACATCAGGGTGACGGGCCACCAGCGATCGAAGGCCGCCTGTGTCATCTTCTTCTGCGACTTGGTGCCACTCATCAGGGTGAGCACCATGTCTTCACCACTCTTGAAGTGGAAGGCCTCTTCCATGTTGATCCTGTTCATGGTGCGTACATACGGACCATAGGCACCATCGGCGAGCGTCTTCTGATTCATGATCGCGGCGCCGTCGATGAGCCACTGGATCATGGCGATGTCGGCCCATGTCGGGGCCGGGTAGTTGAAGCAGTTGTGATATTTGGTCTTGCCGGTGACGAGATCGCGAAGCATGTCGTCGCGGCTCTTGCCGAGCTCCTGGGAGACGCGATAGAGCATCTGCCCATGTCCGACCTCGTCCTGGACCTTGGCGGTCAGTGCCAGTTTGCGTCGTAGGCTTGGCGCACGCGTGATCCACTCGCCTTCAGGCAACGCACCGATGATCTCGCTGTTGGCATGATGCTCGGCCATCGCGAGCATGCCCATGCGATAGGCTTCGGGCATCCAATCGCCGGGTTCGATGAGAATGCCATCCGATATCCGCTGCTCGAACTGAGCGAGAAGCTCCGGATCCTCCTGAGAGGGGGTGGGGGCTGGCTTGGCTGAGTTGGAAGCATTGATCATGTGATTCGTTCCTGGTGAGCCTCTACGACTCAGGATGCTCGAAAATGGTGGCGAGCCCCTGCCCGACACCCACACATAGTGTAGCCAGGCCCCTGGGCATATTTCGACGATTCATTTCATGAATCAGCGTAGTAGCCAGCCTGGCCCCCGATGCACCCAATGGATGGCCTATGGCGATGGCACCACCGTTGACGTTGACGCGGTCGATATCGATATCGAGTTCACGCACACAGGCGATGGATTGGGCGGCAAAGGCCTCATTGAGCTCGAAGAGATCGATATCCCCGGTTTTCAGGCCAGCTCTGTCGAGTGCCTTTCTGGTCGCTGGAACGGGTCCGAGTCCCATGGTGGCTGGATCGACTCCGGCTGATGCGGAATGACCGACAATCGCCAGAGGTTCGAGACCCAGGGATCTGGCACGCTCCAGTTCCACAAGCACCAACGCCGAAGCGCCATCGTTCACGCCTGAACTATTGCCTGCCGTGACTGTTCCGGCGTCATCCTTGGCGAATGCTGGTCGAAGTCTGGCCAGTTTTTCAACGGTCGTGTCCGGGCGTGGATGTTCATCCGTGTCGACAACGACGGGATCTCCCTTTCGCTGTGGAACATGGACCGGAATGAGCTCATCCTTGAAGAGTCCCATCTCGTTTGCCAGGGCCCATCTTTGCTGGCTCAGTACAGCGAAGCGATCCTGCTCTTCCCGGGAGATGCTGAACTGACGAGCCACGTTCTCAGCGGTTTCACCCATTGCGTGCGGGTAATGAAGCTTCGACAGTGCCGGATTGGTGAAACGCCAGCCGATCGTGGTGTCGTAGACCTCGGGAATCCTGTTGAAGGCGGTGGTGCTCTTGGCCATCACGAACGGTGCCCGGCTCATGCTTTCGACACCTCCGGCAACCAGCACGTCGCCATGTCCCGATTCGATCATCCTGGCGGCGATGTGAATGGCTTCAAGACCCGAGGCGCACAGTCTGTTCACGGTCGTACCCGGAACCGTCTCGGGAAGACCAGCCAACAGACCAGCCATTCTGGCGACATTGCGATTGTCTTCACCGGCTTGATTGGCCGCTCCAAAATAGATTTCATCGATCGTTCCCGCATCGATGCCGGCCGTTGAGACGGCCTCACGAATGGCAATGGCGGCCAGATCATCTGGTCGCATGGAGGAAAGACCGCCGCCATAGCGGCCAAAGGGGGTTCGAACGGCTGAGATGATTGCTGCGCGTCTTGTCATGGGGACCAATTATAAGGCGATTGCAGAAGGATGGGCAGATCCCAGAGGCTCCAGAGGGCGGTTCTCTCCGGAAAGCGATGCCGTCCTGACTCATCAACGGAGGTGGTTCTGGCGAGGCATCTCATCTTTTCATCGTATTCAGGCCGTCCCTCCCTGATACCATCTACCTCCATTCTCACAGCAAGGACATCTTCTCATGAACCCACGCCTTCTCTCCATCTCGATCGCCCTGATGACACTCACATTCTGCATGGCGATGGCGCCGGTCAACACGAACTGTCCAATGACCGGAAATACGGCGAAGCCTGAGGTCCTGATGGACATGAAGGGCAGCGAGATCGCCTTCTGCTGTGGCGGTTGTCGAGCTCGTTTCGAGAAGCTGGACCCCACTGATCAGGCGTCCAAGCTCAAGGCGGTTGGCGTGAAGATGTCGATGGAAGTCGGCAAGCCCGCTGGCAAGCCCGCCTCATTCGTCGATGAGCTGATTCTCAGCAGGGCCTATCTGCTGCCGAACTGTCCGATTACCGGCAAGCCCGTCGATTCGGCCAAGGCGCCCGCGAGAAAGGTCATCAACGACCGGGAGATCATCTTCTGCTGCATGCCGTGCATCGAGAAGTTCGATGCCGACCCGGCCAAGTACAACACCGCCATCAATGATCGGATCATCAGTGCTCAGCTGCCCGGATATCCATTGAAGAACTGTCTGGCAAGCGGTCGTCCGATCGATGTGAAGGGCACGCCTACCGATGTCGTATTCGGAAACCAGTTGATGAGATTCTGCTGCGGTGGTTGTGCGACCTTCGTCCAGAACGATCCGATCCGTCTGAAGAAGGCGGTCAGTACGCTCGAAGCGGGCTACATCTCCTCCCAGATGCCCGGTTATCCGATGGACTCATGTGTCATCAGCGGCGAGCCTCTGGGCGACTCCACGGTGAACGCCATCGTCGGAAATCGTCTGGTCAGGGTGTGTTGTGGCTCTTGTGAAAAGAAGCTCAATCACAATCCGCGGAAGTACCTGGCGAAGATCGACGCCAAGGTCAAGGCCGATGCATCCGGTTCGTCAGAGGACTGATCGCATCACTTCTGATCCAGTCTTTCCATGAGGATCGTTCGTATGGCATCCATCTCCGCCTGAGATCGGATTCTGGACTCTCTGGTCACGTTCGCTTCGACGGCATCAGGGGCACCTCCCGTGGAAGTGGCCCATCCGTCCATCGTGGATCGCATCTTCTCTCGAAGAGTCGTCTGTTCATCGATCTCCTCGGCGAGCCTTGCTCTCGGAAGCGTGTGCCAGATCTTGATCGATCCATTGGAGCAGCTGGCTACCAGTCTGGTTTCATCCGGTGTGAACGAGAGCAGATCGATATCGTGATCATTGCCTCTGAGCGTGAACATGACATCACCGGTGTCGACATCATGCAGTGAGATGTTCCGGTTGTTGTTGACGACGGCAAGGCGGTCGAATTGATGACTCATGTCGCTCGCCGATTCCTCGAGCAACTCGCCATCCAGATCGATTTCGGGATCCCATGTGACGCTGTTCCATGAGCGTATGGAGCCATCGGTAGTCACGGCTATCAATCTCTGGCCATCTGTCGACCAGTTCAGATCGGATATCGCGGCACCATCACCATCGAGGAAACTCAGCTGATCGCCGGTCTGCATCGACCAGACCTGTATGGATCCATCATCCAGACCACTGACGATTCGCTCGCCATCGGAGGAAAGAAGGATCTTCATCACCGGTCGCTTGATTGGTATGCGAAGATCCGTCCTCTCGCTTCCCTTGTCGGCGTTCCACTTGCGTATGGAGCCGTCGTTCGATGCGGTTATCAGCAGCTGGCCACTGGTGTCGAAGATCATGTCGTTGATCGCTCCGTCATGCGCCTCCAGACGGGACTGGACCACTCCGGATTCGATTGACCAGATTCGAAGCTCACCCTCCTCATCCGCGGTCGCTATCCGATTCGACGAGGTGTCGAATGCAATGGCGCTGATAGCGGAATCATGCCCGGTCAGCGTCGCCTCGATGACACCATCGTCGATGTCCACGACCTGCAGGTCGTTTGATTGCGTGGGGATCGCGAGCATCCCGGACGACTGCTCGAGCACGAGTGGAGCTTCGCTTCTCCAGGGTCTGTCAATACGAAATGCCTCTTCGCCTGTCACCAGATTCCAGATGCGAAGCGTATTGTCCCGGGCGGTCGAGACCAGTCGGTTTCCATCGGCGGAGATGTCGAGGTCCACGATTTCACCCTCATGACCACTGAGCGTGCCCAGTGAATCTCCGGTCGTGAGATCCAACACGACGATGTCGCCATCCGTCGTTCCGGCGAGAATCCAGGGGAGCGTGGGACCGAATACCCAGGTCGTCAGGTCATGATCCTCGATGTCAATACTGTCGATCTGATCGAGCCCTCGAGCTGACCAGAGTCGAGCGCCCGACTTGGAGGTGGCCAGAACACGCAGGCCGTCCTTGGTGAACAGGACATCGCTTACTCGATCCTCGTGACGACCAATCGAAACAGCGGATGGCGGGTTGGAGTCGATATTCCAGACCTGCAGATGCCCACCGGAATCGGCTGTCACCAGCTGTCTGGAACGTGTGGAGAACGAGGTCGCGGTTGGTGTTGAAACATCTATGCTCTTGATTGAGTCGGGATCATCGAGCTGAATGATTGAGAGACCATCTTTGTTGGGCACGGCGACCATTTTCCAGTCGTCAGACATCGACCAGCCCTTGGAGGGTTCTGCCAGCACCTTGCCGTCGCGAATGTCGACGATGGCATAGTTTCCCCTTTCATTGCCAAGCAGAGCGAGATTGCCATCAGGATTGAGCTGAATCCTCGAGACGAGTCTCACGGGAGTGGGCCAACTGGCAACCTCTCGTCCGGTAAGCACGTCCCAGATCCGGAGATCTCCCGACATCGTTGCCGTTACCAGTTGGATGGCTGAATTGTCGAATGCGGCCGAGGTGACATCCAGATCGTGCATCAGTGTGCCGACCGATTGTTCACCAGTCGTCGCGTTGAGGAGTCGAACCTTGTTGCGTGAAAGCGCCGCGATTCGCGAGCCGGTGGTATCCATCACGATTGAACTGGTATCGGCTGGAATCGCGATCTCGGATATGGTCCTGGAATTCCTGCTGTTGACGACTTCAAGACGTCCCTTCGAATTCACGTAGGCGATACGTCGGCCATCACCACTGAACACGAGATCTGGCTGACCGCTCTGCGGTTCAGGGATCGTCTGGAGTATCTGGCCATTCGATGTGTCGACGATCTGGAGTCGGGCGTCCTTGTCGGCGATGACGGCGAGTTTGTCATCCGGTGAAAGGACCACCTTGTCTGGATCCTGCTTTGGTATTTCCAGAGAGACCATTGGCATCGAATTCCGATCAATGGTCTGTTCAGAGTTCCAGATGGTCAATCGCTCCGGCGTCAACGAATGGATCACATTCGCCGAGGGATGCATTCGGGATCGAATGGGGAATTCATCCGGTCGATTGATTCTGCCGAGGCTCGGATCCGCCTGGACCCAGAGATGTTGCCATTCGAATGGCTGCTCATCACGCTGCCCGATTGCTGCCATGCGGAGTCTGTACAAGGCATCCTCGTTATCTTTGGATTCCAGAGACAGCGATGCCGTGAGAAGATTGGAGATGTAGTTGACCTGCTGCAGCTCCTCCTGTGTCGTGATCAGCGACTTGTTGAGCTTGGCCGTCGCCTCCTGCTCAAGTTTCTTCTTGGCAAGCTCTTCCTCGGATCTGAGGCTCGCGGCCTGGAGCTCCTCCTGGATCCTCTTGATCTTGTCATTCTGCTCCTGAAGAGCGATGTTCTGCTCCTCCGCCTTGTCCAGTTGCCAGAGTGCGAAGTACAGACCGACAAGCAAAGTCACGAAGACGATGACGGCAACCAGGAATCCACTCCTATTGCGACGGAGAAACTTCTTCAGCCTGTAGGTCGACGTCTCGGGTCCGGCGACTAGAACATCACCCTGAAGATATCGACGTATGTCCTCGGCAAGAGCCACGGCTGATTCATATCGCTCATCGCGTGCCTTGCGAAGGGCCTTGAGTGGTATCCACTCGAGTTCTCTGCGAAGCATGCCGGCAAGATCGGCGGGGCGGGTCTTCCTCTTGGTGGCGACCTTGGAGGCCTCGCTGCCAAGCGTCATCAGCCGAGTGCTCGGTTTGGGAGGCGTCACTTCCTGGATGATCCGACACAATTCACTGAAGCCGGCCTGTCTCATCTGTATCGATTCGAAAGGCAAGGCTCCGGTGATCAGTTCATACAGGATCATGCCCAGCGAGTAGACGTCGCTGCGAGTATCGATGTCGGTCCCACCCAGATCGGCCTGCTCCGGGCTCATGTATTCCGGGGTGCCGATCAACTGCCCGGTCTCGGTGCAGAAGGATCTTTCCGTCAGTTCCATGCTCGTGGCCTTGGCCACGCCGAAGTCGATGACCTTTGCACGCGGCTTTCCATCATCATCCGTGGCGATGAGGATATTCGATGGTTTCAGATCTCGATGGATGATGCCCTTCATGTGGGCGTGCTGGATGGCGGCACAGACCTCGATCACCAGATGCAATCTCTGATTCGTGTCGAGACGATTGTCGTCGCAGAATTCGGTGATGGGAACACCTTCGACGTATTCCATCACGAAGAACGGACGTCCATCATCGGTGGCGCCGGCGTCGTAGACCGTCGCGATGTTGGGATGATCAAGAATGGCCAACGCCTGCCGCTCGGCCTCGAAGCGAGTTATCACCGCGACCGTATCCATGCCGGGCTTGATGATCTTCAGCGCAACACGACGTCGAACAGGGGCATGCTGTTCCGCCAGATAGACGATTCCGAATCCACCTTCGGCTACAAGTGAAACGATCTTGTAGTGACTGACCTGGTCACCCGGTTCCAGTCTCAGGTGTGCGGGCAGATCGATGCCGTCACGCTCTTCACCACCCAGGAAGATCGTGGGGGTGTTCGTATCCGGCCGGAATTTTGGTTCTTCAGGGTCCACCGAGCAAGCATACCAACGGAAAAGTGGGGTGTCAGAGGTTTTTGACAGCACCTCATTCTGGGGTGATGAAACGCCCTTCTCCAGTCATGGATTCAAGTGAATTCATCGTTTCCTCCACAAGCTCCTGGCCGATTTCGTCCATCCATTCGAAAAGCCCACGGGGGTAATTCACGCCATATCTCATGGCGGTGTCGATATCAGCCTCTTCCGCGACGCCGTCATGTCGGGCCCAAAGCGCCTCGTTCATCACGGCGAACAGGATTCTGGCGAAGACGAGTTGTTGAATGGGATTCTCACTCGCGACATTGATCCGATCGGTCATCCTCTTGATGGACGTCATGTCGAGCCCCGTGGTGGTGGGCGCTTCCAGGTTTGGGTGGATGGTCGGCACCGGAGGTTTCACCGACCAGTCGTAGACTCCCGAGCCGGATTTCTTCCCAAGTCTTCCTTCGGTGACGAGTTGTTCCTGCATGAGGCTGGGAGCGAGTCGGCTCGGACGATCCCAGCATTCCCAGACGGTACGTGTCGTTGCCGTATTCACATCGTGTCCGATGAAGTCGGTCAGCTCCAATGGTCCCATTCTGAAACCACCGAGGGTCCGCATCGTCTCGTCTATGAGATCCGCGGTCGCCAGACCATCCTCCATGCATCTGAACGCCTCGAGGTAATAGGGGCGAGCGACTCGATTGACGATGAACCCCGGTGTGTCCGCTGTGCGAGCGACATGCTTGTTCCAGCTGGATGCGATCGCCGCAATACGGTCAACAACGGCGGGGTCCGATTCCCGTCCCCGGACAACTTCGACCAGCTTCATGATCGGCGCCGGATTGAAGAAGTGCATGCCGGCGACCCGATTCGGACAGCCCAGTTCGTTCCCCAATTCGGTGACGGACAATGAAGAGGTGTTCGTGGCGATTATCGCATCACTCGAGAGGCATTCCAGCAGGGGCGTGATGGCCTTCACCTTGACATCGAGATTCTCCACGATCGCCTCGATCAGGAGTTCGCATGATTCCAGTTCCGAATCGGATTGAACGACGGACAGTCTGTTCAAGGCATCGGTGGCATCGGCTTGGGACATCCGACCCTTTTCAACTTGTCGATCGAGTCTTCTGCCGATTCCTTCCCTCGATCTGGCGGCAATCTCAGGATCGCAGTCGATCAGCATGACGGACCAGCCATGGACAGCCGCCACCTGGGCGATGCCCGCTCCCATGGCTCCGGTTCCCAGTACGGCAATCGCTTGTTCAGCGGTCATGTCTCATTTTCCCGTGAATTCAGGAGTTCTTTTTTCGATGAAGGCGGTGACGCCTTCGAAGTGATCATGTGTCCGGCCTGCCGTGTCCTGAGCGAATGCCTCGGCTTCCAGCTGTTCCTCCAGCGACCGCTCCAGGCTCTCGTTGAGCAGCCGCTTGGTCAATGCAAGCGCCTGACCGGGCATCGAAGCGAGATGGGCAGCCAGCTTCATGACGGCGTCTTCCAGTTCGTCTGCTGCAACGACCGAATTGACCAGTCCCATCTGGAGCGCCTCATCAGCCTTGACCTTGCGTCCGGTGAGGCACATCTCCATGGCTCGCCCCATGCCAACGAGTCTTGGCAGAGTCCACGTACTGGCGGAATCGGGGACGAGGCCGACGTTCACGAAGACTTCGATGAACGAGGCGTGTTCCGAAGCGATTCGCAGATCACAGGCCAGTGCCAGACTGCAGCCCGCACCTGCCGCCACACCATTGACGGAGGCGATGACGGGTTTCCCCATCGATCGAATTCGCTTGATGATCGGATCGTAGCGGCGACGAAGATCGTCGCCCAGCTCAGGGACATGACCAGGGACGTACTTCTTCTTGAGATCCTCCAGATCCTGACCGCTGCTGAAGGCCCGCCCTGAACCTGTGATGATCAGAACCCTGACATCCGGATCCCGTTCGCAGGTCTTGAGTGCATCGGACATCTCCGAACTGAACGCATCGTTGAATGCATTCAGGACATCCGGTCGATTCAATGTCAGTGTCATGACGTGATTGGCAGTCGTCACCTGGATGGTTTCATATCCGCTCATGTGTGTCTCCTCGCATCATTTTCCGGTGAATGAAGGTTTGCGTTTCTCAATGAAAGCGGACATGCCTTCCTTCTGGTCGTCCGTATCGAAGAGCATGTAGAACAGCTTCCGCTCGTACTCAAGTCCCTGGCTCAGTGGCAGTTCATCCGCCTTGAGCACGGACTCCTTGGCGTATCGAAGCGCCACGGCAGGCTTGCTGGCCATCGTCTGTGCGACATTCAATGCTTCACGGAACCAATGTTCCCTGGGCACGACTCGACTGATCAGACCGAAGTCGAGCGCCTCTCTGGCCGATAGGAACCTGCCTGAAAGGACGATGTCCATCGCGGCGGCCTTGCCGACAGCCCGCGTGAGACGTTGCGTTCCGCCAGCTCCGGGCATGACTCCGATATTGATCTCCGGCTGACCGATTCTCGCCGTCTCCGAACAGATGATGACATCGCAATGCATCATCAGTTCACATCCGCCACCCAGTGCAAATCCACTCACGGCGGCGACAATCGGCTTCTTTATCCGCTTGATGCGTTCCCATTGAGCAAACTGGTCGCGCTGGGCCATGTCGCTGACGGAGGCATCGGCCATATCCCCGATATCGGCACCCGCCGCCCACGCACGCTCTGTGCCGGCCAGAAGAATCACCTTGATCGACTCGTCCGCATCGTAGCCTTCCATGAGCTGGGCCAAGGATTTCATCAATTCGAGGTTCAACGCATTGAGGACCTTCGGTCTGTTCATGCGAATAACGGCCACGGCACCATGTGTTTCTGTGAGAAGATGAGCTTCCTCGGTCATTCTGGAATCCCCTGGTTCGGCTTGGGTTTGGAAACGCGATCGACGATTCTATTCAAGACTGATTTCGGAAGGACTCGCTGCACCTGCTGCCCCTGGCCAAGCAGTCTGTTGCCATCCCAGACCTTGATGCCGCATACAACGCCGGTTTCATCGACCTTGATGGCTTCTGCCCGAATCGTGACCTCATGCCCGACCGGAGCCGGTGCGAGATGGTCGATGCTGAGATGTGATCCGATCCCTTCCTCGTCATCCTCCAGATGGGGGGCCAGGATCTTCCTGGCGGCCAGCTCCATGTGATGGGCCATCGACCAGGTCGAGTAGACACGGTGGACGATGATGCCATCGAAGGCGGGGCACATGTCTTCCGTGACGATGATGGTCACTTCCGCCAGTTGGCCAACTTGGAGGGTATTTTTCACGCGGCTGGCAGTGTAGCGATGGCGATGACTTCTTTGGGGCGGCTGGACAAAGATTGGGGTGTGCATTGGGTTCCTATAGACTCTCTCCATGCAGATTTTCATCGGTCTGATGATTCTCGTTTGCACCGCCACGCTGATCTGGGGTTTGTTGGCCCTGGTTACGGCCGTTCGCTGTCTCAAGAGGCCGCGTCGCCACTCCATGGTCAGGGCGATATCGATGGGTCTACCCGTGGATCCGGAGGAGGCGGGCTGGGATGTCGATTCATGGTCGGTGTCCTGTCCGGACGGCATCGAGATGCCGGTATGGTCGATCAGAACCGGTGGAGCCGGTCCGGTGACGGTTCTGATTCATGACTGGGGAGACTCCCGAATAGAGTGTCTGCCCCTGGTTTCGGAATGGAAGGACGAATCGGCGATGGTCGTCATGCCGGATCTACGTGGGCATGGTGATGCGGCTGGAATCTGCACCTTCGGCAGATTGGAGATCGCCGACATCGAGATCTTGATCCGCTCCCTTGATGCCGAGCATGTCGGTGTCGTGGGGCATGGATATGCCGCCAATCTGATCTCGCAACTCCAGGAACAGCCCGACATCACGCTGCAACGTGTCTGTGACGAACCATGGACTCGTGAGGGACTGCACGAGCGTCTCGTCAGCGGTGGATTCCCCATTCAACTACCCGGTTGGCTTCTGGACATGGCGATCCGTCGCTCTGGCGTTTTTCAGCTTGTGGACCGGAATGATCCGCGACCATGATCACCCATCGGGGTGGGTCATCGATGTGATGTCGAGCGCCCTGTTGAGTTCGTCTTCCGGCAGCACGTTGTGCTGCAGGCAATAGTCTCTGATGGTCAATCCGCTGTCATAGCACTCATGTGCGATTCTGGCTGCTTCGTTGTATCCGATGATCGGTGCCAGAGCCGTCCCGAGCATGAGGCTTCTTTCGACGGTCTCCTTGATGGCCTTCTTGTTCGCCTTGATGCCATCGACGCATCGTGTGGCGAAGATCTCCGCGCTGTTTCCAAGAAGCGTGATGCTTTCAAGGAGCGTCACGGTCGCCATCGGCATGGAGAGGTTGAGTTCCATGAGCGAACCGGTGCCACCCATGCCGCCCATCGTGAGCGTGACGTGATTACCCGCCACCCGCATGGCTACCTGCATGACGGATTCGACCAGTACCGGGTTGACCTTTCCGGGCATGATGGATGAGCCGGGTTGTATCTCGGGCAGTTCGATCTCACCGATTCCACATCGAGGACCACAGCCCATGAGGCGTATGTCGCTGGCGATCCTTGAGAGACTGACCGCGATGGTATTCAGATGTCCATGGGCATCGACGACACAATCCCTCGTCGACTGGGCCTCGAAGTGGTTGCGTGCCTCACGGAATCTGACTCCGGTTTCCCTGCTGAGTTCGCTGCAGACCATCTTTCCGAATCGGGGATGGGTGTTGATCCCCGTTCCGACGGCCGTTCCGCCGATGGGCATGTTCTCGGCCAGTGCACGAATGGCGGATTCGGTCCGTTCTATTCCGTATTCGACCTGCGCGGCATAGCCCGAGAACTCCTGTCCCAGCCTGATCGGGGTGGCGTCCTGCAGATGGGTCCGGCCGATCTTCACGATCTTGTCGAACTGCCTGCTTTTCCTGCGAAGGGACTTCTCCAGCTGTTTCAATCCGGGAAGAAGAATGTGCTTCGCATGCGTGGCGGCCGCGATCTGCATCGCGGAGGGCATGGTGTCGTTCGAGGACTGTCCCATGTTGACATGGTTGTTCGGATGAACCGGATCCTGCGCGCCGATCTTCGCACCGGCGGCTTCGCAAGCCATGTTGGAGATGACTTCGTTGACATTCATGTTCGTCGAGGTGCCGGAGCCGGTCTGGTAGACGTCTACCGGGAAATGTCTCATCATGTCCGGCCTGGTCTCGACCTGCTCGAGTTCCCTCATGATCCGCTCGCAGGCGCGTCTGATCAGACCACATCTTCTCTGGTCAAGCTTGCCCAGCTTTTGATTGGCTGTCGCGGCCGAATGCTTCAACTGCGCGAAGGCATGGATGGTCTGCCAGCCCATGTCGTGATGCGATATCGGGAAGTTCAGGACGGCACGTTGCGTGGTCGCGCCATAGAGGACGTCGGCTGGAACCTCCATGGTTCCCATGGAATCCTTTTCAACTCGTGTTGCGGTCCTGCCTGATCGACGGGTCTTCTTGCTGGCCATGCTCTTCGCTCCCGGTTGGAGTGGGGGTGGATGATCTCTGTAGTTCTGGAACGGTACCAATCAACTCGATCGCTGGCCAGCAGAGGTGGTCCGTATTTCATCCAGATCCAAGCAGCCTGGGCAGGATCTCCTCTGCGGAACCGATCAGTTCATGATCCGCCAAAGGAGTGGCAGCCGTGGACTCCGAGTTGATGATGACGATGGTCGCACCGGCTCGGGAAGCCAGCTCGATCAATGCCGCGGCGGGATAGACGACGGCGCTGGTACCGACAACCAGCATCAGATCGCAGTTCAAGGTCGCCTCTTCAGCCAGAGCCCATGCTGCTGTCGGCAGTGATTCCCCAAACCATGTGACGGTTGGTCTCATTCCCCATACCGAGCAGGCCGGACAGTATCGATTCAAGGAAGGGTTGGACATGTCGACGTGCTCAACATGGCCGCAGTTTCCGTGGCATCTGTCGGATGTGATGTCGCCATGAAGCTGGATCAATCGATCACATCCCGCACGTTTGAGAAGATCATCGGTGTTCTGGGTGATCTGGATGATGTCTGGTCTGCAGGCCAATGCGAGATGACCGGCGTTCGGTTGCGCGTGAGCCATCTGTATTCTTCGAGCGGCGTACCATTTCATGACCAGCTCGGGATCTTCGGCGAACCCATCGGGTGAGGCGAGTTTCATCGGATCATGTCGACTCCACCAGCCATCTCCGGGATCGCGGAATGTGCCGACTCCAGAGGGGGCGCTCAGGCCTGCTCCGGAGAAGCAGCAGGGATTCTGCGATTTGGCAATGGCCCGACTGGCCAGGATGATCCTCTCATCATGAGGGTCGTTCATTCGTCTCGTCGGCTTTCTCGCCGGAGATCTCCGGCTCGACCATCATCGGATCGACTGAAATGTCAAGACGAGCTCGGGTCTGCGAGTCGAGGTCTCCATTGAAACGTTGCGTGATCTCGTCGCGAACGGCAACGGAGATATCCGGATGTGCTTCCCGAAGTCCCTCATAGGCAGAGAGCCATTGAGTCAGCTGGTCGTTGACGGTGTAGGCGGAATCGAAGTCGCGATCATGAAGAGCGGCCATGAATCGAAGGCGAGCCAGTTCATCATTCGTCTTGTAGAAGGGTTCGAGAAGAATCACCGCCGTCTTGGACTTGTTCGTCTCTATGAGCAGTGGGGCCAGTCTTTTCAGAATCATCGCTCGATCAGTCTCTGCTATGGATTCCCCTGCCTGTGCCTGATCGAGTATCCGGATGCGAAGCGACTGTCCCACGAGACCGTTGCTGGCGAGTCGATCGTCCAGAGTCATCTGATCTCGAGGAGGGATGAGCTCACTGGCCGTGAGAATCGCCTGTTCCCAGATCTCCGTCTGGGAATCCTGCGGAGGCTCGAGTGTGATGATCTGATTCACGCGGTCCATCGGCTGATCCAGAGGAAGCGACATCGCCGCTTCGATGGCCGTCGGATAGATGGCGAAGTCATCGCCTCGGGAGAGGACCAGATCGATCTGGTCGCGACGAAGCATCGCGGTCGCCACGGCGGATCGAATCACAGGATCGCTGTCGGCAAGCCAGGGTTCGAATTCCATGATTCGATCATCGGGGGAGACGAGCACAAGCAGTGCTTTCTCCTCAGGACTGGTGGAGGGCGATTCGAGAGATTCGATCGCCTCGAGCACGGCTGCTCTGGTCTCGGCAGGCGTCGTGGCATCGCGAAGAAATGCCCAGGTGGTGGCCATGGCCGCTTCGCGTGTCTGTTCTCTTCCAAGCATCGGAAGAACGGAAGGGAGATGCTTTCTACTGCCTCGAGCCTGAAGGAAACGAAGAGTCGAATTGAGGACGATAGGATCCGATTCCATATTCAATCGCTCAGCCAGCAGATCGGTGAGATCGGGATTCGAAAGTTCCGCCAGAAGCGCGGCCACCTTCCGGCGAACCTCCAGATCGGAATCCTCGAGTGATTCCAGCACCGCCTCTTCAATCGCGGCAGTGGCCTGGCCGTCACGAAGCAGAACGGCGACACGATCGACCCCGAATCGCCGGACATCGGCGAGATCATCGCGGAGCATTCCGGGAATACTGTCCAACTGTTCCTCGACGGGAAGAAGCGGCCAGAGTTCCCGATAGACTCCAATCAGGCGATTGATGACGAGTTGATCTCGTTCCTGATCCCTTTGGACGGTTCCCTCGAGTTCACTGATGCGACGGTTCTGCACCTGGATGGTTTCGCGCATCCAGCTTGATGGGGGCCTGTCCTTGTGATCCTGCCACCACAGACGCCATTGCGATCTGGTCTGGTTTCGGATTCCAGTGAGTTGCTCCAGGCTGAGGTTGGTGGCGGCGACGATTCTGGGCTGATCAGATTCCCTGAGCAGTTCTATCAGTGTGCTCGTGGCTTCAGCGGCATCGGAATGGAATTCACCAAGGCACACGATCGCGGTTTCACGTGAACTGATGTCGGCAGTTCGGTTTTCCGATCGGTTGATGAGTTCCTTCAGGATTCCGGGAGATGTCTCGGAGTATCTCGCGAGCAGGCTTCCCAGTGCGGATCGATTCGCCGCCGGGCAGTCGTCGACAGCCATCAGCGCGGAATTCTGAAGTCGTGGTTCAGGCTTGTCCTGAGTCGACAGGGCGCCAAGCACCGCCTGGAGCTGTGTCGGATCACCTGAGTTCAGGGAGTCCGAAAGTATCTGCATCGCCTCGTCTGAACCAGCTATCAGGAGCGCGATGGCAGCAGCTCTTCTGGAGGCCGGGCCACGGTCGGTCGAGGGATCCTGGAGCGTTTCCTTGTAGAGAGCAGTCAGTTCGGCACGCTGCCGATCGGCTGCTGCCTGAGCGCGGACCCCCAGACCGGTGCCATCGGTTTGCGGGGTACAGCCTGTCACCAGAATGAAGGTGAATACCGCCAGAAGCAGGGATCGACATGAAGTCAGGTGATAACTGGTCATCTCCAGTGCATTGTATGATCGAAGCGGAGAGATGGGCCAATATGGGCCATTTGAGGCCACTCACCCCTCGAAAGGGGGATGTCAGCCTACACTGCTCCGAATCACGTACTTGGGAAGGTACTCATGACTGATTGGTTCGACGCTGAAAATCATGCCACGCGAGCGTTCGAGATGTTCGAGCGAGGGCGTTGGGCAGAAGCGGAGATGGAACTTCGCAAGGCACTGGCGTTCCAACCCGATCAGCCTGAATGGCTCTATCACCTCGGCATCGTTCTGGAATCCAGCGGAAGAGAACGTCAGGCCAAGGCGATGTTCGAACAAGCTGCTGAGCTGGCGCCTGAACAGGTCGATGTCGTCGTATCGGCGGCCATCATCTGCGCCAGGCTTGGAGAATCCGATCGTTCGCTGCATTGGCTTGACCGCGTTCTGGCGATAGATCCCTCCAACGAGGAGGCGCTTGCCAGAAGAATCGAGATGCTGGTCGTGCAGGGCCGTCATGAGGAGGCTGAAACGGCGTTCTATCTCGCCGAGATGGCCATGGAAAGTCAGAGTCCGATGTGTCTGTTGGAGATATCCGTCAGTCTCATCGCCCGCGGTAAATTCCGAAAAGCAGGATGGTGTCTCAGGGAAGCCATGAAGATGGAGCCGGGACTTCCCCGCATTCGTCTGAGACTTGCCGAGGTCCATGCCTCCACCGGACGTTTGGATCGTGCTCTCCAGCTGTGCGGCAGGGAGGTTCGTGAGGATCCCGGAAACATCGATGCGCTGTCGCTCTATGCAGAACTGCTGGAGTCATCGGGCCGCCAGACGGAAGCGGTGGAGACACTTCGTCGAATACTCGATTTCGAGCCGGCTGATCTACCTGCCCGGCAGGGACTCGCCAGACTCCTGAAACGAATGGGGCATCCGCAACGTTCACTCGTGGAATGGCAGATCCTTCGTAAGCTTGACTCGAATCATCATGGCCTGGACATCGAGATCGGTGAACTCCTGATGCAGTTGGGTCGTGAAGCCGAAGCCAGGGCCTTTCTACTCCAGGCACACGAGCAAACCTGCGATCAGCTGGAACAACTGGGTGCAGATCAGATCGAACTGGTCCGACTCTCGAAGATGCTTCTCGAGGTCCATCTTGCCGATGAGGCGGTCGTTCTCATGGAAGCGGCGTACGAGGTGGCTCCCGATGATCCGGAGACACTGCGGCTTCTGGCGCTGGCCAGATACAGCTCTGGTGATACACGAGGCGGCATGGTCATCAGTCGCCGCATCATTCGACTGGACCCCGGGTGTCGCGTCTCAGTGAACAATCTCGCGCTTGCCGCTCTGCAACGAGGCCGTCTGGGTGTTTCGTGGCAATGGGTGCGGAGGGGGCTCAGGCGTCATCCGGGTGATGAACACCTGCGAAGAATTCGTCTTCGAATAGTCTTCAATGCGACAGCAGGCCGCTTTTTCAAGTGGCTTGAAACCTGTGTATCTGAAAAGAACTGACGATCAGCAGCCGCTGCTACAGAGTGCCGTCCGTATAAGGCAGGATCGCCATGTACCTTGCACGCTTGATCGCCTTGGCGACCTTTCGCTGATCATTTGATGTCGTTCCCAGTCTCTTGCGGGAGTAGATCTTCCCGTTGGGAGTCATGAGCCTTCTCAGCTCATCGACATTCTTGTAGTCGACCCAGGTGCGACCTCTGGGATCAAGTTGCAGGTAATTGCCACGTCGTGTTCGTCGACCGTTCATTGTTGCCTTCCTATGTCGTCGCGGATACTGGATGCCAGCAGCCCACGACAGATACCTGTCGCGGGCGACGAGCCAAGTAGTGTAGCTTCCAGGAGAGGTTTCTCAACTATCAGGGGGTTGCATTGGCGAGGAACCCGATTATCGGGTCGAAAAACACGCTCCCAGCCCCTTCCTCGCGTACCTTAATCACATGAGTAGACCTCGAATCGGAATTACACCAGATATCGTCGAGGGCAGGATGACCCTGTCCACCCGGTATTCGGATGCCGTCTACAACGCTGGAGGGTTGCCGTTTGTCCTTCCGCCATCCCCCAATGATGCTTCGAACTACCTGAAGTCGTGTGATGGATTGATTCTTTCGGGAGGTTCCGACGTGATCATGGAGGATTGGGGCGTGGCGACTCATCCCAGTGCCACTCCGATCTCCCGCCTTCGTCAGGACTTCGAACTGGGAATGCTGGCCGTACTCGAATCAAACCCGGACTTTCCGGTTCTGGCGATCTGTCTGGGCATGCAGCTCATGGGAATCACCCATGGTGCTCGATTCAGTCAGCATCTACCGGAGGATGTTCCGATGGCTGAGAATCATCTGAATGATTCCATTCACGAGATCGAGGGCCCGGATCTGAAGGGGTGCGTCACGAGTCATCACCATCAGGCATTGCTCGATGGAGGATCCCTCCAGGTGATCGCGACATCCCCGGATGGTGTCGTTGAAGGCATTGCCGACCTTGAACGCAGGTTCTACGTGGGGGTTCAATGGCATCCTGAACGTACGGATGATGAAACGCTCGGTGCAGGGCTTTTCAGGAGATTGATCCAGTCCTCTTCGGTGCACGTTAATCAAGGCCATTGAATGGCACTATCATTCGAACCATGGGCAGGTAAACAGGCCGTCCACATCCCGCGAGATGCGAACAGACCATGTCAAACAACGAAGAACAAGTCGCCGGTCAATCTCCACTCGAGGAATTGCACCATCAGGATTCAATGAGAAATCCTGTGGATCGCGAGCAGACCGAGGATGTGGATAGACCGGGCGCGCCGTCGGGTGGTTCCAGCGACGATTCTCTTGGAAGACTTGAACTCGAGTATCTCCCATGGGGAACAGATGATGCGGAAGGCGCGACTGCTTGTCGGGTGCTGGCCACCTGTGGCTGGGTCGAGCTGGAATACGCCATCATGCGTCGTGGATGCGGCATGCTCGATCAGCCCAATCGCGGGACTGTCGTGCTGTCGGGGGATGATCGTCAGGCAGTGCTTGAGAACATGGTGAGTCAGGGCCTTGAGGGCTTGTCGCCGACGTCCGCCAGAGAGGCCTTTCTGACCGATCGAAAGGGAAGGGTCCAGGCAGATCTGCTGATCGCCGCTTTGGACGAAGAGATTCTGCTCGATGTGGATATCAATCAGGTGGATCTCGTGACGACATTGCTGTCGGATCACATCTTCACCGAAGATGTCCAGGTTCGGAATGGCAGCGAAGACTGGTATCGGATCGGAGTCCATGGTCCTGATGCGGCATCGATTCTGGGTTCATTCGGGGATGTTCCGGAGTCGTCTCTGTCCAGTTCATGTCTCGAGATAGCCGGTGTCGCGGCTCTCGCCGTGCGACGTGATCAGGTCTCAACGCCGGGATTCGAACTCTTTCTGCCTCGAGCCGGAGTGGTCACGGCATGGGAGGCCATTCGTTCCACTGGCGGTATCCGGGGTATTCGTGTGAGAACAGTTGGCTGGTATGCCTTCAACACCGCGAGAATCGAAGGAGGAACACCGTTGTTCAACATCGATTTCGCTTCCAACAATCTTCCCCATGAAAGCAGTCTCATTGAATCTCGCGTCAGTTTCACCAAGGGGTGCTATCCAGGGCAGGAAGTTGTTGCCAGGATGCATCATCTCGGCGCCCCAAAGCAGGCGTTGAGAGGGCTGAAAATAAAGGCTGATGTACTTCCCGTCGCCGGTTCCCAGGTATTCGCTGCCGAGGATGAGACCCTGGCAGAGGCGGTTGGAGTAATCACTTCCAGCACGATCAGTCCATTGTCCGGAGCGACGCCGATCGCCATCGCCATGCTCAAGAAGCGGGTTGTGGCGTCAGGTTCGATGGTCAGGGTCCATGCGGAGGGGATCGCATCGGAAGCCGTCGTCTGCGATCTCGATGAGCTCGTATCCAGTGGAGCAGATGCATGAGTCGTGAACGCCTTCCATTGGCCATGGTCGACCAGGGGCTTGGACCGGTGACGGGTTCGGAAATCATGCTTCTTGTACTGGGAGGCATTCTGACACTTCTCGTTGGTGCGGTCCTCATCGTCTTCTTCATCAGGAAACAGATGAAGGATGAGTGAGGACCTCATGAAACGGATTTCATCTGATTCATGTCAACAGTCGCTAGGATTCAGCAGATGACATTGCCTGAACGAATCCAGTTGACCGAAGTGGGCCCACGGGATGGACTCCAGAACGAGCCCGAGATCATCCCGGCATCCGTCAAGATCGATTTCATCGATCGATTGTCCCAGAGCGGTCTTCTCGAGATCGAGGCGACGGCTTGCGTCAGTCCCAGATGGGTGCCCCAGCTTTCCGATGCGGTCGAGGTGCTCAAGGGTATTCATCGCAGGGATGGCGTGGTGTATTCGGCACTTGTCCCGAACATGGAAGGTTGGCAAAGAGCCAGTGATGCCGGTGTCGACAAGATCTCCGTGTTCACGGCCGCGAGCGAGACCTTCAGCCGGAAGAACACCAATGGTTCCATTGAAGAGACCATCGAGCGTTTCATGCCCGTCACAGCAGCTGCGCACGACGCGGGGTGTCGCGTTCGGGCGTACGTCAGCTGCATCGTCGTCTGTCCGTACGAAGGAGCTGTCCGACCGGAACAAGTCGCTTCAGTGGTCAAACGGCTTTTGGACATAGGTGTCGATGAGATTGATCTTGGCGACACGGTTGGAGCGGCCACCCCAGCGGACATGGACTCGATTCTCTCTGAAGTGGGGCAGCTCGTCCCCGTGCAGGACCTGGTCATGCATCTGCATGACACTCGTGGCATGGCCGCGGCGTGTTGCCTGAGGGCCATGCAACTGGGCATCTCTCGATTCGACGCTTCATGTGGTGGACTTGGTGGATGCCCCTATGCACCAGG
>CESO01039963.1_pt1 | contig 34260 bp, 40 predicted proteins | sample 356341 | NCBI WGS metagenome assembly CESO01 (sample SAMEA2621812, study PRJEB7988) | marine metagenome | biome: marine biome (ENVO:00000447); feature: deep chlorophyll maximum layer (ENVO:xxxxxxxx); material: "saline water (ENVO:00002010), including plankton (ENVO:xxxxxxxx)" | depth 35 m | reverse complement strand
CTTTGCATGCCATGCAAATGCTCTACCAGCTGAGCTATAGCCCCAGAATATTTGATACTAAGACAATGCTCTGCTATGTCAAGTAACAATAATATATTAACATTTATATAAAAATGATGTTAGAGTTTTAAATAATGAAATTTTCTAAAATTATAAAATTTATTATCGTTTTAAGTATATCTTTCCCAGTATATTCAAATAATGGAATCTGGGAGGGAATTTTTGATATAAATGGTCATGGTTCATACGATTTTACAGGGCTTATAAATTCAAAATATGCAAGTGCATATACAAAAAAAGCAAAAGTTGTTTATTCTGGGACGTTTAAAGAAAAAAATAATTATTTCACGTGGAGCTTATCAATGTACTTGAAAGACGGAACTAAATTTGGCACAGCCGAAATAAAAGGAAAAATTATTGATAAAAATATTATGAGTGGTAAATGGACAACTGAACCAGCTAAAGACTATGGAAACATTTATTTGATAAAAAAAAATAATACAATATTAAACACAGGAAAAATTATAAACAGAAAGTGGGTTGCAAAAGAAACAAATATTAAACAAAAAATCATAATTAAAGATAATAAAATTATTGGTAAGGATAATAATAATTGTAATTACTACGGTGAGATCAAACCCTTAAATAAAAAAATTTACACAACGAATATTGAAATAGCATCATGTGGAGTTTCTGATGGGATTTATTCTGGAATGGCCCATATAAAAAAAGATAATGAAAAATATAATTTATTTGTTACAGGTACTAATAAAAATTTTAGTTTATTTATGATGCTTGAATAAGCTAATACTTTTGCGATATATATATCGCTGCTATTACCAATAGTAAAGATATTATTGAATATATGTTAAAAACTTCGTCTAAAAAAATAACTCCAGCAAAAAAAGCAAATATAGGTATTGGATAATTTACAAGACTAAGGAAATTAGGGCCGTAATTATTTATGATCCTGTAATATATTACAGTTGCAATAGCTGTGGAAAAAACAGACATTATAATTATTGCAATCAGCGAATCAAAAAATACAACTGAAGAGATAATGATCGATTGATCTATACAACCTAGTAACACAAGAAGTTGTAAAGAAGAAACCGACATTACTGCAGCTGATAATTGTAATGGTTTGATATTTTTTATTTTTTTTACGAGCAAAGCGTTAAGAGCATAAAGAAAAGCTCCCAATACTACCGCTAGTTTTGCCATTAAATTACTATATAGATTTATATTAGTATCATTGTTCAATAAAAGAATTGCTAGTCCAAAGAATCCAAGAATAAAGCCAAATAATTTTTTTGGATTAATACTTTCATACTTAAAAAAATAATGTGATCCAATTATAGTAAATATTGGCATAAAACCAATTAAGATTCCTGTCTCGCTACTATTAATAGTTGTTTGAGCCCAACTTATTAATACAAAAGGCAATGTTGTTCCTGTTAATCCCAAAATAAAAATCAAAATAATATTGCTTTTTAATGCTTTTAGATCAAAATCTTTAAACAAAGCATATAAAGAAAGCAATATTGCAGCTGTTGCTACCCTAATAAAAGCAATACCGACTGGGGAAAAAGACTTTAAGGAAATTTCTATTAATACAAATGCACTACCAAACATAATAACTAATAATGAAAAATATAACCACTTTACAAAATTGTAATTAAAATACATTGATAATTATAAATAAAATTATACCCGAAAATATTGCAGCAATAAGATCGTCAAAAATAACACCAAAACTATTTTTCATTCTTTTATCTATAAGATATATAGGGAACGGTTTGATAATATCAAAAAAACGAAATAACAAAAAGCCAATGAGGATATTAGCTACTGTTGGTGGAAAAAAAATCATAAAAGAAAGATAGCCAATTATTTCATCTATAACAATTGACTTATCATCTATATGATTAAAGATTGATTTATTATATGATAAGTTTAATAAGAAAATTGATAAAAAAAATAAAGAAAATATTAAAAGTAAATTTAAATATAAACTATTATTAGAAATCAGAATATATATTGGTATAGCTAAAAGAGTGCCAAATGTCCCTGGCATATATTTAAGACATCCAATATTAAATCCGGTTAGATATAATTTTATTAATTTATTTATCATGTTTTAAAATGGTTAAATTTTTTGCTAATATTAATATTTTCCAACACCTCGTCTTTGTAAAACTCTATTTTTTTATCTTTTGTGAGATTTCCAATATTATGTATTTCAAACCCTAATTTATCGCAGATATTCTTAAAAGGTTTACATTTTTCAATTGGAATTGTAAATAATAATTCATAATCTTCTCCATAACTTAAAATATCATTCCATGAACTTTTTTTGTTACAAATTAAATCTGATGTTTCTTTATTTATTTTTATTTTTTCTAATTTAATTTTTGCACCTAAATTACTTTTTTTAGTTATCATATTTATTGAGTTTATCAGACCGTCTGACATATCTGTGCAGCTATGAGCAAAGTCTGGCAGCAGATTTGCTAGCTCATTCCTTAGTACCGGTAAATTATACTTGCCTTTTTTTCTTGCCGAGAAGCTATCACCTATTGATCCAGAAATAAAAATAATATCGTTTTCCTTAGAATCATTAGTGGCCATGAAATTATTACTATTAGAGTACCCTATTAAAGTCATTGTTATACTTGTGGGTCCGTAAGTAGTGTCACCACCAATTACAGTTACAGGAAACTGGCTAAATAAACTGTTATATCCATTTATAAGCTCTTTTATGTACTCATCGGAATTGTTTAGAAGTGTAAGATTTATAAGTACAAATGCAGGGTAAGCACCCATTGCTGAGATGTCACTTATATTTGACGCTGCTGAAATATATCCTAATTCATATGGAGTTATATCGTCTTTGAAGTGCGTGTTAAGAACCATTGTGTCAGTAGTTAGAACCATATTTACATCTTGTTTAGGAAATATTGCGCTAGCATCTTCTCCTATAGGTATTATGACTTCTTCTCTAAAATTATTATTATCTTTTACAAGTTTTATAATTTCACTTTCACTAATTTTCTTCATAAGAAATTTTTTTTGTAAGTTTTTCCAAAAAAGCATTAACAAGCTTATAACTATCTTGACCACCAAACTTTTTAGTTAATTTAACAGATTCAGACAAAAGGACTTCCATTGGGTACTTTTTATTATAAATTAACTCGTAAGTAAAAATTCTAATAATGCTAAGCTCAATAATATTTATATTCTCAATAGTAACTTCAGAATTATTTGAGATATTATCATCTATATTAGCTATATTCGAAATAACTCCGTTTACAATTTCATTAAAATATACACTATCACATTTTTTAAAGTTATCATCTTCCATAAATATTGAAATTATTTCATCAGCTAAACATGAATTAACAGACCAAGAATATACTGCTTGAAAAGCAAGTCTTCGCGACCAAATATTGCGGTTATTATTTCGCATGGAATTATTAATTTTCATTTTTTTAATTATTTTGAAGAGTTGATACTGAATTTATAATCTCAAATGCTGCTTCTGTAACATTATAGCCGATATTATAATTATTAACTTCATTAAAATTAACTTGAGATCTAGCTAAAGCTTGATCACGCGTATATGAGGTGATTACTCCAAATAAAATTGGCACATTATTCTGTATAGTTAAATTTGCTAACGCATTTGAAGTAGCTCCTGATATATACTCAAAATGTGCCGTCTCTCCTTTTATTACACAACCAAGTGTTATAATAAATTTTATATCATTTCTTGACTTTAAAACTTGATTTGCCATATATGGAAGTTCGAATGCTCCAGGAACACTTACTTTTATAATATTTTTTGTATCAAATTTTCTTTCTGCAAGTGATTTTTCAACACCCATATATAAATTTGAAACGATATCTTCATTAAATTTTGAATGAATTACTATTATTTTTTCGCTGTTCATAATTATTCCGTAATATATTTTTCTATTTCTAGACCGTAACCACCTAAACCATAAAAAGTTTTTGGAGAACTTAATAATTTCATTTTTGAAACACCAAGATCTGACAATATCTGTCCACCAACACCCAAAGTTCTTCTATCAAAGTCTTGAGATATATCTTCAGTTGTTCCTTTTAAATTTATAATATCTTTCTCTATTGCATTCACTGATTCGTTCCATCGTAAAATTAGTATAACCCCATTACCTTCCTCGTTTATTCTTTGCATTGCGCTTTTTAAAGGCCATCCGGAATGATGGGATGAATGAAGTATATCTTTTATTGTATTTTGTATATGAACTCTAACAAATGTAGATTTATTTTTTATAAGTTTTCCTTTTACTAATGCAATATGAACAGTATTTGACATAATATCTTCATATGAAACTAAGTTAAATTCTCCAAACTCAGTATTTATTGAAGATTCATTTTTCCTAATAACTGTTTTTTCGTGTTTCGTTCTATATTTTATTAGATCTTCTATAGTGCCTATTTTAATATCATGTTCCTTCGCTATCTCTTTTAACTCAGGGAGCCTTGCCATTGTTCCGTCATCACTCATTATTTCAACTATAACTGAGGCAGGCTCAAAACCTGCAAGCCTTGCAAGATCGCATCCAGCTTCTGTGTGGCCTGCCCTTGTAAGCACGCCACCAGGTTGCGACATTAAAGGAAAAATATGACCTGGTCTTGATATATCATTAGCTGTTGCATCAGGCATAACAGCTGTTCTAATAGTGTGTGCTCTATCATATGCAGAAATTCCAGTCGTAACACCCTCTGAAGCCTCTATTGATATAGTAAAATTTGTTTCATGGTTAGAATCTGTATCATTTTTCATTAACGGTAAATTTAATTGCTTACACCTTTCTCGAGTTAAAGTTAAACAAATTAAGCCTCGAGCATATTTACTCATAAAATTAATATCTTCTGGTGTCACTTTACTTGCAGCCATTATAAAGTCTCCCTCATTTTCACGGCTTTCATCATCAACTATTAGGACCATTTTGCCCTGTTTTAATTCTTCAAGTATGTCTTCTGTTTTTGACAACATTAATTTCTCTTAATTATTTGTTATTTAATAATTTCTCAACGTGCAATGCTATTCTATCAATTTCTATATTGACCATTGTACCAACTTTATAATACTTCATAATTGTATTTTCCCATGTATAAGGAATTATATTTACTTCAAATGTATCATCAACATCTTTGTTTACTGTTAAACTTACGCCATCCACACAAACAGATCCCTTTTTTACAATATATTTAGAATAATAACTACTACTTAATTTAAAACAAATACGATATGATCTTGAATCTTCATATAAATCTACAACTTGTGCGGTGCAATCAACATGTCCGCTAACTATATGTCCACCAAGTTTATCACTAAGGCTTAAAGCGCTTTCTAAATTTACGCTATAGTTTGTATTTAACTGGGTTAAAGTTGAAACATCAAGTGTTTCATTAGAAATATCAACAGAGAAAGAATTATTCACAATACTGTGAGCTGTCAAACAAACGCCATTAATTGAAAGGCTGTCTCCATCGTTGATATAAAAAGAGGTGTCATTATCATATGAAAAAACACATTCAATATCTCCGTGGTTACTATTGATAGATTTAACTTTTGCAATTTTTTGTATTAATCCTGTAAACATTATTCTCTCAAAAATTTATATGTAATTCTAACATCATTAGAAATTTTCTTAACAGATTCTAATAAAATACTTTTCTTACCATTAATTTTTTTTTCTACAGATAGTGAGGTTAAGCCTGATTTACCAACAATCAAGGGGCATTTATATATTATTAATTCATCTAAGATATCTTTTTTTATTAAACTCTTTAAAAGTTTTGTACCAGGCTCAATCATTAAATAATTAATATCGTATTTTTCTGCAAGTATGCTAAGTATTAAATTTAAGTTAAGACCTAAACTATCTTTTTTCACTTTTACATAATCAATATTTTTACTCATATCTTTTTTATCCAAAATATTATTAAAAATAATTTTTTTTTCTTTCCCCCTAAAAAATTTATATTTATCGATATTTAGATTTAATTCTGAATCTAGAACAATTCTTACAGGATTTCTAATTTTATCTGTTGTAAGGAAATCTTTTTTATTTAGTCTAACATTTAAAGCTGGATTATCTTCATGTATAGTATTCGAACCAACGAGTATTGCACATGATATTGCTCTTAAAAAATGAACATCTTTTCTAGAGTTTGCGCTGCTTAACCATTTGCTTCTTGGATTTGTAATTTTATTATCAATACTTAATGCTTGCTTTGCGATTACATAAGGTCTTTTTTTTGTTAACCTAGATATAAATCCCTTGTTAATCTCTTTTGCTTTATCACGACATAGTCCGACTTGAACATTAATACCATTCAGCCTCAATTTTTTAATACCTTTTCCTTTTACTTTTGGATTTGGATCCAGCATTGCTACAAAGATGTTTTTTATACCAGAATCTATTATAAAGTCTGAGCATGGTCCAGTTTTACCTGTATGGCAACAAGGTTCTAATGTCACATACATTGACATATTTTTATTAACTTTTCTTTTAAGTTTTTTTAATGCTATTACTTCGGCATGATCACATCCTGCTTTATTATGGTAAGCTTCGCTTAAGATTTTATTTTTTTCTGTAATAATGCATCCAACCATTGGGTTTGGCGTAACACTAAATTTACCAAGCTTGGCTAGGTCTATTGCTTTTTCCATAAAAAAAATTTCTGATTTCATTTTTTCTTTTTATTATTAGTTTCATCATCAATTAATTTTAATTGAGTTTTCATCATTTCGGGTGTTAGATCTTTTTCTATAATCTCTATAATGTCCTGGAACGCCTGAAGATCTTCAAAGCTATGATAAACTGATGCGAATCTTATATACGCAACCTGATCTAATTCTCTAAGTTCTTGCATCACTAAAATCCCAATCTGCGACGAGATAATTTCTTTATCAGCAATAGCTTTAAGTTTATTTTTTATATTTTGAATTGCTATATCAATAGCGTCTTTATCCACGGATCTTTTGTTAAGTGCTCTAAGTATGCCTCTTTCAACTTTCTTTTCTGAGAAATCTTCCCTAGAGTTATCTTTTTTAATAACTCTAGGAAGGTTAAGATCAGCGCTTTCTAATGTAGACCATCTATTACCACAATTTGAACACTCTCTTCTTCTTTTAACTTGAGTGTTATCAGCTGTTAATCTTGAATCTATAACTTTAGTGTCATCAAAATTACAAAATGGGCAATACATTTAATTGGACCATTTTTTAAGCAGCAGATGCAGCATTTAATGCAACAGATTTAGCGTACACAGGATGTTTTCTACATAATTCTATAACTTTTGTTTTTACGGAATTAATAACTTCCTCATTATCTAAATTTTCAATAACATCACACATCCAATTGGTTAATTCTATACATTCTGCTTCTTTAAAACCTCTTGTTGTAGGTGCTGGCGTACCAACCCTAATACCACTTGTAACAAATGGTGATTGTGGATCATTTGGCACAGAGTTTTTATTAACTGTAATATTTGCTCTGCCTAATGCAGCATCAACATCTTTACCTGTTATTCCTTTATCAATGAAATCAACAAGGAATAAATGGTCGTCAGTACCACCTGAAACAACTTTAAATCCTCTTTTCATAAATTGATCAGCCATAGCTGAAGCATTCTTCAAGATTTGTTGTTGATACTGTTTAAACTCAGGCTGCAATGCCTCCTTAAATGCAACTGCTTTTGCTGCAATAACATGCATAAGTGGACCACCTTGTGTACCTGGGAAAACCATTGAGTTTATTTTTTTTTCAATTTCTTCATTAGCTTTACATATTATAATACCGCCTCTTGGACCCCTCAAACTCTTATGAGTTGTAGATGTCACTACATCTGCAAAAGGAACTGGGTTTGGATAAACTCCGCCTGCAACTAAGCCTGACACGTGAGCCATATCAACAAAAAAATATGCTCCAATTGAATCAGCTATATCCCTAAACCTTTGCCAATCTAAAACTCTCGAGTATGCTGAGAATCCAGCTATTATCATTTTTGGCTTGTGTTCTTTTGCTAGAGATTCAACCTGCTCATAATCAATTTCACCTGTTTCTGGATTTAATCCATACTGGACAGCATTATAAATCTTTCCAGAAAAGTTAACTTTTGAACCATGTGTTAAATGACCGCCATGCGCTAAACTCATTCCTAAAATTGTATCGTGCGGTTGAAGAAGAGCCATAAAAACAGCAGCATTAGCTTGTGATCCCGAATGTGGCTGAACATTTGCATAATCTGCCCCATAAAGTTCTTTTAAACGATCTATAGCTAATTGTTCTGCTACGTCAACATTCTCACAGCCTCCATAGTATCTTTTACCAGGATAGCCTTCTGCGTATTTGTTTGTTAAGACAGATCCTTGAGCTTCTATTACTCTAGGGCTTGCATAGTTCTCTGACGCAATAAGCTCTATATGCTCTTCTTGTCTTTTGATTTCATCTTTAATAGCTTTTGAAAGTTCTGGATCAAAACTTTCGATGGTCATATCTTCATTAAACATCTTATCTCCTTACGTCATGTAATGTAAATTTAAATTCATTAAGCGTCATTTTCCGCTAGAGTCTTAAGTATGTCAACAATGACAGGACTTGAACCTAGATATGGTAAAGACCTTATATTTATGTTTGGATATTTTTCCTTTTCATTATTAACAATTGAGGGTATATCCTCCATCACGTGTCTGCCAGCCGCCAAAAAATAAGGCATTATCACGATCTCGTTTGCTCCTTTTTTTGCACATAACTCAATACCCTGGGGAATTGAAGGCTCAGCAATTTCTAAAAAACACGCCTCAACAACTTTGAAAGTATTGGTTCTCATGGCAATATTATTTGCTAGTTGATGTATCTCTATATTTGAAACTTTTTTTCTGCTTCCATGGGCAACAATAAGCAATGATTTTTTATTTAAATTCATATATTTACACCGTTTATATCATTTATATTATCAATACTATCTACACTTATTCCTGGATCACTTACAGCTAGATAAGGAGATATATTAAAGTTATTATCCAAAAATCTATACTGTTCAAGACTTAGACTTTTTTCATTTACAGACTGAGGATATTTTAAATAGATTAATAGATCCTTTACATAATAAGCATATATTCCTATATGCTTATAAATCTCCTCAGATTCATAATTATTAATTTCTCTATGAAAGCTAATAACACCATTATTTATCATGATTTTAACTGTATTTTTATCAGTAAGGAGAGTATCACTCTTTAGCGGATAATACAGTGTAGATAAGCCCTCATTACCTTTAGCAACTTTCGCTAAATAATCAATATTATCATGCTTTAGTTGAGGCATATCTGCTTGAACATTAATAACAAGTGTTTTTTTACCCCATTTAAAGGATTTTGCTAATTCAGCAACTCTCTCTGTGCCATTTTTGTTCAAGTTTGAGGTGATAATAACTGTATCGGTAAATTTTCTTGCTTCTTCATATACAGCCTTGCTATCTGTTGCGATATAAACTTCTTTAGCATTAGATTTTTTAGCATTTAAAAAAACATGCTCAAGCATACTTTTGCCACCTATTTTTGATAAAACTTTGCCAGGGAATCTTGAAGAATCAAATCTTGCAGGTATAACAACATAGAATTCCATAATGTTATCTCATTATTTAAGAAAAAGATCTTTAAGTTTTTCGTACTCATTTGCATCTAATGTTCTTGCTTCTGATTCAATCATAACAGGAATATCATCGTTAATTTGATATGCTAGTCTAGCAGGCAATGAAATAAGTTCATTGGTTTCTTTATTATAATAGAGTCTGCTTTTTGTAACAGGACATACAAGCATATTTAAAAGAGTTTTATTAATCAATATATTACACCTTAAGCAAATTTGATATCTTATCATTCAACATTATTTTAATGTCATTATCAACCATAATTTTAGTTGGCATATAATATGCTTTTTCTATTGCATAGTTTGAGCATTTTACAAAATCTTTTTCTGTCATAAGAATTTTATAATTATCATCGAATTTAAAATCTTCAGGCAATAATAATTGATGGTCAGGATAAATATGTGTTATCAGATCGATATTCAATCTTTTTAAGTTATTAATTAAAAATTCTGGATTGGCTATTGCAGTAACTAAATGAATTGTTGTTCCGCTTAGGTCTGATATATTAATTTTTGATTTATCAGAAAATGAAGTTACCTCATTTATGTCGTAATAAAATCCTGGTAGCTTTGAATATTTAGATTTATTAAATATTATACTGTCATACTTTGATAAAACATACGGCAGCTCTCTTAACGGGCCTGCAGGTAATAAAAGACCATTGCCAAATGGTTTATTTTCTTTAACAATTACAATATTTAAATCTCTATTAAGCTTATAATGAATTAATCCATCGTCTGATATAATTAGATCCAACTCATAATTATTTACAAGGTATTCATAAGCTTTTTTTCTATTTTTACATTTGCAAACTATACAATTTGTTTTATTACTTATGAGAATTGCCTCATCCCCCACGTCTTTTACCAAAGAATTTTTATCAACAATTTCTAATTTATTCTCATTAATTGTTTTGTAGCCACCTGAAATCACGCCTATATTATATTTTCTAGAAGATAAATAATTGCACAACCATATTACTAGTGATGTTTTTCCTGTTCCGCCAACTGTTAAATTTCCAATTACAATAACTGGAATTTTATTCAATTTATTATTTGAAAAAAAATATTTTTTTATAAAGTTAATTAATAAATAAATAAGTGATAATGGAGTAAGAATTACATTAAGAATATAAATATTATCAAGAGAATAAATATAAAATTTTTTTAAAATTGGTAATTTTGATTTTTTGAACACTATTTAAATACTTGTGAGTTATAAAGTTTGTAATAATATTGTTTTTTCTTAATCAGGTTATCATGACTTCCAGATTCTATTATAGAGCCGTTATCCATAACTATTATGTTATTTGCATTCTCAACAGTTGACAATCTATGAGCAATTATAAGAGTTGTTTTTCCGTCTTTTAGCTCGTCTAAAGCTTTTTGAATATACTTTTCCGACACAGAATCTAAAGACGATGTTGCTTCATCAAATATCAAAATATGTGAATTCTTAAGGAAAGCACGAGCTATAGCTAAACGCTGCCTCTGACCACCAGATAATAAAACTCCATTTTCACCAATTACAGTATTTATTCCGTCTGGCATATCCTCTATAAAGTCTTTCGAATAGGACTGTTCTAAGGACCTCGCAATATCTTTTTCAGATATATTCTTTTGGCCATATAGAATATTATTTTTAATTGTATCATTGAATAAAACTGTATCTTGCCCAACATAACTTATATTTTTTCTAAGTGTTTCTAATTTTAAATCTTGTATATTTGTTTCTCCAATCATTATTGTTCCAGAGTCAGGTATATAAAGTCTTGGAATCAGATTAACAAGTGTAGACTTACCGCAGCCTGACATTCCAACTAATGCAACAAATTCTCCTGTATTAATAGTTAAATTTATATTATTTAAAACTTTATTTTCAGATTCTTGATATGAAAAATTTATATTTTCAAAAATAATATTGTTATTAATATCTACAAATTCTTTATCTCCATAGTTTTTTTCCGGATCCTCATCTATTAATTCAAATACGTTCTCTCCAGCAGCTATTCCTTGTTGCAATCTTGCATTTATACTTGCAAGCCCTCTAGCTGGGCCAAGAATCATAAACATAGCAAACATAAAAGAAACAAACGAACCAACTGTTATTGTTTCCAAAATAAAATCAAACGTTGATAGCAAAATAATTCCAGACAATGAAGATCCAACAATTAACATAATAACAGCACTATTTATTCCTTCAGTTAAAGCAAGCTTCATGTGACTTGTATAATTTTTTTTATTTGTATTTTCAAATCTTTCGTGTTCTTTTTTATATCCATCAAAAATTTTTACAATTTTGTTGCCTTGTATAATTTCTTGAGAAACATGAATTATACTACCTACTGAATTTTGAGCATCATGTGTAAGCTTTCTAAATTTTTTATTTAAAGAACTAACTAAAAATACAATAAATGGAGCGGCTGTTATAAAAAATAATGTTAATTCCCAACTTAAATAAAACATCCAAATTAATAAACCGACTATTGTTAGAGTATCACGTATAAGTATTATTAGACTTCTTGCGGCGACAGAAGATAGCAATTCAACATTGTGTGAGATTCTTGACATTAAATCACCAGAAGACGATTTATCATAAAATGTAACAGGAAGACTTAGTAACTTTTCAAACATCATTTCCCTTAATCTAAATACAAGAGATCTTCCAACTTTTGCCATATAGTAAATCGTTAAGAATATCCCTATGGATCTTAGAAAAAATATTGAGAATAATCCTAAGGGAAGCAGTGAAATAACATCCATATCCCTTTCGATAAATCCACCGTCAAGTATTGGTTTCATTATAGCTGATAACGCTGGGTCACTTAATGCGGTTATTATCATTCCAATGATTGCAATGGTAATTGGCGTTGAATTATTTTTTAAAGCTATTGATATAAGCCTTTTGTAGATAAACCACCCATTTTTTTGATTATTTTCTTTCAATTTCTTATATACTTAATTTAATATAATAAACTACATATTTTACAGAAATGATTAAGAATGTAATCAAAAGATTATTTCCAAAGCTTGATAGTGTAAAGGAAGAAAAAATACTTAAAATCTTCGGGCCAGCAGTATTACAACCGAATCTTTGGCATATAAATAAAAAATCAGTTTCTAGAGGTTTTGCTATAGGCGCATTTTGTGCTTTTATTCCGATTCCAGGTGTTCAGATGATTTTAGCAGCTTTTTTATCTATAACTTTTGCAGCAAATCTTCCTCTGTCTGTAATACTTACATGGATATCAAACCCATTTACATACGCACCAATAATATATTTTGCACTAAAAATTGGTAAAATTTTTATAGAAACTGGAGCAAATTATGAAATTGTAGAAGATGATGTTGGTGTTATTTCTAATTTAATACATATTTGGGAGCCTCTAGTTATTGGGTCATTATTGCTTGCAATAATTGGGTCTTTATCAAGTTATATCTTCATAAGACTTTATTGGCGATATTATGTAATAAAAATATGGTCCAAAAGAAAAAAATGAATTTATAGCTCTTCAAGTGAGCCATTCTTAATTCTTAAACTTTTATCAAGCATTGATGACATATCAATATCATGTGTTGCAACTATAAGACTGGAATTATTAAAATTAGCAAGATCTGTTAAAAGTGAAAATATATTTTTCGCATTTTTTTTATCTAAATTACCAGTCGGCTCATCCGCAAAAATAATTTTTGGTTTATGTATTATAGATCGTGCAATAGCAACTCTTTGCCTTTCTCCACCGGAAAGTTTATCTATCTGAAAATTTGATCTATGCTTAAGTCCAACTTGTTCAATTATTTCATTTGTTATTTTTATAATATTATTATTATTTTTATTTGCTATTAATAATGGAAGAGAGATATTTTCATATACGCTAAGTTCTTTAATAAGGTGATGAAATTGATAAATAAAACCAATATTTTCTAATCTTAATTTACATAAATCATTTTCACTTAAACTTAACAAAGGAGCATTATTCAAAATTATTTCACCAGAGCTTGCTTTTTCAAGTCCAGATATAACATGCAATAATGTACTCTTACCGCTTCCAGAAGCACCTATAATAGCAACTGATTCTCCAGAGCTCACTTGTAAATCAATATTATTTAAAATATTAATTTCTGAGTCACCATCTAAAAACCTTTTTTTTATCTTTTTACAAATTAACATATTAGTTACCCTTAAGAATTTCTGCCGGTTTTGTCTTTGAAGCATTATATGATGGATAAATTGTTGCTAAGACTGAAAATATAAAAGATATTAAGGAAACATATATTAAATCAAAAATTTGAATCTGTGATGGAACTTCGCTAATCATATATACATCTGAATTTAATATTTTTGAACCTATTAAATACTCTATTAACGCAACAAGATGTTTTAAATTCATTGAAATAACAGATCCTAAAATTAAACCCAAAATTATTCCGGCCAAACCTAAAAATGTGCCTTGTAGAATGAATATATGCATAATATTTTTTGAGCTCATACCTATTGTTTTTAAAATCGCAATATCAGATTTTTTTTCAGATACAACCATGAACAGTGAGGATATAATATTAAAAGTTGCTACTAATACGATTAAAAACATAAGTAACATAAGCATAGTCTTTTCCATTTTCAATGCATTAAAAAAATTTTTGTTCATCATAGTCCAGTCAATAACAATATAATTTGATTTAAGTTGTTTATTTACAATTTTTGACATAGTTGGGGATTTATATAAATCGTGGAGTTTTAATCTTAAGCCAGTAATATTATTACTCATTTCATAAAGTTTCTGAGCTTCATTCATATCAATGAAGACTAAATTTTTGTCATATTGCTGCATGCCAAAATTAAATATTGACCCGACTTCAAATCTTTTAATTCTTGGCACAATACCAATTAGTGTTGAATTTGCCCTAGGAATAACCAAGGTAATTTTATCACCAATTGATAAATTTAGTTTTTCTGCAAGTGTTATTCCTATTGAAATCTGATATGGTTTTACTCCTATGTTATTTAGATCCCCTTCTATTATATTTTTAGAGAGACTCGTTACATTTTTTTCATATTCTGGAATTATTCCTTTAACCTGTATCCCGTGAACATTCCCATCAAAACTTATCATGGCTTGTCCCTCTACATACGGTGCTGAAGCAGATACTAATTTATTTTTATCAATATTAAACTTAACTTTATCCCATTCACTTAACGTGTAGTTTTTATCAGTAATAATTACATGAGAAACCATACTAAGAATTTTATTTCTCATTTCATTATGAAACCCATTCATTATTGACATCACAACAATAATGGCTGCAATCCCAAGGGATATACCTATTATAGAAGATTTAGATATTATAGAAGTAAATCTACTGCTCTTTTTTGAGCGTAAATATTTGTAAGCTATGTAAAATGATATTCGGCTCACTTTTCCTCTGTCACAATAGAATTAATATTAAGTAATAAATAATTCGAAGACTTTAAAGTTATTGGTTTTGAAATTCCAATAAAGTCACCTGGCACTGTCATAGCCTTTTTATTTTTCGAAATTCTTGCCTCAACAATTATTTCCTTCGCTAACGAAAGTGTTTGATTCTCTATCATATTCATTGTGTTATTTAATGTAATATTATAATTTTTTTTAAACTTCTCGACTTCAAAAATATCAATAGCTAAAGGAACTCTCATACCATTACTTCTTCTAGCATAAACAAATAAAATTTCATTTCCAGTAATTTTATTTAAAATATCGTCATGTATTGTAACTGTTATATCAATAATAGGTTTTTTTGAAGCAAAATAATATGATATTTTATATCTCATATACTCACTAGAGTAAGAGTATATTGATAATGTTGTTAATGGAATTAAAATAAATAAAAATATATATATATATTTTTTATCAATACTTCTTTTTTCAATAAATAAATCTAAATTCTTCTTATTATCATTTACCTCTTTTGTGTCAAAATTTTTACTATTTTTTCTTTTAAAAAAAATAAACATGTAGCTTAGTGAAAAAATTAAAATAATAAATGGGCTGTACCATAAAAACCAAGTTGATTTTTTAAGTGGAGGATTATATAAAACATAGTCTGTATAACGATCTGACATAAATTTATATATTTCGTCTTCAGAGTTTCCAGATTCTAGCATCTCTTTAACTTTATTTCTTAAATCTTTAGCGAGATTTGAATCTGATTCAGATAATGATTGGTTTTGACAAACTAAGCAGCGAAGATTTTCAATAATTTTATTATACTGTTTTTGATCATCTGCAAAAACTGTATTAATTGTAGAAACAAAGATTACAATTTTAAAAAGAATAAATATGTTAATTACAAATTTTTTCATTTTTCAATTAATGGAATAACTACATTATTATAATAATTTTGGTCTATCGGTCCTACATGTTTGTGGATTATATATCCGAGTTTATCTACTATAAAAGTTTCTGGAGCGCCATATACTCCAAAATCTATAGCTATACTCCCATCATAATCAAAAATAATTTTTTTATATGGGTTCCCTTTTGTTTTTAACCATTCTTTAGCGTCATTACGATTATCTTTGTAATTAAGACCATATATTTCTATTTTATTTTTTAGTTTTATATCTAGCAAATGATCGTGTTCTAAGCTGCACCCATAACACCAGCTTCCCCAGACATTTAAAATATATGGCTTTCCAATTAAACCCTCATTGCTAATTTCTTCCTCTAATATTAATGTTTCTGAAAAAAAACTTGGTACTTGTTTACCAATTAATGGTGAAGGTATTAATGTTGGGTCTTTTCCTAAACCGCCATACAAAAAGTAGAGGATAGCAAAAAAAACTAATATTGGAATAAAGGATATTTTGCGAATCATTTTTAACTACTTTACTAGTTTATTTCTACCTAATATACCAAACATACCGCCTAAAATCATTAAAATAGCTCCAATCCAAAGTAGCTGAATATAAGGTTTGTAATAAATTCTCACGACCCAGGAATCACTAGAAATTTTTTCTCCTAGTGCTACATAAATGTCCCTAAATAATGTTGAGCTTATAGCTGCTTCAGTCATAATATTTTTTTGCACATTATAAGTTCTTTTTTCTGGAAAAAAGGAAATAAGGTACTTATTGTTTAAGTAAGCATCAAATATACCAACTTGAGAAGTATAATTTTTTGATAATTTATTTTGAACATCTACGAATTTTATTGATACATTTTTTATAGTAATTTCACTATTTTTATACATCACAATTTCCTTTTGTATAGAATAATAATTACTTATAGTAATACCTATAATAAGAAATCCAATACCAATATGGGATAACAAATTTGCCATAATTGTACTATTTCCCTTAAAAACTCTATTAAAAATATTTTTTCCATTTCCATTTATAATAACTTGTTTAAATTTTAGCAATGAAGATAAAATCGTGAAAAAAGCTAAAGACATTGCAAGATAGACAATGAAAGTATCTGTTTTATAATAAAAGTGTAGATACACATAAGAAATAATTATAGAGAAAATTAAGATTGGTCCTAATCTTTTTATTAAAAGATTATAATTTGTTTCTTTCCATCTAGTGTATATAGCTGGCGACATTAATAGGACAATAGGAAGTGTCAATGCTGCAAAAATAAAATTAAAATACGGTGCTCCTACAGAAATTTTTCCTAAATTTAAAGAACTAGTTATCAAAGGATAAAGTGTGCCTAATAGAATCGCAAAAGTTGTAACTGTTAGAAATAAGTTATTAAGTAATAATATAAATTCTTTTGAAGTAACTGAGTAATATTTTTCAGATACTAGAAATCTTGACTTTAAAAAATATAAATATAGTGATGATCCAATAATTAAAGTTAAAAATGTTAATATATATAATCCACGCTCTGGATCATTTGCAAAAGCATGAACAGATACTAGTATTCCTGATCTTACTAAAAAAGTTCCTAATAAGCTCAATGAAAATGTTAAAATTGCTAGCAATATGCTCCAGCTTATAAATATTCCTCTTTTCTCAGAAACTATTATTGAATGCATCAAAGCAGTTATTGCTAGCCATGGCATAAAAGAAGCATTTTCCACTGGATCCCAAAACCACCAACCACCCCAACCTAGTTCATGATAAGCCCACCAGCTTCCTAGAGTAATTCCAATAGTTAGAAACATCCAAGACGATATTACCCACTTTCTTAACCAGGCAAGCCACTCAAGCTGAATCTTTCCATTTAACAATACAGCTATAGCAAAAACAAAAGGGACACTTGTTCCAACATAACCCAAATATAGCATTGGAGGATGTATGATTAATCCTGGGTCTTGAAGAAGAGGATTAAGATCGTTTCCGTTTAGTGGTACTGGAAAAATTCTATCAAATGGATTAGAGCTAAAAAGTATAAATAATAAGAAAAAAAGAAGTAAAATTCCCATAACCGATAACATATCAATAATTATAATTTTTGACATATTTTTTGAAAATAAAATTATGCTTGAGCACCATAGTGATAAAACGAATACCCATAGTAAAATTGAACCTTCATGGGCTCCCCAAACAGCAGAAAATTTATAAATATTTTCCAAAGAAATATTTGAATTATTTGCAACATATCTTAATGAAAAGTCATCATTAAGAAAAGCATAACTTAAAAGAGAAAAGGCAATTAATATTAAAAACGTTATTGAAAAAGATAAAATTTTACAAAAATATATCCTTGTATTGACTTCTACTGTCTTCTTAAAAAATATCAATGAAAACAGACATAAAGAAAATGTTGCAGAGATACTGAGAAAAAAGTTACCAATTTCTGTAATCATTTCTTATATAAATCCATGTTTTTGTTTTTCATCATATCTGCAACTTCTGGCGGCATATAATTTTCATCGTGTTTTGCAAGAACTTCGTCGGCTAAGAAATTATTATCACTAATTAATTTTCCAGTCATAACAACTCCTTGTCCTTCTGCAAAAAGATCAGGAAGTATACCTTCATATATTATATTAATCTCTTTTTCTGTATCATGTATTATGAATGAAACTTTTAAATTATTCTTTGACCTAATAACTGATTCATTTTTTACCATTCCGCCAACTCTTATAAAAGTGTTAACAGGTGCTTCTTGGTTTACAATCTGTGAAGGCGTATAAAAATAAACCATATTTTTACTAAAAGCGTAAATTAGCAAAGTACTAAAACTGGCTATTGCAAAAAAGAATACTAATATTTTAATTATGCTTTTTTTATTTCTTTTTGTGATTTTTATCATTTCGTTTTTCTATTTCTTTCTTTAAAGTAAAATGTGGTTGCCAATAACCAATTAATAATACTATTATAGAAAATATGTAGGCTATATATACAAAAATTGTATGTTTACCCATATCTAAAAATTCAATCATTTAAATATTCCTCCATCCATTTATTATTTTTTTCTCTCATATATATTCCTAATCTCACTCTTTTTATTATTACAGTTAAAAAATAAATATTAAATACAATAAACATATAAAGTAATGGTAAAAGCATAGTTATATGCGCTGAAGGTTTATCAAACTTTGTTACAGTAGGTCCTTGGTGAAGTGTGTTCCACCATTCAACTGAATAATGAATTATTGGAATATTTATTAAACCAACTATAGCTAGTAAAGAGGTAATTTTTACAGCTTGTCTTTTATCATTAAATGCAGAATACAGCACAATAATACCTACATATAGAAATAATAATATCAATTCCGAGGTCAATCTTGCATCCCATACCCAATAGGTTCCCCAAGTAGGCTTACCCCAAATCATTCCAGTAACAAGAGCAATAATAGTAAAAAAAGCACCTATAGGAGCGCATTGAATACTTGTAATTTCCATTATTTTTATTTTCCAGACTAAAGCTATGAATCCAGTGACTGCCATAATAATATACGTTTGTAAGGACAGCCACGCGGCAGGCACATGTACGTACATAATTCTGTAACTATTACCTTGGAGATAATCTTCAGGCGCAATATATAAACCCCAGTAGATTCCAATAATAAACAAAACCAAAGTGAAAATTGACAAAAAAAATGAAATTTTTTGAGTTTTTATATAAAAGAATTTTAAGTTTGCAATTTTAGAAATATTCATAATTAATTGTTTATACTAATTCCTAACGTGTATTTTAGTAAATATGGCATTATAGGTAGAACAAGAAATAAGAATGCCAATAAAATATAAATTTGCATACCGTAAGGAAGACCTACTGAAACAGCTTCAATTGCGCTAGCAGAAAAAATTAAAACTGGAATATAAAAAGGAAGAATTATTACTGGCAAAAGAGTGTTATTTTTTGCCAGACCTAAAGTTAAAGCAGAACCAAATATACCAATAGATATTAGTACAGGAGTACCAATTATAAGAGTAAGTAATATCACTAAAGAAATTTGAAATGGTATGTCAAATAGTAAGGAAACCAATGGAATAAAAATCACTATTGGGAAACATGTAAATATCCAGCATAAAATAATTTTTAGAAATAAAATTAGCTCAACTGAAGACTCTGATGTCATGTATGTCTCAATGATTCCATTATTGTAATCATCTTTGAAAAAATTATTAGAAGTTAATAATGTTGTTAAAATTGAAGTTATCCAAATTACTCCAGGGATAATTTTATCGAATAAAATTTTTTCTGGTCCTAAAACTAATGGAAAAATAGAAATTATTAAAAAGAAAAAAATTAAGGGCAAAAACATATTATTTAAATTTCTAAAATACAAACTACATTCTTTTTTTACTATTGTCGTTATCATTACTTATTACCAACCATTTTCAAATGTCTTATATTTTTTATGTTTCCTGAAAAATCATTATGTGTTGATGCAATTGTAATACCACCCTTTTTTTGATGAGACAATATCAGGTTAATAAAATTTTTAATTGTTCCCTCGTCTAAATTACTTAATGGTTCGTCTAACACCCAGATCTTTTTTTGAGAAATTAGTAATCTTGATAATGAGGCTTTCTTTTTATTACCCTCTGAAAGATCTGACACCATATAATCTCTATATTTATAAATATCGAAAAAATTCATTGCTTTTTCGATGACATTATTGTCGGTTTTATGTACCGAGTTATCTAATGCACTTAAATACTCTAAATTTTCAATAATTGTTAGGTCGTTATTCAAACTGTTTTTATGTCCAACATAAACTAGATTTTCAAAGAAAATACTCTTTGAGTCCTTTATATTCACATTATTGAATAATATTTCTCCAGATTCCAAATTTTGTATACCACATAAAGCTTTAATTAATGTAGTTTTACCACATCCGTTTGGCCCGGTAATGAGACCAACATCATAATCTTTTACCTTAAAATTGACATTATTAAAGACAATATTATTATTCTTGTAGCAAGATGCTGAATTCACTGAAATTTCTATGCTATTCAAAGTATTTTCCACAATTAGATTAATTAACTAATAATAACATATGAGATAATCTATATAAATCACACTTGTAAGAACATTTTGAATAATATTCATGTAGAATATGCACCTTTTTAAAATAAAATAAAATTTATAAGAATTTCGGTATTTTTATGGCCAATAGCAAAATAAAAGAGAAATTACACTCATATTTTAATAATTCCCAATCAAAGGTATTTGACGGGCTTAGCTATTCGTCAGATTCACTATTCATATATGAGCAAAAATACGATAAAAAATTAGTAATAGTAAAAAATAATAATGAAGGCAAAAGAATATATAAAGAAATAAAATTTTATGAGAAAGATGATGATGAGAAAGAAATAATTTTTATACCTGGAACAGAAGAAATGCCATATGACATGGTTAATTCAGATAAGTATTTAAGCTCAAGTAAAAATTTAAATCTAATTAAACTAATAAATTCCAAATCAAAATACATAACTGTTATAACAACAATAAAAAACTTAAAAAAGAAATTAATTCCTAAAGAAATACTTATAAATGAAACTATATTATTAAAAGAAGGTTTAGATTTAAACATAAATAATTTAAAAGAAAATCTTTCAAGTATAGGCTACATAAATAATCCTCAAGTAAATTTTCAAGGAGAATTTTCAATTAGAGGCGCAATAATTGATATATTTCCAGGTGGGTATCAATACCCTATTCGAATTGACTTAAATGATATTCAAATTGAAACAATAAAATATTTTAATACTGAAACGCAAATATCATACGACAATTTACAATGTAAAAAAATATTTATTACTCCTATCAATAATATTATTTGTAGAAAATCTAATATAATCAATTTTAGAAAAAAATTTAGAGAGCTATTTGAAGGCAATCCAAATAATAATGAAATATATACAAATATCAGTAATAATATAATTCCTCAGGGGTTCAATAACTTCTTTCCACTTTTATTTGAAAATACAAACAACATATTTGATTATCTTCAAAGTTTTCATAATATATTTATTTATGACGCAATATATAATCAAATAAATGATTATAATGATCAAATTGATGAAAGATTTGAAGACCTTACAGAAAATGGAGAAAAGGTTCTGAGTAAAGAATTGTTATATACTAAAAATAATTTCATACTTGATGAAATAAATAAAAAAAATATCACAAAAATTTACAATCAAAAAACACTAGATAAAGATTCATTCAATTACAATATCTCAGCTGTACCCGATATTTCTTTCAAGCCTTTTCTAGATAAACCATTGCAAAACTTAGAAAGCTATATAGAAAATTTATCATGCGTTATATTATTCTGTAATAATGAAAATAAAATTACTCAAATTGAAGATATTTTTAAGATTCATAAGATTATTTATAAAAAAATTGAGTCTTTAGATAATGCTGAGTTTTCTACAGATAAATTTTACATTATCAATGGGTCACTAAGAGATTCATTTAAAATTAACGATATTGGCGTTTCTTTTATTAATATAAAAGATATTATAAAAGATAAAGTAAAACAGCACAGCAATAAGAGAAATCCTAAATCTAATTTTTTTATTGATCAATTAAAAAACCTTGAAATTGGCTCACCTGTAGTTCATGAGATTCATGGTATTGGACGATATGATGGCCTTAAACATCTTAAATCAGCAGGTATTAGCAATGAGTACCTTACAATTTTATATGAAGATAATGATAAATTATATGTTCCAGTTTCATCTCTACATTTAGTAAATAAATATAATACAGTTGAGGATGAAACCGCTCCACTTCACAAGCTTGGTGGTACTTCATGGGGATCGGCAAAAAAGAAAGCGACAAAAAAAGCATATGATATTGCTGCAGAGCTTCTTGAAATAAATGCAAAACGAGCACTCAAAAAAACCATAAAATATGATTTGAATGAGTTTGAATATAATCAATTTTCTAGCGAATTTATTTATGATGAGACTGAAGATCAAAAGAATGCTATTTCTGATGTGATATCAGATTTAACTTCTGAGAAACTTATGGATAGGCTAGTATGTGGAGATGTTGGTTTTGGTAAAACAGAAATTGCACTAAGGGCAGCTTTTATATGTGCTTCTAATTTAAAACAGGTTGTTGTTTTAGCTCCAACAACACTCCTCGCAGAACAACATGAAAAAACATTTTTAGATAGATTTAAAAATTGGCCTTTTAATATTAGATGTTTGTCAAGATTCAAATCAAAAAAAGAACAAGAAAAAATCACATCAGAAATAAAATCAGGTCATTGTAATATTATTATTGGAACTCATAGAGCTATACAAAAAGATATAGAATATCAATCTATCGGGTTACTTATAATAGACGAAGAACAAAAGTTTGGCGTTAAACATAAAGAATTTTTGAAAAAACTAAAAAATGAAATTAATGTTCTTACTCTTACAGCGACTCCAATACCTAGGACATTAAATATGTCGTTAGGAGGCTTAAGAGACTTAAGTATTATTGCAACATCACCGGAAAATAGAATTCCGATAAAGACATATACATCAAACTGGAAAAATACAGTTATAAAAGAAGCATGTGATAGAGAAATAAATAGAGGCGGACAAATATTTTTTCTTCATAATAGAGTTAAAGATATAAACTATATATACAATGAACTTCAAGAATTAATGCCATCTTATTCTATAAAAATTGCACATGCACAAATGAACCCTTCGCAACTAGAAAAAATAATTCTAGAATTTTATAATAGAAAATTTAATATACTTTTATCTACAACTATTATTGAAAATGGTATTGATATTGCAAATGCTAATACAATTATAATTAATAAGGCAGATAAATTCGGCTTGTCGCAACTTCATCAAATTAGAGGACGTGTTGGTAGGAGTGATAAACAAGCATACTGTTATTTATTAGTGCCTGATAAAAACTGTATAACTGAAAACGCAAAAAAAAGGTTACAAGCTTTAGAGAATTTAGAAGATCTTGGTTCTGGATTTTCAATAGCTTCAAGAGATTTAGAAATAAGAGGAGCTGGAGCACTTTTAGGTGAGTCGCAGAGTGGGGATATTCAAGAAATAGGTTTTTCTTTATATAATAGAATTCTGTCAAAAGCTATATCTTCTCTAAAATCAGGTAAAATACCAAATTTAGACCACCCACTAGATACGATAACTGAGGTTGATATTAATGAGATAGCAGTTATACCAGAAAATTATATAAATGATGTTAATCAAAGATTAATTATGTATAAAAAGATAGCAAATGCTGAGAGTGCAGAACAAATTGATAACATAGTCCTTGAATTAATAAACCGATTTGGCAACCTGCCAGAAGAAATAAATAACTTAATAGATATTACAAAAATGAAGATAAAATACTCAAAAATTGGGATAAAAAAATTATTAGTATCTAAGGATAAGCTAAGAATAGCTTTCCAAGAAAACTCAAATATTAATCACGAAAAACTAATAAAGTTTATTAATAATAGTCATAATAATGTATCATTTACAAAAGATAATACATTAATATATAAAAAAGATTTTAAGGATATAAGAGATAAAAAAATAGTAATAGCAAACATAATAGAGAGTATAAAATGAAAATAATAAAATTTTTAATTCTCATGCAGCTAACATCATTATTGTATGCTGAAGAAATATCAAATGAATTAGATCAGCTGTTTCACGTAAAATTAATAATGATATCAAATAATAACTCTAACTATAGAGATTATGTAGAAAACTATATTGATGAAAGATTTTTAAGTCCAAAAACAATAAAAATTGGAAGAAATAATTGTTTGATAAATGAAGATAATGTTTGCGTAAAATACGACATGGATTATAAACTAGATAATTATAATGATTATGTTGAGCTATTAGATTCTGATGATGATATTCGTGTTTTAGAACATATCGAATGGATTCAGAAAATTGGCAATATAAAGCATATTAAAATTAAAAATGGATACGATTATAGCCAAAGTATCATTGATGAAAAAATTTTTGTAAATGATTTTGATATTCTAAGCTCTGGAAAAATTACAAAATATGAAGGGTCCATCTTTTTTTCAAAAAAGGATTTTTATCAAATCAGTTTAGATCTATTCGAAAGAATGATAATGAAACCACCTGGATTTTTTTCAAATAATTTCTTAACCTCAAAAAAATATAAGATAATTCAAAAAATAAAGTTAAATAAAGTAAATTACATCGACAGAGAAAATTTCGGTATAATCGTAAGCGTGAGTAAAGTGAAGGAAAATTAATTACTCTTCTCTAATCTCAACTCTTGTAGGAAATGCTATTTCAGCACCTTCATTTTCAATTATATCCCCAATTCTCATTAATATGTCTTGCTTGATCTCGTGGTACTTAACCCATTCTTTTGTGTTGGCATAAGTAATAATAAAAAAATCAATTGAACTATCATTATAGCTATCAAAATTTACTATTGTTGTTTGCGAATGATCAATGTTTTCATGAGATAAAATCATGGATTTAACTTTGTCAACAATCGATGTCATTTTAGATAAATCTTTATATCTTAAACCTATAACTTCTCTTATTCTTCTGTGAGTCATTCTTGATGGATTTTCAACGATAATATTCATAAAAACTGAGTTTGGAATATATATAACATTCTTTCTAAAATTTCTTATAGAAGTTTGTCTCCAGCCGATATTTTCAACAGTGCCCTCAATTTCTCTATCTGGAGATCTTATCCAATCACCTTTTCTAAAAGGCCTATCAAGATATATCATAAGTCCTCCAAAAAAATTTGCCAGCATATCTTTTGCGGCAAATCCGACTGCAACACCCCCTATTCCACCAAAAGCTAATACACCAGATATACTAAAACCAAAAGTTTGAAGAATTATTAGGCCAGAGGTTATTATTACAGAAAGTCTTATAATTTTTGTAATAGCCTCATATGTAGCTTCATCAACATCAATATTATTTTTTTTATTATAATCTATCACAGCAACCTGAAAGTTCTTTGATATATTTAATAAAAATAAGGCAATAACAAAAATTAAACCTGCCTTTTTAACATTCATTAAAAAATCATGCGATATAGATAGTGCTTTCATATCATTATTAAAAGCTTCTAAAGTAAAAACAATTCCGAATATCCACACAAGGATTGTAAATGGTCTGTACACCGAGTTTATAACACAATCATCCCACAAGTTATTAGTTTTGCTGAATTGTTTTTTTAGGCTGTTTAATATAAATCTTGTAACAATATTAATTAAAATAATAATAATTATTATTATTAAAAATTTTACTAACCAATGCTCTATATAAAAATTTTGTAGTATGTTATTCATTTATTTTATAATTTAATTTCTATTTGTTTTTTTTCTTGTATCTTCGTAAGCATTTCTTTAATTTTAATTCTTTTTTTATTTTTATTAAAATCATCAACTGTATTTTTTTTATTTAATTTCATAATCTTATTGCTTATAACTTCATCTATATTAATTTTAAAATTATCAATTATATTAACAACTTTGTTCCTGTTATTACAAATGAATATGCAGTCACATCCCGCTTCTATTGATTTTAGTAAATTATCTCCTATATCACCAAATTTTTGTAGTGCTTTCATTGATAAATCATCTGAAAAAATTAAACCTTTGTACCTCAAGTCATTTCTTAATAACTTAAGCCATTTTTGAGATATTGTGGGTGGATATTTGTCTATATTTCTATAAAGTACATGCGAAGTCATTATCCCCTCAACATTATTATTTATTGCATTTTTGTATGGCATTATGTCTTGGCTGTATATAGTTTTAAGATCTCTATTGTCTTCAGGTAATTCAACATGTGAATCTGTCTTTGCATATCCATGTCCTGGAAAATGTTTGCAAATACTAGAAATACCAGCACTCTTAGCACCTTTAATAAACTCATTTGCAAGTTCTGAGACTATTAACGGCTTTTCAGCAAAACATCTTCTATCCATTATGTTACTTCTTTTGTAATTTATATCTAATACAGGCATAGTATTTACATCTACACCCAATGATAATAATTCATAGCCTATTAACCATCCTAAATCTTTAGATAAATTTAAAGTCTCAGAAGGATCTGAATCATAACTTTCCCCAAAAACTTCTATTGAAGGTAAAGCTGTAAGTCCACTTTTAAACCGTTGTACCCTATCACCCTCTTGGTCAATATAAATTATTAACGATGGAGATCTTACTTTTTTTATATCAAGAATAAGTTTTTTTACCTGTGATATTGATAAAAAATTTCTTGAAAAAAGTATTACACCTCCTACATATGGATGAGACAATATCTCAATATCATCTTTTGATAATTCTACATCATCAATATCTATTATTAGTCTTCCTAATTTCATCAACCAAACCTTTAAAAAATTTTTGATTCCCTAATATTATAATAATACAAATAATATACATCTTACATAAAAATGATTATATAATATGGCTTAATCAGTAAATATCTTACGTAGGGACAAATAATGGACAACATAACAGCCAAAGAAATGGTAAAAAAAGCAAAAAATAATCTTGAAGAATTAAACGTTCATGATGTAAAAAAAAAGCTAGTGTCAACTGACACGCACATTATAGATCTAAGAGATACTTCTGAATTAATTGAAAATGGTATAATTCCCGGTTCTTATCACGCATCACGTGGCCATTTAGAATTTTTTGCTGACCCAACTTGTGAATACTATAGAGATTTTTTTGATAAGGATAAAAACATAATTTTATATTGCCACTCTGGGGCAAGATCTGCGCTAGCATCAAAAACTCTTAAAGATATGGGTTACACAAAAATTTCACATATGAAGGGAGGCTTTAAAGCTTGGATGAAAGAAATTGGACTAATAGTTGATTTTGAACATAACTTTTAAAATTAGCCCAAATAAAAACACGCAATCTTATCTAATTATTTTTACTATCAATTTCACTCTGAACTTTTTTTGTAATCTCTACAATTTGATCCAATTGCTCGTTGAGAGAATCAAGACTTTTACTTATAGAGAATAAAATCAACATAATAACTATGCATATTATTGTCAAGATTACTATCATCATTTTTTCCTCCCTAATACTTCGTTAAAATTTGGCGGAGAGTGAGGGATTCGAACCCCCGGAACCTTTCGGCTCAACGGTTTTCAAGACCGCCGCATTCGACCACTCTGCCAACTCTCCTATTTATTTAATGGTCTTTTTAATATTCGTATATATTTACAAGTGCGAAATAAAGCGTTAATGTATATATAAAATTAATTATGGAGCTTAATATATGAATAATAGCAATACAACAGTAAGAGAACAAGCAAGAACCTCTATAACAAACAAAGTACTTAAAAATACTTACATTCTTTTGTCCGCTACACTAATTTTTAGTGCCTTTGCAGCTTTCACTAGCTATATGTTGAATGTAGCAATTGTTAACCCTTTCATTACTCTTGGATTGTACTTTTTAACATTGTACCTGACTACAAAAAATAAAAATAATGCATCAGGAATTTTTTGGGTATTTTGTTTAACAGGTGTGCTTGGCTTTACATTAGGCCCAATATTAAATCTTTATATCAATAATTTAAGTAATGGTGCAGAAATAGTAACAACAGCACTAATGTTAACAGGAATGATATTCCTTTCATTATCAGCATACGTTAATTATACCAAGAAAGATTTTAGCTTTATGGGTGGCTTCCTAACATCTGGCATAATTATTGCCTTTCTAGCTAGTATAGTTCTATTAATATCATCAATGATGGGATATTATTTTCCAATCATGATGCTTGGAATTTCAAGTCTTTTTGCTCTTTTAATGTGTGGGTTAATTCTTTTTCAAACTAGCGCAATAATTAATGGTGGTGAAACAAATTATGTAATGGCTACAGTAACTTTATATGTTTCAATTTATAATTTATTTACTAGTTTACTACATATACTTATGTCATTTATGGGCGGCAATGATTAAATAAAAAAAAATAGGAGAAAAAATGCCAAAATTTATAATTGAAAGAGATATTCCAGATGCAGGATCTTTAACCACTGATGATCTTCAAGGGATCTCACAAAAATCTTGTTCAGTCTTAAAACAATTAGGAACAGAAATTCAATGGGTTGAAAGTTATGTGACTAAAGACAAGGTTTATTGTGTTTACATTGCACCAAATGAAGAGCTAATTAAAGAACATGCTAAAGAAGGTGGTTTTCCAGCAAATAAAATTAGCGCTGTTACAAAAACAATTGACCCAACTACATCAGAATAATAAATTATTTTATAATATTCTTAAAGAATTTAGTGAACTCAGAACTGTCCCACTCTTTTTCACCTTCAATTTTATAAATAATTTTTCCTGAGTCGTTTATAAGAAATGTAGTAGGAATTGCCTGAACGTTCCAGTCTGACAGTTCAATGTTCTCATCCAAGAGCACCAAGAAATCTATCGGGGCTTTTTCTTTAATAAATTTATTAACAACGCTTTTGTTTTGCCCAATATTTATTGCTATCATCGCAAAATTTTTATTATTCTTAAATTCGTTATGCAAATTATTTAATGAAGGAAGTTCTCTAACGCAGGGAGCGCACCATGTAGCCCAAAAATTAACTAAGACAAATTTTCCCTTAAAATCATCTATACTAAAAATTTTACCTTCTAAATCCGGTATATTAAATTTAGTTTCAATATTATTTCCATCAAATTTAATCATAGGCTCGGAAAAATTCTCAGAGCATGATATAAGAAAAATAAATAATACTGCTATAAAAGGTTTTTTATTCATATTATTTATTGTATCCCATATCCTTTTCGTTTGCCCAGTTCGGATCTTTTTTTGTTAAATCACCTACTGGTTGTGACAGTGCGTCTGCTATTAAAATATTCACATTCTCACCAACCAAAGATTCTAAAAATAATTTAAGATCTTCTTTTTCTATTTTAGATAAATTAATTTTTTTTATTAAAGGACTTAAAAGTTCATTTTCTATTCCACCTTCATTATAGAAATCTATTACTTCTTCTAATGTACCAAATACACCATTATGCATATATGGTGCAGTAAGTGAAATATTTCTAAGAGTTGGTGTTCTAAATAACCATCTGTGAGCAGGATTTTCTGTAATACTATATAATCCTAAATCGTTCATTTTTTTTTGCTGATTTACACTTTTAATAATATTATTATCAACTTCCACATATTCGCCAGGTGCAAGCTGAACTTTTGTTTTCTTATTCTTTAACAGCCCCATAGACTCTGCATACCCAATACCAGTATTATGTAATTTATTATCAAAAAATAATGCGCTATTATTTCCTACTAAATGACAACTTGAACAATTACCTTTTCCCATAAATATATTGAACCCTTTTTTAACTTTATCACTAACAGCATTTTCATTTTTACCGTAATACCACTTGTCAAAATTTGAATTTGCAGATATAAGGGATCTTTCATAACTAGCTATTGCTTTCCCAAATGTCTCAATTGTTATTCCTTCATCTGGGAAAGCATCATCAAAAAGTTTTGTATAACCAGGTATTAATTTAAGTTTTTTTATTGTAAAACCAAATGATGGCATTGCCATTTCAGAATGAGCTAAAACCGGCTGCCAAACTTGATTCTCTAATGAGTACTCTCGAGCATCATGAAAAAGAAACTTATTAAATGCAATATTTAATAACGTAGGTGTATTTCTTAAATTAGATCTACCTTCAATACCAACTGCTGTTTTTATCTCATTATTTGTAAAGCCCTGCTCAGGTACATGGCACATCCCACATGACATTGTATTATTTAATGAAATTCTTCTATCAAAAAATAATTTTTTACCGAGTTCAACTTTCTTCTCTGTTATTGGATTATTTTTTGGCACTACTAGTAAAGGCAAGCCTAATTGTTTTCTCGTAACATATTTTACTAAATTAGCCTTTTTTCCTTTTCTGTGGTCTAAGCTTAATGACTTTGTTGTGTAATTTTTTGAATCATAACCGTCTTTGTTATCGCCTGCACCAGAATAGTTTATGCTGTCTTCGCTAAAAGCAACTTTACTTAATAATAAAACAACTACAAAGAACAAACTATGTACATTTTTTTTAAAAAAGGTCTCACTCATTACCTAATAATAAAGTTTTTATATCGTTTATCAATAGGTCAGGGTGAAGAAAATCAACGTTGTATACATTTCTTATAAGTTTTCTATCATCTATTAAAAAAACCCTCAATAAATGTGAATCCACACCGTCATAATCCCCATTTTCTTTGTATTTTCTTATAACAGGTTGGTCATAGTTTTCTAAAATTGGATCTAATTCTTCCAGTGATTTAGTTGTTAAAAAATCCCAATCTGCATCGATAAAAGATAAGTCTTTGCCATATAAGGACATAATTTCTGGTGTATCAAATTCAGGATCAAAACTAAGACTAATCATCTTTAGTTTATTTAGTATTGCTTTATTATTTTTTATTTTATCTTGTATTTTATAAAATACTGAAGTTGCAAGCGGGCAACCATTTGTATCAGTACAATTGCTATATATAAAACTTAACAAGGTAATTTTATTGTTCATTATATCATGAAGTGATTTTTGCTTACCTTTTTCATCAATAACTTTCCCGTTACCGGATTTTCTTATTTTATATAATGTGTATGATCCCGGCTTTGGTAAATCGTATCCAAGATTATCTCTCCAGCCAATAGCAAGACTATTTCTTTCGCTTTTAATTTTATCTCTTTCAACTTTTAAATCTGTTTCTGCGTACGCAAAATTGCTAAATCCAAAAACCAAAAGAATTAATATAAATTTATTCATAATGTATTTAAAAAAAAAGGCTAACAAATGTTAGCCTTTATATATTACCATCTTGAAAGTAATTAATAAATTACTTATCAAGCATTGTTACTTCTTTATTATTATTTTTACCTTGACTAGAGTATAAAGAATATGCGCCAAATCTCATTTGATGAGCCCTTCCTAATTTTTCTTTATAAAAGTCAATAGTCCACTTGTGTGAAAGCTCTAATTTTTCTTCATCCCAAGCATAGAGTTTAACCCACTGTTCATCAGCTTCACCTGTTTTATCCCAGTTTCCCAAAAGAGATGTAGAAAAGTATGCTCTTTTTCCATCCCAACTTTGAGAAATCATATTAACTTGTGAACCAATAGTTTCTTCATATTTTTGAACAGGGTTAAATGGATCTGAGATATCAAAGTATCTAGCTTTACCATCCATAAATGTATCAACCCATAGCCCTTTATCATCAGCTGTTATTGAAATATCAACTGGTAAAGGCACTTTAGAAGCATCGCCAATATCAGCTACAGCCTTTCCTTGCCATTCACCATTATCATCTTCATATATTAACCATATTTTTGAAGTTAAAGCTGTAGTTGTGAAACAATAATTATTATTTGCTCCCCATGCACATCTAATTTCTAATGGAGCACCAGGTACATCAATTACTTTTTTTGGTTTTCTTGTATGTAGATCCCAAACAACCATGGTATTACCAAACCTTTTCATAGCTTCGCCGTCTTGTAACATTTGACCAAAGTCCATCATATAGTTTGACCAACCTGTAAATGAAGATGTAAGCATTACATTTCTTCTTGGTTGAACACGAACATCATATCCATAACCATCAGCGTACTTACCCTCTTTTTTTGCACCTCTTAGATCGCTATCAGTTGGTAACCAATGTGTAGCAATGAATTCACCCTTACTGTTGTATTCAGCTAATGCAGTTCTTCCACCATTATCTTTGTTATTTGAAAGACCAGAAACCATTATTCTACCAGGTAAAGCGTAAAATGTATGAGGCCCAACAACACCACCTGTTTTTTCAACAAAATCAGTTATAACTTTGTGTAATGTAGGTTTTCTTGGGTTTGTGTGCACATCAAATATAAATATTTTATTGCTATCTAAGCCTCCAGCCCACAAATAATGTCTATCATCGCTCAATCCAGAATGATGCGCTTCATTTCTTCCTCCAACAGAAAGAACACTTACTACTTTCGCGTAAGTTTTTGATTTTGGATTAACATCAATTGTAACTAATTTATCTTGTTCATCACCAAGGCCTTCAACTCCTAATGTCCAAACATATACATAATCCTCTTGACCAACAATTTTAGCCATATATGGAGACATACATGTTTCGTCAGCTACTGACACTGAACTTACAGCTAATAAAGCCGCTCCTAATATTGAAATTCCAAACTTTCTTAAATCCATAGTTTTCCCTCATTCATTTATAGTTCTTGAATTACATATTATGAACGATTAAGCTTTAAGGTCAAGACTATAGTAGGTATTTATACCTCTTTCATTTAGTCTAATTTGATAAAATATTTTAGAACCGAGCATAAATGCTATAAAAATTTATATAAATTTAAAAAAGGAAAATTAATGTATTTCAATAACTTAAGAAACTACATCAAGTATAGCTTACTAATTATTGTTTTGATTATTAGTAATAATTCAAATGCCGAGATTGGAGGCAATTTTATATTAAATGATTTTGATAATAATAAGTTTGATATAAGCTTATCTAAAAAAGTAAAAATAGTCTTTTTTGGTTTTTTAAATTGTCCTGATATTTGCCCGACAGCACTTTCTGAGGTATCGAATCTTATGAAAAAACTTGATGGCTTGTCAGAGAACATTTTACCAATTTTTATTACTGTTGATCCAGAAAGAGACACGCCAGAATTGTTAAAAAATTATTTATCATTTTTTGATAATAGGATAATTGGCTTAACAGGTACACAGGATCAAATAGAAACAGTTTCGAATCAATATCACGTTTACTATAGTTATCAAAATAAAGGTGATGAAGAAAATTATACAGTTAACCATACTGCCAATTTATATCTTTTAGATGAGGATAATAATGTTGAAAAAATATTTATGCCAGGAACACCATTTTCAGAATTCTTTAAGTATGTAAATCGTTATCTTATGAAAGACGTTAAAAATTTACCACTAAACTAAATTTATTTACGTATTATTTTGTATGAAAAAGAAAATATTAAAACAAATAAACTTCCCAAGACAGCGAATAAATAATCATTAGATATTTCAAAGTTACTTGCCATATAAACATCCGTCTGAATCATATCTCCCGCAATCCAGCCTAGTAATG
>CESO01039758.1_pt1 | contig 34280 bp, 39 predicted proteins | sample 356341 | NCBI WGS metagenome assembly CESO01 (sample SAMEA2621812, study PRJEB7988) | marine metagenome | biome: marine biome (ENVO:00000447); feature: deep chlorophyll maximum layer (ENVO:xxxxxxxx); material: "saline water (ENVO:00002010), including plankton (ENVO:xxxxxxxx)" | depth 35 m | reverse complement strand
TACCATATAACGAAATGGTTGCTCAATGGGTTGACCCTTTCTATGACGCTGGTAACTTATCACACACAGGTATTATGGGTAACATCGGTACAACATCTGGTATTTTCTACAACACTGGTATGTTTAATGATGGTGATTCATTTGGTGATTTTGATTACTCAACAGCTGATTTCCGTGGTGGTACTACAGCATCAGCAACAAATGTTCAAGCATATGGTGGTGCAGGTTCATACGGATTAGGTTTCAACCGTAGACAAGAAGGTATCATTCAATATATGGGTTCATTTGGTAAAACTTCTTTCCGTTTCGCTATGACACAAGGTGAAGAAGATGAAACAACTGCTGGTCGTTCAGGTAGTCAAAAGAAAGTTGATCCAGTTATCTATTCTACTGGTATTGCTTACTCAGACGGACCATTATGGTTAGCTGTAACATACCAAAAACATGAAGATTGGACAGCTGCAAAACTTGGTTCTACAGCATCGTCTCCAGACTTAATGAGTGGTTCTGATGCACAATCTTACCGTATTGCTGGTAGATGGATCCAAGATATGGGTAATGGCGCAAGCCTTACACTTTCTGCTATGTGGGAAAACCTAGAATACGAATTTGATGATGTTGCAACAAACGTATTCAGTGAATTTGGTTTCTCAACAGGCGTATTTGGTACAGTTACTGCAGGTACAAACGTAGAAATCGATCGTGACGCATGGTTAATTTCTGGTAAGTACTCTACAGGTGGACCATTAAACTTCCGTTTCATGTATGCTGAAGCTGATGACTATGATGTAGATGCTACATTCGCATCTGGTCAAACTAATAGAACAAGTAGCACAGGTGCTGACATGTTAGCATTAGGTGTATACTACTCTTTAGGTGATTCAACAGAGTTTGGTCTTACATACAACGAAGTTAGTAACGACACATACGGTGCATACGGTACAGGTATTGGTGCTGCAGGGTTAGGTGCAATTGGTTCTGATACAGAAATCGTAGCTCTAAACGTAATTACAATGTTCTAATATTATTAGAATAATAAGTAATTAAAGGCAGGCGCATTATATGCGCCTGTTTTTTTTTGAGCAAAAAAACATAGCAAATGTTAGAATGTATTAAATATAATTAAGGACAGAAATATGAAAAAAGATTTAAAAAAAATAATAACTCATACTGTAGGAATATTATTTTTATTAATTTTTAATAGTAATGTTTACGCAAAATGTAATAAAGAAGATATTAATTATTATCTAGAAAAAGGATTTACAACTGAACAAGTTACAGCGCTATGTAGTGGTGAAGTAGCCACATCACAAAATCCTATGAACGACATATATAAATCATTCGGCGAGGAGTATGCTGATGAACAAGATTTAGAATATTTAAAGAAAATGCGAGTTGAGAGACAAGTATTTTTAAAATCTGCAATAGGAGCACAAAAAGTAAGGATTAAAGATACATTCTTAAGTTATGAAACAGAAATGTGTGGCAGGAACTCAATCAAAAAATCAGGATCTGCTGAAGGGTCTAATATAGAGGGTTGTGCGACAATCAGAACAGAAATAGACCTTGCTAATATCGAAGTAAGCATGAAAGAAAAAAGAGAAAAAATATTTTTTGGAACAAAAGAAATTTTAGTAAAAGGTAGTATTAAATATAGAGTTGTTGGTGGTTTAACAAATTTAACTCCATTTGAAAAAAAGATTCTTAAGCCAATGATAGTAAAAAAACTTAAAAAAGGTGAAACTAAAATTCCAATTCGAAGTGGTCTAGATTTTACTTATGCTCTTGAGAATTTCATTGATATTGTTGATTTTCATAAAGGCTTGGTAATTAGAACAGGTAAAAGTAATAATTTGGGTGGCAATTTAGAAATAGAAGATTTTGACGTTAAAGATAATAATTATATTATTGAAGACACAGAAACAAAATTAAATTTTTCTAATGAAGTTGATGATACCGTAGATGGTAATATTGTCTTTGATGATTTATCTTCTACTCAAAAAGAGAGTGACGAAATTCCAGAAGACGTTTTTAATTAGGATTCTTCAATTAAGGTTTCAGCAGTTATTTCTGTTGGTTTTTCGATACCCATAATTTTTAAAATTGTAGGCGTAATATTTGATAGACCCCCATCTTTTTTAACTATTTTCCATTTTCTATTATTGTCCACAATTATACATGGCACTGGGTTTAGTGAATGCTGAGTGTTTGGCTTTCCAGTTTTAAGGTTATTAATTTCGTCAACATTCCCATGGTCAGCGGTAATTAATGTAGTTACATTTTCGCCTATCGCTTCACAAACAACTTCTCCTAAAGCAGCATCTAATTCACTCATGGCTTCAATAATGGCATCTTTTATAGCTGTATGACCAACCATATCGCCATTTGCGTAATTTACAATTATTAATTTATACTCAGGATTCTTTATTGCTCTAATAACTTCTTCAGAAACCTCCCTGCAGCTCATTTCAGGCTTTAAATCATAAGTAGCTACATTTGGCGAGGGTATTAAAACTCTTTTCTCACCTGGGTATGGGTCTTCTCTTCCGCCATTTATAAAATAAGTGACATGGGGATATTTCTCGGTTTCTGCGCAGTGAAATTGTTTTAATCCAAGATCACTTACAATACTTCCCAAAGTAGTCTCTGGTGTTTTTGTTCTAAAAGCAACAGGACATGACAAGTATGGATCATACTCAGTCATAGTAGTGATTGAATAAGCAGTATTATTATTAGTTCTTCTAAAATTGTCAAATCTCTCTACATTAAGAGCACGCGCTATTTGTCGTGTTCTGTCATTTCTAAAATTAAAAAATAATAATGAGTCATTTTTTTTTAAAGGTTTTGCTTCTTTTAGAACTGTAGGCAATATAAATTCGTCAGTAATATTATTTTTATAAGAGTTTTCAATAGCATCTAAATAATTCTCAGCTGTGTTCCCTTTATTATTAACAATTGCATCCCAAGCTAATTCTGTTCTATCCCATCTTTGATCTCTATCCATAGCGTAATAACGGCCGGAAATAGTATAAATTTCTCCACCATACTTTTCCAAATATTTATTAAGATCATCAAATATATCTTTTGACGATTTTGGATCATCATCTCGGCCATCAGTAAATAAATGAAGTTTTGGAGATACTCCATATGACTTACACATTTTTAAAATAGCAATCAAGTGATTTATATGAGAATGAACTCCGCCAGGCGAAGCAAGTCCAAGCAAATGAAACTCGTTATCGTTATCTTTAGTACTTAGTATTGCATTTAATATAGCTTCGTTTTTGAAAAAACTTGAATCATTTATTGATTCATTAATTATTACTAAGTCCTGCTTAAATATAGTTCCTGAGCCAATGATCATATGCCCAACTTCAGAATTGCCCATTTGACCCTCAGGGAGACCAACACTTTCACCAGAAGCTTGTATGGTTGTAGAAGGGTAATCTTTGAATAGGAGGTCAATATTTGGTGTGTCTGCAAGAGACCAGCCATTATTATCTCCACTTGGGGCAACTCCAACACCGTCAAGAACAACTAACAATGCCCTATTAATATCATTATTTGCCATTATTAAATATATTTAAATAAATTATTATAGATTCTAACAAATTAATTGGTTTTTGACTTACCTTTATTTTTATTAAGTAGACGAGCAAGCAATAAGCCGAGCTCAAACAGAAGCCATATTGGAACCGCCAATAATATTTGAGATATAACATCTGGTGGTGTCAGTATCATGCCCAGAATAAAAGCCATAACAATTATATAAGGTCTTTTTTTTGATAGTGAATTAATACTGCTTATTTCAAAAAAAACTAGTAAAAATGTAATAATAGGCACTTCAAATGCTAAGCCAAAAGCAAAAAATAATTTTATGACAAAGTTTAAAAAGCTACTAATGTCAGTTGCTATTTCAACGCCTTGCGGTGCAATACTAGAGAAAAAATTAAAAATTAAAGGAAAAACAATACTGTAAGCGAAAATTATGCCTAAATAAAATAATAATGTGCTGGATATAAGTATTGGTGCAATAAATTTTTTTTCGTTACTGTATAACCCAGGAGATATAAAAGCCCAAAAATTATATACGGATATCGGAAAAGTTATAGCTACTGATAAAAGTAGAATTAATTTAAAAGGTGCTAGAAATGGCGAAGCAACGTCCACTGCAATCATACTTGATCCTTCAGGCAAAACATTTAAAAGAGGTGATGCTAAAAAACTATATATTGAATTAGCAAAGGGAGTTAATAAAATTGCACAAAAAAAGATCGCTGAAATAATAATCAGTAATCTATTTCTAAGTTCTAGTAAATGATCAGTAAATGTATTTCTTTTATTTTTCATCTGAATCTATTGTTTTCTCAAATTCAGATAACTCTTCTTTCTGTTTCTCAATTATATTTTTTAAATCATTCATCCGAGACTCGTTTTCAATACTCGTTTTAATATTATTTGCAAAATCCTTAATTTTTTTAATAATTGAGCCAAGCTGAGATGCAAAAACAGGAAGTCTTTCTGGGCCTAAGATAATTAGGCTTATTACAAGTACAAGTGCAAGCTCCCAGAATCCAAAATCAAACATTTTTTATACCTTGTTTACTTTTTATCTGACTTATCGTCGTTAACTGATTTTTTAAAATTTTTAATAGCGCTTCCTAGATCGCCACCAATATTTCTAAGTTTCTTTGTGCCAAAAAGCAAAAGAACAATTGCAAAAATCAATAATAATGACCATATACTTATTCCAGCCATACTAACTCCTATAGTTTAAGTATTTCTATTATTTTTTTCTTCATGCCCAGATACTCCAAATCTCTTTTCAAGTTCTTCTAATATATCATTTGAGGAGAGATTTTTCATAGATAATGCCACCAAGCTATGAAACCATAAATCAGCAGCTTCAGAAATTATTCTTTTGTTGCTTTCTTTTTTTATAGCTTCAATTAATTCAATACTTTCTTCATTTATTTTTTCACAAGTATGATTGAGCCCTTTTTCGTAAAGCGAAGATACATACGATTCACTTGGGCTTTTATCTTTTCTGTCTTCCAGAATAAGATTTAATTTTTCAAATATATCAGTCATCCGTAATTCTCATGTTGATGCCTTTTTTTATTAAATATTCTTTTACTTCATTTATGGTGAATGTTCCAAAATGGAATATACTTGCTGCAAGAACTGCATCAGCACATCCTTTTGCTATTCCATCATACATGTCTTCAAGTGTTCCTACGCCACCACTGGCGATTATTGGTATATTTACCGTATCATTAATCGCTTGCATTAATTCTAGGTCAAATCCTTGTTTTGTTCCATCTTTATCCATACTTGTTACTAAAAGCTCGCCAGCACCTCTAATTTCCATATCTTTCGCCCATTCCACAGCATTTATTCCGGTAGCATTTCGCCCGCCATGGGTATATATTTCCCAAATTTGTTCCCCACTATTATTAATTTTTCTTTTTGCATCAATTGCAACAACTATGCATTGGCTTCCAACTGAATTACTTGCTTCTGATATAAGATTTGGATTATGTATTGCTGCAGTATTAATTGTGATTTTATCTGCACCAGAATTTAATAACGATCTAATATCTTCAACAGATTTTATTCCCCCACCGACTGTTAATGGAATAAAAACTTGAGAAGCAACTTTTTCAACAACATTAAAAATTGTTTTTCTATTATCTGAACTTGCGGTAATGTCTAAAAAAGTTATTTCATCTGCGCCTTGGTCATTGTATCTTTTTGCAACCTCAACGGGATCACCAGCATCTATAATATCAACAAATTTGATTCCTTTAACAACTCTGCCATTATCAACATCAAGGCAAGGAATTATTCTTTTAGTTAGACTCATAATTATCTTTATTAAAAATATTTTTTGCTTCCATAATATTTATTTTTTTCTCGTAAAGCGCTCTACCAATAATAATCCCTGAAATTCCAGATTTTGTATGAGAGCTAATCTTTTTTATATCTTCTATACAGCTTACACCGCCAGAAGCTATTATTGGAATATTAACATTTCTAGCTAATTGAAGAGTTGCATCAATATTCAGCCCTTGCATCATCCCGTCTTTTTCAATATCGGTATAAACAATTTCGGTTACACCATAATTTTCAAATTCTTTTGATAGTTGAATAGCATTTATATTTGATAAAGATTTCCATCCTTCTGTTGCTACTTCACCATTTTTTGCATCAACTCCTACAATAATTTTCCCAGGAAATTTATTACAAAGTTTTTTAATAAATTTTGGGTCCTCAACAGCTTTTGTGCCAATAATAACGAAGCTTGCACCCGATGTAAGATATTTTTCTGCTGTTTCTATGTCCCTTATGCCGCCCCCAATTTGAATTGGAATATTTGGGAATTTTTTACAAATATCTGAGACAATTTGAATATTTATCGGGCTGCCTAATCTAGCTCCATCTAGGTCAACCAGATGAAGTCTTTCTGCCCCTTCTATTATCCACTTTTCTGCCATATCTAATGGGCTACTATGAAATATGGTTTCTTGTGAAAAATCACCTTGTTTAAGTCGCACACAGTTACCATTTTGTATATCAATCGCTGGTATGATTTTCATTATATTTTATTTAATCTCTAAAAAATTTTTTAAAAACCGTAACCCTACTTTTGAACTTTTTTCAGGATGGCCTTGTATTGCTATTATATTATCATTTGCTATAACAGAGCAGAATTTTTTACCGTAATCGGTTTCACCAATTGTATAGTTTTCCTCTTCCGGAATAATAAAATAGCTGTGCACAAAATAAAAATATGATTCGTCTTCTATTCCGCTCCATATAGGGTGATCATTTTTTTTTAAAATCTTATTCCAGCCCATGTGTGGGATTTTTATTTTATTGTTATTTTTATTTTGAAATTTTTCTACTTTTCCTTTTAAAATCCCAAGACATTTTGTCCCTTCGTTTTCATCGCTATATTCCATTAATATTTGCATTCCCATGCATATTCCTAGAAAAGGTTTTTCTTTAGAATTTTTCGTGATTACAGTATCAAGATTTTTGTTAAATATAGATTGCATACATTTTTTTGCTGCACCTTGACCCGGGAAAATTATTTTATCAGAGCTATCTATTTCATTTGGATCTGAAGTAATTATCACTTTTTCATTAGGCGCGACATATTCAGTGGCTTTCGCAACAGAGCTTAAATTACTCATTCCATAATCTATGATAGCGATTGTACTCAATTTATATCGCCTATGATGTTAGAGAACGCCTTTTGTTGAAGGCGGCTTATCCCCGTTATTAATATAGTCAATTTGTTTTGCATAGCGAAAAGCTCTGCCAAATGCTTTGAATATGGTCTCTGCTATGTGGTGTCCATTCTCTCCCTTTAGATTGTCTATGTGAAGAGTTACCATAGCGTGGTTACAAAATCCTTGAAAAAATTCGTGGATTAAATCAACATCAAAATCATTTATATATTGTCTTGGATAAGATGCGGAATATTCTACCCCTGGTCTTCCAGAAAAATCAATAACGACTCTTGATAATGCTTCATCAAGAGGAACATAAGCATGCCCATATCTGTTTATGCCTTCTTTTTTTCCAATAGCCTTATCAAATGCTTGTCCAAAACATATTCCTATATCTTCAACTGTATGGTGAGCATCGACCTCTAAGTCGCCTTTTGCTTTAATAACAAGGTCAATTTGCCCATGTCTGCATATTTGTTCCAGCATATGTTCAAAGAAAGGCATGCCGGTATCAATTTTACATATTCCCGTACCGTCAATATTTAGAGACAGATCTATATCTGTTTCATTAGTTTTTCTTTTTATAGATGCTTCTCGTTTGCTCATTATTTTAAAAAATATGTTAAAAGTTGAGTATAATTAAAATTTTATACAATATACACTAAAATAATGATAATTAGCACAATACAAAAATTATTTCTTTATTTGCTAAGTTTTTGCAGAATATCGATAACTCATAAGCTAGCTAAAATAATAGCGATAATGCTTTATAGTAGTAAAAGTAAAAAGTACCGAGTTACATATAAAAATTTAAGAATTTGTTTTCCTAAAAAATCAGATAAGTGGATAAAAGAAAATTCAAAAGAAAGCTTGGCTGAATACCTTAAAAGCATGCTAGAAACTCCTTATGTCTATCGAGTATCAAAAAAAGATATAAATACTTTGATTAACAAAGTACACAATAAAAAAATTATTGAGGAATGTGTCAAGGAAAAAAAAGGAATAATTTTTATGACTCCCCATCACGGCTCATGGGAATTAAGCGGGCTTTACGTTGCTAATAAAATAAAAACTTTTACTATGTTCAAACCCTTACGAAATAAAATTTTAAATGATTTTGTTTATTCAGGTAGGCAGTCGCAAGGATCTACACTTGTTGAAACAGATAATTCAGGTGTAAAAAAATTACTAAAAGCACTTAAAGATAATTTTGGTATTGGTATTTTGCCTGATCACACGCCAAAAATTAACCAAGGTGTGATGGCAGATTTTTTTGGTATACCTGCAAATACTTCGACACTAATATATAAACTAGGAAAAAAAAATAAAGTTCCAATTGTTTATATATTTTCTGAGCGTCTAAAAAATAGCAAAGGTTTTGATATTCATTTGGGTTTAATAAATAATTCCTTTTATGATCTCAAAGAAGAACAGGCTGCTTTATTTTTAAACAAAACAATTGAAGATCTTATTAATAAAAATATAGCGCAGTATTTATGGTCATATGAAAGATTTAGAAATAGAAGTGGAGTTGAAGAAAATATATATAACTAGAAAATTATTTTTTCCAAAAGTCTGGGGTAAATATAACTAGTAGCGTAAATATTTCAAGTCGCCCAACTATCATGCTAAATGATAGTATCCATTTATTAAGATCAGATAACCCAGCATAGTTCAGCAATACTTCTCCTTGCCCCGGCCCCAAGTTATTTATTGTAGCGGCAACTGCTGAAAACGAAGTCAAAAAATCTAATCCAGATAACATTAGTAAAAGCATCACAGTTAAAAATACAAAAACATATATAGCAAAAAATCCCCAGATTGTTTCTAGAGTCCTTTCATTTATAGCCGTGTTTCCAACTTTTACCTTCATTTTAGAATTCGGATGAACCAATCTTTTTAATTCTCTATAACCTTGTTTTAGAAGGAGCATTACTCTAATAACTTTCATGCCACCGGCTGTTGAGCCAGCACAACCTCCAATAAAGCTAAAAAGTATTAAAAGTAATGGTAAAAATCCAATATAACTATAATAGTATGAGTTCGTAAAGCCAGTAGTAGTCGAGATTGAAACCGCATAGAAGGAGTGTTTAATGATTTCTCTAAAACTAATACCTACAGATTGATTGTAAGCATAAAAGACAGTTAGCCCAGCAATTAAAATTACTAAAAATATAAAAAAGTATGCTTCATTATCTTCTTTATAAGGAGATACCGATTTATTTTTGAATGCAAGATAATGTAAACTGAAGTTTAAACAAGCAGCAATCATAAATATTATGGCAACTAATTCTATCCATTGATTATCATAAAAACCGAAACTATCGGTGTGAGTAGAAAATCCACCAATAGCAATAGTTGAGAAACTATGACAAATAGAATCAAATATACTCATACCTGCAAAATAGTAACCTAGACCACATAAAAGCGTCATCGCTAGGTAAACAACCCAAAGCCATTTTGCAGTTTCAGTTATTCGTGGTGTAATTTTATTTTTAATTGGACCAGCCACTTCAGCTTTATATAATTGCATACCTCCTACTCCAAGCATTGGCAATACTGCAACAGCTAAAACAATAATACCAAGACCACCTAGCCACTGTAAGTATTGTCTATAAAATAAAATAGATTCAGGTAAATTATCAATCTCACTAAGTATTGTTGCTCCTGTTGTAGTCAGCCCAGAGACAGATTCGAATATTGCATTAGTAATTGAAATATTAAGTGATTCACTTAGTATCATAGGAAGAGATGCAAAAGAACTCAAAACACACCAAAATAAAACAACAATTATAAAACCATCTCTTAATTTTAAATCAGTCTTTGCTTGCATAGCTGGCAACCAAAGCAGAAGTCCTGAAACAAAGATTAAAATCAAGGCGTAGAAAAAAGACCATATTTCATTATCTTGATAAATTATACTTACAATAATAGGTGGAATTATAGCTAAGCTAAATAGCATTAGTAGTAAACCAAGAATTCTAATTACAGATTTGATTTGCATTATTTTTTACTCAAATAGATCTTCTATTTGTTTAACATCTTTTTTATTTACAAGACAAACTAAGCGATCATTTTGTTCAAAAAGCATATTTGAAGTATCAAATATAAAATCATTATTTCTAATAATACAGCAAACAATTGTATTTTCTGACATATTTATTTGGTCAATATTTTTACCGATTATTTTCGAATCAATTGAGTCTTTTACTTCAATTTCTAAAAGTTCAATAAATCCGTGCATTAGAGAATGAGCTTTTAGTATGCTGCCTTTCCTAATATGAGTTAAAAGTGCTCCCATAGTAAGATCTTCCGGCGATATAGTGATATCAATTTCTTGCTTTTCAACAAGATCAGAGTAACTAATTTTATTTATTATGGAAATGACATTTTTTGAACCAAGCTTCTTTGCAAGCATAGCAGATAATATATTTGCTTCATCATCGTTTGTAAGTGCACAAAATACATCCATATGTTCAATATTTTCTTCAAGCAAAATATCTTCATTTGAAGAATCAGCATTTATAATTGTCACATCATCAATGACTTCTGATAAATATTCTGCTCTTTCTTCATTAGATTCTATTACTTTTACCTGGTAATTATTATTGATACTTTCAGATAAATGCTTACCAATATTACCACCACCCGCAATCATAATACGTTTATTATTTTTATTATTCTTAAATAATTTTGTTATATCTTCAATATTTTCTTCTTTACATATAAATAGTAATTCATCACCGTTTTCTAAAGTATCGCCATCTTCTATAGAAAACAGTTTGTCGTTTCTTATAAATCCACAGATTTTAGCATTAAATTTATTGCATGCCGATTGGTAATGTTTTATTGAATTTTCAAGCTCTTGATTTTCTTTATATATAATATTTATAAGACAATTTTCAATATTTGAAAAATTAAATACTTGATGTGTTCCTTGAAATAAAATAAGTTTTTTAATGTAACTGGATACAATTAAATCCGGGCTTATTGTAAAATCTATTGGTGTAGATTCATCAGCAAATAAATTTTCATAATTAAGGTACTCAATGTCTCTTATCCTAGCTATTTTTTTACTTACGCCAAAAACAGTATAAGCAACTTGGCAAGCTATCATATTTGTTTCGTCACTTTTTGATACAGCAACTATCATGTCTGCTTTATGTGCGCCAGCAGCTTCAAGTATTCTTGGATGAGCCCCATTTCCATGAATAGTCTGAAGATCTACTTTATCAGCAATATTTTCCAAAAGATCGGCACTTTTGTCGATTAATGTGACGTCATTGCCTTCTTTCACAAGATTAATGGATAATGAGCTGCCGACTTGTCCAGCTCCGACGATTATAATTTTCATAATTGGTCCATATTATAAATGAAATTAAAAAAATATATAAATATTTGTTTATTCAAATTTTTTACCTAAAAAGTTCGTTGATTTAATAAAATCTTCTACATTCATTACTCTAGAGTTGTCTTTTTGCAATTTTGTTATTACTAACAAACCGTTTTTTGTAAAAACTTCTATAGAATCTTCATTTACAGACCTGATATTTCCTGGAAAGCCATTTATTTCTAATTTTTCAAAATTACTATCATGAATTCTTATCCTCTCTCCAGATAAAGTTGTTTCAGCAACAGGCCATGAATTAAAAGCCATTATTTTTTTATGTATTTTTTCTGCAGAATTATTCCAATTAATTATAGCTTCTTCCTTTTTAATTTTTTTTGCATATGTTGCTAAACTATTATCTTGTGGGTGTAGCATAAAATTATTTTCTAATATTGATTCTAGAGTTAAAAATAAAGAATCAATCCCTATTTTTATAAATTTTTCATGTAAATTTTGTGAAGAGTCATTGTCTTCAATAGAAACTGGTTCTTGATAAATTATGTCACCTGTATCAAGTTCTTCCGTCATTTTCATTATTGTTATTCCTGACATTTTGTCACCTGCTTCTATTGCTCTTTGAATCGGTGCCGCGCCTCTCCATCTTGGAAGTAATGATGGATGAACGTTTATACATCCAAATTTTGGAACCGACATAAATTCTTTTGTAAGCAATAATCCATATGCGACAACAATAACTATGTCAGGTTTAATTTCAGATAATGCATCAGTTTCCTTAATTGTAATTTTTTCAGGCTGCCTAATTATTATATTATTTTTTTCAGCAGTATTTCTTACAGGGCTGTGTGTAAATTTTAGTCCTCTTCCAGATCTTTTACTTGGCTGTGTAAAAACTGCACTTACATCATGTTTTGAATTTATAAGAGCTGATAAATAACTTTCTGCAAACTGAGGCGTGCCCGCGAAAACAATTTTTAATTTTTTCATTTTTTTATACTGCTGATTTATAGTCCGGTGTGTTTTTTCTTGATGTAAGAACACCTTCTTTTTTTAACTTAATAATTTTTTTTTCAATTCTATTTCTTTTTAATGAAGATATATGATCTACAAAAAGTTTTCCGTTTAAATGGTCAATCTCATGTTGTATGCAAGTTGCTAATAATCCAGATGCTTCAAATTCAATTTTATTACCATTGTAATCTAATGTTGATACTTTGATTTTTGACGGTCTTGATACGGATTCATAAAAGCCTGGAACAGATAAACAGCCTTCTTCCATAGTTTCTGCTTCATCTGATAAAAATAATATTTCCGGGTTTATGAGGCATACTTTTTCATCTTTTTTTTCCGATACGTCAATAACAATAATTCGTTTATGTATGTTAACTTGGGTTGCAGCAAGCCCTATGCCTTTTTCTTCATACATAGTATGAAACATTTGATCTACTATTGATCTAATTTCTTCATTAACGCCTTCCACTGGTTTAGCTTTCTTTCGTAACCTAGGGTCAGGAAAATGCAGTACTTTTAATTTCTTCATAATTATTTAATATTCTTTGATTATCTCAATTATACTATTCTATTAGATAAAGTGTAGAATTTAGAAAATTTGAATATTTTAGATATCAGCTTTTGACTAAATTCGAACAATGTATTAATGTTTAAGGAGTGACATTATTTTAACGGAATATAATTTTATTTTTTTATATATAAATCAAATACTTAAGGATTAACCAATGAAAGAAACCATATTAGATGTTCTGATGTTTATGTTTCAGAGTTATGTAGAAGATAATGAAGAAGTTGAGCTTGATAAGGAATCTTTGCACAAAAATCTCTCTGAAGCAGGCTTTGCAGATCATAATATCGAAAAAGCTTTTGAGTGGCTGGAAGGCCTCCCTGGGGTTGATGATACGGCGCTTTTAAATAAACCAACAAAAAATAGTTTCAGACTTTTTAGCGATGCTGAGCATATTAAAATTGGCGAGGAAGGCTTAAGTTTTTTGATGTTTTTGGAAAGACTAGGGATTTTTCATGGAGAAATAAGAGAACATGTTATTGATAGAATAATGGCCTTAGATACTCAAAGTGTAGATCTTAGCCAAATAAGATGGGTGGTTTTAATGATACTATTTAATACGCCTGGAAATGAAAGTAGTTATACTTGGCTACAAAATTTAAATTCTGATAAAGCTTTACCTTACATTCATTAAAAAGCGAAATATAATTCACGAGAGTTTGATTAAATTATGAGTGAGAATTTAGTAATTGTTGAGTCCCCAGCAAAATCTAAAACTATTGAAAAATATTTAGGTGATAACTATCGCGTAATATCAACAGTTGGACACTTGCGAAATTTACCCTCAAAAAAAGGAATAGATGTTGATAATAATTATCAAATGAACTATGAATTAATTGATAGAGATCATAATAAGCCTCAACAGATAATAAATGACATAAAGAAAGCTCTTAAAAGTGCAAAAAAACTTTATTTAGCAACAGACCAAGATAGAGAAGGTGAAGTAATAGCTTGGCATTTAATAGATATTTTAGAAAAAGAGAATTCTTTATCTGGGGTAGAAATAGTGCGAATTGTATTTAATGAGATAACAAAAAAAGCAATTTTAGATTCAATAAAAAATCCTAGAGAGCTTTCACATGATCTTATAAATGCACAATTTGCAAGAAGATCAATTGATTACCTATTTGGAATGGGGATATCACCATTGCTTTGGGGAATAGGTATAAGAAAGGGGTCTGCAGGAAGAGTGCAAAGTCCTGCTTTGAAAATGATTGTAGAAAGAGAAGAAGCTATAAGAAAATTTATACCTCAAGAATATTGGACTTTAAATGCTAATTTTTTGAAAGATGGTAAACCTTTTGATGGTTTCTTATATAGCAATAATAATAAAAAACTTGCTAAGTTCGATATTGATAATGATAAGGATGCAAATAAAATAAAAGAAGAAATATTAAATTCTTCTATTGATGGTTTTGAAGTATTAAAGGTTTCAAAAAAAGAAAGAAAAAGGCAGCCTGCTAAACCGTTTATTACTTCTACTCTTCAGCAAGAAGCATCAAGAAAATTAAGATTTGCCGCTAGGAGAACAATGGGTATAGCCCAAGAACTTTATACTGGTATCGATATAGGCGACGGTCCAATTGGATTAATAACATATATGAGAACCGACTCAATTAATCTGGCGCAAGAAGCTACAGATGAAATGAGGAATATCATTCCTAAACTATTTGGACAGGATGCATTACCTAATGAAATTAGAATGTATGCTAATTCATCAAAAAATGCACAAGAAGCACATGAGGCTATAAGGCCGACTTCATTTGCAAGAACCCCAGAAGAAGTGAAAAAGTTTTTAAATAAAGATCAGTTTGATCTTTATTCTTTAATTTGGAAAAGAACAATTGCTTCACAAATGAATGATGCGATTTTAAATTCAGTCTCAGTAGATCTTGGCGTAGAAAATAAAATTTTTAGGGCGACCGGTCAATCTATAAAATATCCAGGATTTATGCAGGTTTATCTAGAAGGAAATGATGAAGAAGATGCTGAAGCAGAAGCAAAAATACTTCCTGAAATGAAGGAAGGCGATATGATTAAGATGGAAAATCTTGAAGCAATTCAACATTTTACTCAGCCACCAGGCAGGTATACAGAAGCAAGCTTAATAAAAAATTTAGAAAAAGAAGGTATTGGCAGACCTTCAACATATGCTGCAATTATAGAGACTTTGAGATTTAAGGAATATGTTGAGATTGAAAACAGAACTTTAACTCCAACAGGTAAAGGAGCATCAGCATGTGCTTTTTTAGACAAAAATTTTAATGATTTTATTAAGTATAGTTATACAGCTGAACTTGAAGAGACTTTAGATCAAATAGCACGGGGAGAAGTAGAATGGGTGCCAACAACAGATTCTTTTTATAAATATTTGACCAAAATGGTTGGTGAGACAGAAAAGTTATCACCTGAAGAAAGGAAACAAGAACGTATTTTAGGCAAAGATCCGAAAAGCGGCAGAACTGTAAGTGTTAGACATGGGCCATTTGGCCCTCATGCAATGATAGGAACTAAGGATGATCCAAAAGAAGCTGGAAAACCTAAATCAGCCTCCTTAAAAAAGGGACAAGATATATCATCCATAACTTTAGAAGAAGCTTTAGATCTTTTTGTTTTACCAAGACTACTGGGCGAAACTCCAGATGGCGAACACATAACAGCATGCTTGGGAAGATTTGGGCCGTATTTAAATTATGGAGAAAAGAAAAACTTATCTTTGAAGGGATTAGAAGAAAAAGGTCAAGATCCTTTTGATCCATATACAATTACTTTTGAAGAAGCATTGCCTTTAGTAGAGCAAAAAAAAATAATTGAGGCTAATAAAATTATACAAAATTTTGAAGGAACAGAAATCCAAGTTTTAAATGGAAGATGGGGCCCATATGTTACAGATGGTAGCAAAAATGTAAAAGTTCCAAAAGATCAAGATCCAAACGAATTGTCATTACCAGAATGTGAAGAAATGATTGCTAACGCTCCAGAAAAAAGAGGTAGGTTTGGAGCAAGAAAAAAAGTTGTTGCCAAAAAAAAAGTAGTAAAGAAAAAAGTAGTAAAAAAGAAAACAGCAAAGAAAAAAAAATCTGTTAAGGTTTCAAAAAATATCCCATCAGAAAATAGTTTAGAAGATACTGCTTAGTATTATGGCTAAAATTTTAGACCTTAAAAATAAAAAAGAATGCTTAAAATTTATAGAAGATGTTTCCAATGGCGCAGTTTTCGCTTATCCAACAGAAGCTGTTTTTGGGTTAGGCTGTGATATAAATAATAAAAGTTCAATTAATAAAATTATAGAATTAAAAAGAAGAAAAGTATCAAAAGGTTTAATAGTAATATCAGATAACATTGAGAAAGTTAGAAATCTCATAGATGATAATTATTTTAAACTTTTTGTAGAAAATAATAGTAATGCTGTTCCAACAACTTGGCTATGCCCTGCAAGTAAAATTGTTCCCGAAGAAATAACGGGTGGGACTAAAAAAATTGCAATTAGAATTACTTCGCATGATATTTCAAAATTAATTTGTAAAATATTAGACTTGCCGATTATCTCAACTAGCGCAAATATTTCTGGTGATGATCCTATAATTAAACAAGAGGACTTAGAAATTTATTTTAGAGATAATATGGATAATATAGATTACATAATTGATGGATTAGTAGGTAACAGTAAAAAGCCATCGAGAATTTTAGACCTTGTTTCAAAAGACGTTATTAGAGAAGGAGGTTAAAGTGTCTGATATTTCTGATCTAAAAATAAAAGATGTTAAAAATTATTTGTTGAATCTTCAAAAAAATATCATTCTTATGATTTCAAAATATGAAAAAGAAGAATTTTATAAGGATAAATGGAAAAGAGTAGAAGGCGGCGGCGGCCTAACTTGCGTTTTACAAAATGGAAGTTGTTTTGACAAAGTGGGAGTGAACTTTTCAGACATATCTGGTTTAAGTTTACCTGCAGCAGCGACAAATATCAGACCAGAACTTAAAGGAAGAAATTATCGCGCTATGGGCGTTTCTGTTGTGTGTCATCCTAAAAATCCACATATTCCAACCGTGCATTTAAATGTTAGGTTGTTTGTAGCTTATAGTGACAACGAGAGCCCAATATGGTGGTTTGGCGGTGGGTTTGATATGACTCCGTACTACGGATATGAGGAGGATGCTATTCATTGGCATAAAACAGCCAAAAAAATATGTGATCCATTTGATAGTGCATTATATGAAAAATATAAAGAAAATTGCGATAAGTATTTTTTTATAAAGCATAGAAATGAGCCTAGAGGAATAGGTGGATTATTTTTTGATGACTTGAATCATTGGGAATTTGATAATTGTTTTAAATTTATAAGATCTGTAGGTGACGGATTTATGAAAGCTTATGATCCAATAATAGAAAAGCGCATATCGCATAAATACAATGAGCAACAAAAAGATTTTCAATTATTTAGAAGAGGTAGGTATGTTGAATTTAACTTAGTTTATGATAGAGGCACATTATTTGGGCTTCAGTCAAATGGCCGATCAGAATCAATATTAATGTCAATGCCTCCATTAGTAAAATGGGAATATAATTATAAAATAGAAGAAAATACTCCTGAGGAAAAATTATATAAATACTTTTTAGTTCCAAAAAAATGGATTTAATTACTCTTTATAATTTGGAAAGAATAATTGTTTTCCAGAAATCTTAAATTCTGAAATCAGTTTTTGTCCTTCGTTACTAACAAGCCAATTAGAAAAATCACTAGCTAGCTTATATTTTACATGTTGATGTATTTCTGGATTTATGACAATAACACTATATTGATTATGTAATGGAGGAACACCTGAGAAGAGTATATCAAGATCTTGTTTGTTATTAAAACTTAGCCAAGTTCCTCTATCAGTAATAGTGTAAGCATCCATACTAGCGGCCATATTTAATGTTGCGCCCATTCCCCTGCCTGCATCTATATAATAGTTACGATCTAGATCTAAGTGATTTATGCCTGATTTTTTCCATAAAAGCACTTCTCTTTTATGCGTTCCGCTATTATCACCTCTAGTTAAAAAAGAAAGTTTTTTAATTTTAATGGTTTCAAAAACATCTTTTATAGTCTTTTTATATTTTAGTTTTTCTGGATCTTTTTTTGGGCCGATAATAATAAAATCATTATACATTAATTTTTTTCTTTCTATTCCATAACCATTTTTAATAAATTCATTTTCATCATCTTCAGAATGTACAATTAATAAATCTCCATCACCGTTTTTTGCATTTTTAATAGCTTGTCCAGTGCCTACAGCTACTACTCGAATGTCGATCCCAGTTTTTTCTTCATATCTTGGTAGCAAAAAATCGTACAATCCAGAATCAGCTGTGGAAGTTGTGGATTGGACAACTAAAAACTCTGAAGCATTTGCAGTATTTATTATAAATAGAAATAATATTATATTTTTTAACATAAATATTAACCTTTAAAAATAAACTACTTTATAAAAATAGTTATTTTTTTTGTCATAAGAGGTGGGTTATGGGGTGTATGACTATAATCAGCAAATAAAAGTTGAATAGTATGTTTACCAGGGGAAAGTTCTAGCGTTGTAGAAGTTTGTCCTTTACCATAATGCAAAATATTTTCTGTCATTGGAAGAGGCATTTTTAAATTTGGCATCTCGTCTAAATTCAATAATAAGTGATGGTGTCCACTATTCTTTTCATTTACACCAGCTTTAACTACTTTCATATTTTTTACAATGAAATCTATTTTTATTGGTGAAGAATATGTTTTGCCATCTTCAATACCATTTAACTCTAAAGATGCTTTATTATAATTACCGCCCTGAACCATATTAGACATAGCAAATAAAATAATGAAATATGATAATTTTTTTATATTAGTCATGTTTGCCTTTTAGTAAAATTTTAATTGTTATTATAGTTAAAATAAAAAATAAAATAAATGTGTACATAGGTATGGATAGGCCAAAAAGTTGCCACTTTATATCATTACAAGGCGTTGGGTTATCAAAAATGTTTATAATCGCGTCTAAAATTGGTAATGTTGATATATAATAAAAAAAATCGCCGCCACATCCAAAACCGTTTATTGTACTAGCATCATAAAAATACTGAAGCCATATATGTCGCACTGTACTTGCAATACCAATCAAACACAATATCAGATTTAGATATAATAAGGACTTGAAAAAAAATTTTCCTTTTGTTGCGATTGATACTAGAAAAATAATTGCGATACCAAAAAGCAAAAATCTATCCAGCATGCATAACGTGCATGCAGCCAAACCAATAATTAGATCAAAGTAAATATATGCTATTGAAAGAGAAATAAAGCATAAGATAAACCCAAAAGTTTCTAATTTGATTAGTTTGAACATATCTATATTATATGCTTATTAATATATATTTTCAGCTAAATCAATATGAAAAAGAGTTATCCAAATACCAGAATGAGAAGAAATAGGTCTGCCAAATTTATACGCAATTTGGTTCGCGAGACTTCGTTCTCTGTTGACGATTTAATTTATCCAGTTTTCATACTTCCTGGTAAAAATAAAGAAGAGCCAATAAAGTCAATGCCTGGGAAAAAAAGATACTCTGTTGACACACTCTTGCCAATAATTGGAAGACTTCATAAAAAAGGACTTAATGCAATCGCTATATTTCCCATCATTGGCAAAGAAAAGAAATCAAAAGATGCAAAAGAAGCTTTTAATTCTAGGGGATTAGTTCAAAGCGCAGTAAAAAAAATAAAAAAAGAATATCCAAATTTAGGAATAATAACTGACATCGCCTTAGATCCATATACATTAAGCGGACATGATGGAATAATCGATAGTAATGGTTATGTATTAAATGATAAAACTGTTAGCGTTTTAACAAAGCAAGCTTTATCACATGCTGAAGCGGGTGCAGATATAGTTGCTCCATCAGATATGATGGACGGAAGAATATTAGCTATTAGAAAAGCTTTTGAAAAAAATAAATTTCATAATACTAAGATTTTATCTTATGCTGCTAAATATGCTTCAAATTTTTATGGTCCATTTAGAGATGCTGTTGATTCTTCAAAAAATTTAAATGATTCCTCAAAAGAAACATACCAAATGGATTTTGCAAATATCTCAGAAGCATCTTTAGAGATTAATTTAGACATTAACGAAGGGGCGGATATGATTATAATAAAACCAGGCCTACCTTATTTAGATATTGTTGCAAAAATAAAAAATAAATTTTCCATACCAATATTTTCTTATCATGTAAGTGGAGAGTATTCTATGATAAAAAGTGCAGCTTTAAAAAATTATATAGATGAAAAAGCTTCTGTTTTAGAAGCGATGTATTGTTTTAAAAGAGCTGGTTGTAATGCTGTTTTAACTTATTACACGCCTGAAATAATAAAGTGGTTAGATAGTAACTAATGAAAAAGTATGCTGTTTTTGGAAATCCTATTAAGCATAGTATGTCACCATTAATACATACATATTTTGCTAAACACTCAGGTATTGAACTTACTTATGAAGCTATTTTAGGCACTATAGGTAAATTTGAACTTGAAGCAAAAGAATTTTTAAACAAAGGCGGCAAAGGTTTTAATATTACACTCCCTTTTAAACAAGAGGCTTATAATTTAGCAGATATAAAATCAGACATTGCGAAAATTACTGGTTCTGTGAACACCATTTCAATAAAAGATGGTCTTATTTATGGCGATAATACAGATGGGTCAGGCTTTATAAAAGACATAAAAAATAATATTGGCTACGATATAAGGAAGAAGAAAGTACTTATACTTGGTGCAGGAGGTGCAGCAATGGGAATAATACCAAATATTCTTTATGAGCAGCCTTCAGAATTCAAGATTTATAATAGAACATATGAAAAAGCTAAAAAATTATGCAATAAATTTTTAGATATTGGAAAACTTGATATTGTATCGCTGGAAGATTTAAAAAAAAATAAATTTGATATAATTATAAATTCAACATCAGCAGGTATAAGCGGTACAGAATTTTTTTTACCAAAAAATTTTTTTGAAAATGATGCAATTTGTTATGATTTATCATATGGAGCTGCTTCTAATTCATTTAAAAATTGGGCAAATAAAAATAAATTAACTTTTTATGACGGATTGGGAATGTTATTAGAGCAAGCGGCTGATTCTTTTTATATATGGGAATTAAAGCGACCTGTAATAACTGACGAATTAAAAAATATTTTGTTAAAAAAACTATGACCCATATTTTTCTTTATATTCTATGATGCTATCTTTAAATTCTTCAAATTCTTGCGAACTTGAAACATAATCTATGATATCAGAAATACTTATCAAACTATAAACATCAATATCAAACTTTTTTTTAATCTCATCAGAAGCTGAAATATTTTCACTGCCTTTTTCTTGCCTATCCAAAAGGACCAATAACGAAGTAATTTTAAGATTATGTTTTTCTAATTTATTGAGAGTATTTTTTATGGCAGTACCAGCTGTTATTACATCATCAACAATTATAGTATTTCCAGATTTAAAAGTTCCTACGATATCCCCCTTCTCTCCATGAAGTTTTTGGTCTTTTCTGTCATAAATAAAATATGTTTCTTCTTTTCTATTCGTAGCCATAAAAGCTGATAAAGCCGAGGCTAGAGAAATACCTTTATATGCAGGTCCAAATATATTTGTAAATTCAATGTTTTTTTCTTTTATTAATTCTATAAATAAATCGCTTATAATTGAAAGGGATTTTCCGTCAGAGAAAACCCCACTGTTAAAAAAATATGGGCTGATGCGTTCAGATTTAAGTTTGAAGCTGCCAAATTTAAGGGCATCTTTCTCTATCGCAAGCTCGATAAACGTTTTTTTATAATCCATTGTGTTTTGTCAAAGTTATAATAAACTGATTATATTATATATTAAAAAAATAAATTATATGAAAATAGTATCTTGTAATCTAAACGGTATTCGAAGTGCACACAGGAAGGGATTCTTTGATTGGTATAAGAAACAAAAGAGCGATGTGCTTTGCATACAAGAATTAAAGGCCCAAGAAGAACAAATAGATATTAAATCAATGTTTTCAAAAGATATATATTCATACTTTAAATGCGCAGAAAAAAAAGGATATAGCGGTGTGTCAATACACACAAGAGAGAAACCAGATAAAGTAATATACCAATACGGTGACAAAGAATTTGATAATGAAGGAAGATATATAGAAGCACAATTTGGTGATTTATCGATAGTATCATTATATGCTCCCTCAGGGTCATCTGGAGAAATAAGACAGGAGGCTAAGTTTAGATTTTTAAAGTCATTTAAAAAACATTTACTAAAAATTTTGAAATCTAATCGAAAGTTCATTATATGTGGAGATTGGAACATAGCCCACAAAGAAATTGATTTAAAAAATTGGAAAGGAAATAAAAAAAATTCAGGTTTTTTACCTGAAGAAAGAGAGTGGTTAGACGACTTATTTGATAATGATAAATATATTGATGGCTTTAGATTATTAAATAAAAAGAAAGATGAATATACTTGGTGGTCGAATAGAGGAAATGCACGAGAAAATAATGTCGGGTGGAGAATTGATTATCAAATTATATCTGGTAATTTAAAAAATAAAATTCAAAAAGAAAAAATATATAGAGAAAAATTTTTTTCAGACCATGCACCTTTAATATTTACATATAAAATATAATGGCAGATTTTTTTAACAGAGAAGCTTGGATAAAAATTTTTTCACATTTGAAAAATAAAAGTTTATTAACAATGTTTTTACTTGGTTTTTCTGCAGGACTACCTTTATTATTGGTTTTTACTACTTTATCGGCGTGGTTAAGAGACGAAGATATAGTTAGGTCTACAATAGGTTTCTTTGGGTGGATAACAATTTTCTATGGCTTGAAATTCTTATGGGCGCCTTTAATTGATACTATTAAATTACCTATGCTTCATAATTTATTAGGTAAAAGAAGAAGCTGGCTTCTTTTAACTCAAATTTCAATTGCTGGTTTTCTTTATTTATTAGCAACAGTATCACCCACTGGAGATAGTCTTTTGACTTTTGCTGTATGTGCTTTATTTGTTTCCTTTTTTTCAGCTTCGCAAGATATAGTTGTTGACGCATATAGGATAGAAATAGCGCCAGTTGAAACACAAGGCATATTGACAGCGGGTTATCAATTTGGATATAGAGTTGCAATCTTAGTATCTGGAGCTGGAGCATTGTATATAGCCGATAGTTATACGTGGGAAATATCATATAAAATTATGTCTTCTTTAATGCTAATTGGTATTTTTACAACTCTATTTTCTTCTGAGCCAAAAGAACATAAATATAAAATTAGTAATTCAGAAAATTTAATTTCCGCAGTGTTTTGGGCTCCCATAAGAGATTTTTTTTCGAGATATAAAAATGCTTTCTTAATACTTATTTTTATTGGTGTATATAGATTAAGTGATCTATCTATGGCAGTTATGGCAAATCCCTTTTATCTAGATATAGGTTTTACATTGAGCCAAATAGCAACTGTAACCAAAGTTTTTGGAATAGCAATGACTCTTATTGGCGCATTTATAGGAGGAATAATTGTTTTAAGATATGGGGTTTTGAGGCCACTATTTTATGGTGCGATAATGATTGCATCAACAACTTTAATGTTTGTGATTCAGTCCTTTTTTGGCAATGATATGAATCTTTTTATTTTGACCATAGCATTAGATAATTTTACTGGTGGTTTTGCAGGCACGGTTTTCATTGCATACTTATCAAGTTTAACTGATCCAAAATATACAGCTACACAATATGCACTTTTTAGCTCTTTAATGCTAGTTCCAGGGAAATTTCTTTCTGGTTTTTCAGGGCTAGTAGTAGATAATTTTGGATATTCGGAATTATTTTTAATTTCTGCTTCACTGGGTATTCCAGCAATTATAATATCTTATTTCTTAAAAAAACAAGTTAGGGTCTAATAAGAATTTGCGTACCTTCATTGGTAATATCCCATAGATCTTTCATATCAGAATTACTAAGCGCAATACACCCATCTGTCCAGTCCGGACTATTATATAAATATTGCGACAATAGAAAAATAGAGGGCAGACCATGAATAGCTATATGTTTTCCAGGGTTAACCTTATTCTTAGAAGCAATTTTTTTATCATGAAAGTTTGGATATGAAATATGAAGTGATAAAAAAAATTTACTTTTTGAATTTTTTCCATCAACAAAATAATATCCTTCTGGTGTCTTTTTATCACCTTCTATTTTTTTATGCCCAATAGGATTTTTCCCCAAAGCAATATCAAATTCTTTTACTATTAAATCATCCTTAATAGCAAAGAGTTTTCTTTCAGATTTTTTAATAATGATTATATCTATCTTATCTTCAGAATAAGATATAAACGATATTGTGAGCAAGAATATTAAAATAAAAATTTTCATTTTGATATTGTAAGTAACATTTCTGGATTAACTCTTATTTTATTCCAATAGATATTCCAATGAAGATGTGGCCCAGTGGATCTTCCTGTAGACCCAACAGTACCAATAATTTGCCCCTGCTTAACTAAATCTCCATTGTTTATATTTATGTCTTTCATATGTATATACATAGACTTAAGACCATAGCCGTGATCTATAATGACAATATTTCCAGTATAATACAGCCCTTTTGCGGCTAACATAACTTTACCATCAGACGTTGCTTTAATTGGGGTGCCCTCAGGAGCAGCAATATCTAAACCACCATGAGGGTTCTTTTTGATACCGTTTAAAATTCGCTGGCTTCCATAAATTCCTGAAATTCTTCCTTCAGTAGGCTTAATAAAAGTTAAAGGAAATTTATCGCCAATATATTTTTTATTCATACTCTTTTTGATCAGCGCCCTGTCTTCGGTAATTTTTTTATAAAATTCAGGACCGGGTGTAACCATTTTATTTGGCAAACCATTAATTTTTTCAATTTTATATATGGTCTTTTCAATATCAAAGTTATACTTAATAACATCATCATTACTATCTTTAATAATTTTTAAAGTTGACGATGCTTTATGATTTCTTCCAAAGCCAAATATAAAGTAGCCATCTTTACTAATCTGTAAGCGATTATCATCAAAGAAAATTTTCTTTGCCGATTTATTTTGTCCTATAACTATACCACCTTGAACGAATTTTCCATTAAATGTGGTGTCATTAGAAAAGGATATTGAGGTTGAGAAAAAAATTATTACAAAAGAAATAATTGTTTTGTAAAACATTATATATTATTTTTAAGCTCTTCTATTACTTCAGACGCATGCTTACTGGGATTGACTTTCTTATATATCTTGTGAATTTTACCTGATGGATTAATAATGAATGTATGCCTGCTTGCATATTTGAAACCAACGAAAGATCCATAGCTGTCATATTCTTTTGCTACTTTTCCATTGATATCAGCTAATATCGGGAAGGGTAAGGAGTATTTTTCAGAAAATTCTTTATGACTTTCTTGGCTGTCCACGCTAACCCCTAAAATTATAGTGTTTAATTTACTAATTATTTCAATATTGTCTCTAAACGAACATGCTTCTGTTGTGCAACCCGGGGTATCATCTTTTGGATAAAAATATAAGACCACCCAATTCCCCTTATAATCTGATAAAGATCTATTAATATTATCTTGGTCGACTAGAGTAAAATCTGGAGCAATCATGCCTTCTGATAAGTCGTCTTTCGCGTTTGTATTGAAAACCATAAGTAAAAAGATTAAGGTTGTATATATAATTTTTCTAATTAAAAACATGACGTTATGATATCAAAATTTAAAAAAACATGTCTAATTATTTTAATATGTTTAATAAATGTACATTCTTATGCTGGAAATAATAATCCGAATATATTTTATGCAAAAGTTTTAAAAATAGTAGACGGGGACACAATTCATTTGATGCATAAAAAATATGGAAAAATTAAGGTTAGATTAGCAGAAATAGACGCGCCAGAAATTGATCAGCCTCATGGTAAAAAGACGACTAATATTCTTTTTAAAATGATTGATAACAAAATAGTTAAGTTAAAGAAAATAACTACAGACAGATATAGCAGAGTTGTTGGTTTAGTTTATTATCAAAATATTGAAATTAATCATTATCTTGTAAGAAATGGATTAGCCTGGTGTTATGATAAATATAATAATAGAGAAAAAATTAAGAATGCCGAAAATTTAGCTCGAAAAGAAAAAATAGGTATATGGTCTAATAATGCAGTAGCTCCTATTGAGCCTTGGAAATGGAGAAAAAATAGGAAAAAAAATGAATAATAATGAAAAGGTATATAATATTTTCTTAGCTATATTTATAACTATGATAGTTTTAACAAATATTATTGGCGTTAAATTATTTGATGTGCCTACTCACTATTTACCTGGTAATTTTTTAGATAGTTCAATAACACTCACAACTGGAATTATCACTTATCCTTTAACCTTCTTAATAACCGATATTGTTTGTGAAGTTTATGGAAAAAAAAGAGCAAGCTTAATGGTAATTTTAGGTTTTTTAGCAAGCATACTTTCTCTAATATTTATTAATTTAGCGGTAACTCTTCCAGGTTCAGAAGTTTGGATAAATGGTGAACTTGGTTTTCGTTCTATAGATGAGATGCAAAATGCATATGAATCTGTCTTTACACTTCCCGGTTTTTTAATTTCTGCTTCAATGCTTGCATATTTAGTAGCACAATTAATTGATGTTCGTATATTTCATTATTTGAAAAATAAAACTAACGATAAAAAATTATGGTTGCGAAATAATGTTTCTACAATGTTTTCTCAGCTTATTGATACTATAATTGTTAATTCTATATTTTTATATTTTGGTTTAAATTTAAGTTGGGAGATAATTTTAAAAATAATAATAGCTAGCTATATTTTCAAAATAGTAATTGCTGTTTTAGATACACCATTGGTTTATATTGGCGTATATTACACAAGAAGAATTATTAAATAAGCTTTTTTCTATTTTTTTTTATTTTGAGATCTACGTATTTCATAACTGTAGTTTCATATCTTAGCAACGCTAAAGTATATCCAATTGACCCATCAAGAAATCCTAATTTTAAGAAAAACATTTTTATAAAAGCCCAGTAACCTCTTAAAATTCCTTTAAGCAAGCCACCAGATTTTTTTTCTATATTTTGTGTGCTCCATGCATCAATATACATACTCATTTTTTGATAGTAATCTTTCATATTTGTGTATGTTTCGTGATGTAAGATGCCTTGTATTTTTTTAGGTTTATAATTTTCAGGAATTATTAATGTCTCATGGACTAACGCATCATTATAAGTAGTTAAATTATTAGGATATAACCTATTTATCCAATCTGGATACCATCCCGAGTGCTTTACTTCGCAACCAAAAGCTTTACTTAACCTATTAACTTGATAAATTTTTGGTTTTTTACTGATTACTTCTTTAATAGATTTTTGTAATCCAACACTTATTTCTTCATCCGCATCAAGCATAAATATCCAATCCGATTTAGATAATTTTTGAGCATCTTGTCTTTGTTTTCCGAACCCCGGCCAAACATTTGATATATGAATGTTATTTGTATATTTTTTAGCAATTTCTAAGGTGTTGTCAGTACTTCCAGAATCTAAAACAATAATCTCGTCAGCCCATATTGAACTTTTTAGAGCTCTTTCTATAAACTCTTCTCCATTTTTTACTATTATTATGATGCTTATACTTTTCATTTATTGAAAATTATATCATATGTGGTGGCCCCGGTAGGACTCGAACCTACGACAAATGGATTATGAGTCCACTGCTCTAACCAACTGAGCTACAGGGCCATGAAAGATAAGAATTATTTTAATTATGAATATTATATCACAATTACTTTTAAAAAATTCTTGAATAAATTAAGTTTTAAAGAAAAAAACCACCATCTAGCATGCTAAATGGTGGATTTATTAGGAGTTCAAAATATTTATAATTTGATGCCTATAATTCAAAAACGTACTTAAGTCCTAATCCAAATCTTTCTGTGACTTCTGCTTCTTCATCAGTTCTTTTGAAGCCGAAATCAAGCTTAAGTTTTTCACTCAAAGAGTAACCAATAGAAATTTGAAGCAATTTTCCATCATGATTTTCATCTGGTTCCTCTGGCGCATCGTTATCAACAAATGTATATGTAGTAGCAAAACTCCAAGGATGAAGATTTAGACCTAGAGAGGTAGAAAAGTATGACCTATCGTGAGCTTCTTCTCCGCTATAATGCTCAATATCCATATACTCAAAGATTAAAGTTTTACTTATTCTATCTGAAAAATTTTCTTTGTAGCCCAATGATATAGAGTATCTAACTTCATCTTCTTCGTTACCAATCGCAGCTTCTTGATGTGCATAACCAAGTCTATAGAAAATTCTCTCTGCTATATTATTGTTCAAGGAATAGAAATCTTTCCCCCCAACAGAAATTGCATATGAATCAAAACCTTCTGTATTTGCCAAACCACCATCTTCTTTGCTTGTATGCCCTCTTTGATCAATAAAAGAATCGCTTAAAAATGTTGTATCAGCAAAAAAGGAACTAACATTTAATTGGTGAGTACCAAAGTCTTCAAGATCAGCAGAATATTTAATACCACCACCAATTCGTTCTGCTATTTTATATTCTTCAATCATTGAATATGAATAAAGTCCTGGAAAACTATGATAATCTAAACCAACTTTTGGGTTAAATTTACCAATGTAGGCAGAAAAATTTTCATTTTTATAGGTCAAAGTTAAGGATTCTACAATTAACGGATGATCTTCAAAAAATCTACTTTCGCCATCATGTGTTCTTCTAACACCACCATGTGCGTGCCCGCCTGGCTCACCTTCAACCTTCAGATTTGTATCAATATTAAAGCCCTTCGAAATTTTTGACCCGAGTTCTATGTGAGAATGTGTGTAAACTTCATTAACTTCTTCATCACCTTCGTTTGCGTCACTAATGTGGTCAGCATGAAGACGAATACCAACATGTCCATAAAAAGGCTCATCTGAATGAGCAGCATGGTCATGTTCATGACCATCTTCAGCATAAGAATTGCTTTGCAAAACAAAGACCATAATTATTAGAAATTTTAAAAAATTTGTTACTTTCATATTTATTCCACCCTATTATAATTATAAAAACGTAATGTTATATTATAACATTACATAATGCTAGTCTTTTATAATTATATTATTAAATTCTTAATTGTTTTTTCTTAAGATAAAGGAGAATAAAGAAATAGTTACAAATATTAAAGCTGACGCAACTACAATTGATGGCCCCGATGGTGTATCAAGATGTAAGGAACTAAATATTCCAATAATTACGGCAAGCACTGCTAGACCAGACGAAATAATTGCCATAAGTTCCGGCGAACTAGCCAACTGTCTTGCAGAAGCAGCAGGAATTATTAGCAATGATGTAATTAAGAGCAAACCAACTATTTTAAAAGATACAGCAACAACAACAGTCATTATTAACATAATTAACAATTGATTAACGAAGACATTAATACCCTCAGCTCTTGCTAATTTTTCATCTATTGTCATTAAAACAAATGAAGCCCAATTAAAATATAGGAAAAGTAATACAAAAGAGCCGCCAAATATAATGAAATATATCTCTAATAAATTTACTGCAAGTATATCGCCAAATAAGTAGGAGTGAAGATCAATGCTTCTTTCAAGAAGGCTTAAAACAACCATTCCAACAGAAAGAGCAGAATGGGCAAGTATACCTAAGAGTGTATCTGTGGCTAAAAATTTTTTCTGTTGTAACCATATTAGTATTATTGCGAAAGTCGAGCATATTATTATTGTTCCTATATTTGTACTGATTCCCATAACAAGTCCAAGGGCAACACCTAGTAAAGCACTATGTGCAAGCGAATCACCAAAATAAGCCATTTTTCTCCAAACCACAAAACAACCAACTGCTCCAGCAATAATAGCAACTCCAATACCAGCAATTATTGCTCTAATAAGAAATGGTTCAATCATTAATGATCTCTTGATGTGAATGATTATGAGTATGTTGATAGACTGACATCATTTCGGCCATATCGTTTCCAAATAAGGAAATAAATTCAGGATCTTTAGCAACTGTTTGAGGTTCACCTGAGCAACAAACATGATGGTATAAGCATACAACTTGTTTTGTTGATGACATAACCATGTGAAGATCATGGGAAACCATTAAAATACTTAATTTTCTATTTTCATAAATACGGTTTAGTAAATTATAAAAATTTAGTTGGTTCTTAATATCAAGATTTTGAGCAGGCTCGTCTAAAATTAATAATTCAGGTTCGTTTAAGAGGCTTCTGGTTAAAAGTACTTTTTGAAGTTCTCCACCAGAAAGATTAGATAAATTTTTCTTAAGAATTCCTGTGATATTTGTTTCTTTTGATATTTTATTTAATTCTAAAGTTGTGCATTTCTTTTTTAATGTTAAGAACCTTTCTACACATATAGGCATGGAATTTTCTGGAACGAAATTCTGTGGTATGTAACCTATGCATAAATTATTTTCTTTTATTATTTCACCTCTATCAGGTATAAAAGAGCCCATCAAGCAATCAAGAAGAACTGATTTGCCTGCCCCATTTGGACCTATAATGGTTATAAAATCTTTTTTCTTTATACTTAAACTTACGTTTTCAAGAATACTTTTATTTTGTCTTGAGACACTCAAATTTTTTGCTTGAATTAAAAAAGACATTTATTTAAGAGCATTCCTTACAAGTCCCTGATATCTCAAGGGTTATTTTATTTGGTAGGAAATTTATTTTTTCAGAAGTATTAGTGACAATGTCATTTATGTTTTTTGAGCAATGTTCCTCTATATTTTGACATTCATTACATATGAGAAAATAACAATTGTCATGCGTGTTGGGGTGGCCACATCCTACATAAGCATTTAAGCTTTGTATCTTATGAATAAAGCCATGCTCAAGTAAAAAATCTAAAGATCTATAAACCGTAGGAGGTTTAGCGGAATTATCAATTTTTTTTAAATCTTCTAAGAGGTCATACGCTTTTACATAGCCGTGACTTTTCCAAACTAATCTAAGAACAGTCTCGCGCAGCTTTGTTAACTTCACGCCTTTTTTCTTACAAATTTCTTCAGCATTTTTTAATGCTTCATTAGTGCAAGCTTTGTGATTTTTACATGGATTCATTTTCTATGTCTCAAAAATCTTGAAATCAATTATGTTATAATATAACATTTACTTCAAATTAAAACTATATAAATTATAAGGATTATAATTATGGCAAAAAAAGCAATATTAATGATATTTACTTTAATCTTCAGCACAAATGCAATATCAAGCGAAATTGTTGCAAGTATTAAACCACTTCATTCTTTAGTTAGTTCAGTTACGCAAGGGAGTGATTCAGTTTCTTTGTTAATTAAAGGAAGTATGTCGCCACATAATTTTGCTTTAAAACCATCACATGCAAAGTTATTAAACAATGCAAAGATAGTTTTTTATATTGATAATCAATTTGAGTCAGCACTAAAAAAAACAGTTATAGGTTTGCCAACAAGGGTAAGGGTTGTAAAAGTTTCTAGCACAAAACAGTTAAAACTTTTGCCAACAAGGGCTGGAGACAACTGGGAAGAAGATGGTCATGATCACCATCACCACGACCATGGTTCAAATGATCTTCATTTTTGGTTAGAACCAAATAATGCAATTCAAATAGTAAAGGGAATTGTTCGTGAGTTAAGCATCGTTTACCCAGATAATATTAACCTTTACAAAAAGAATGCAAAAAAAATTATTAAAGAAATTAAGTCTGTTGATCTTTCAATAAAATCAATTCTTGAGCCAGTGAAAAATAAACCTTTTATTGTTTTTCATGATGCCTATCAATATTTTGAAAATAAATATGGATTAAATGCAGTAGGTTCAATTTTATTAGATCCAGAAATACCTCCATCACCTAAAAGGATTATCCAAATAAGAGCAAAAATTAAAACGACAAATCCAACTTGTGTTTTCAAGGAGCCACAATTTAGAGCTAAAATTGTAAATACGGTTATTGAGGACACAAATGTGAAAGTTGGTATATTAGATCCTGTTGGCGCTGATTTGGAAAAAGGTCCAGGCATGTATACAAATCTTTTAAAGCAAATAGCAAGCAATTTAAAAACATGTCTTAATTAATAGTATAAAGATTAATAGTATAAAGGGCTCGGTATTATAATTACAGAATTTGCGCAAATGTATTTTTAATAAAAATGTATTAAAGTAATGTTTATGAAATTAAAATACTTTGCATTTTTCTTAATATTAAGCACGTCAGTTATAGCTGAGACATCTAACTACGGATTATCGAATAAAAAAGTTAATCAAAGTCAGATTAACTGGTTATTAGATAGACACAATATTCAAGAAGCACGAGGAGGTACTTCTAGTGGCTTAGAGCCAGAGCTTAATAAAAACCCTTCAAAATATTTTATAAAACTTCAGGATTCAAAAAAGAAAAAAGAAAAGGATAGGCTTGCTATATTATCAATGGCCGGAGATTATAGAGCTAATTTTGAGTTCACTGAGATATTTGGTAGCAATCCAAATTATAAACTTGATAATCCCTACAAATCTTGGGGAACAGAAACAATAATGATTATTCAAAATAGTGAAAATTTTATTTCACTTCAGCATGTTCTTGTGATGTTTATGAAAGATAAAGATGGTAATTTAAAGGGACCATACTTGCAAAAACATTGGAGACAAGACTGGTCATATGAAGACGAAAAAATATTAGAATTTCAGGGAGGAAACAAATGGTCTGTGAAAAGAAAAGACAAAGTAAAAAACTCATGGAGTCAGGCTGTATATCAGGTTGATGATTCTCCTAGATACGAATCATACGGTATTTGGTTTCACGAAGAAGGTGTTTCAAGATGGGTTAGTAAAACTACAAATAGGCCTTTGCCAAGAAGAGAGCATAGTGTGCGTGATGATTATAATTTATTAAAGGGTATTAATAAGATATCAGTATTGCCATGGGGTTGGGTAATGGAAGAAAATAATGACAAAATAAAAACGCCAATAAAGTATGTGGGGACAGAATATGGTTTGGCCAGATACCAGAAAATTAAAAATTATGATTTTAATGCAGCTCATAAATACTGGTTAGAAACAAAGGGATATTGGAAAATTGTTAGGGAAAGTTGGAGTGACATAATAAACAAACAAAAAGTTTTTTGCATGAAAAAAAGTTATGAAGAAACCCCATTATTTATGTACCATTTTCTACAAGCAGAGGAATTCAAAAAGTCTAGGGATATAGTGAAAGCAAAAAAAGATATTGATGAAACAATAGGTAATTTCATAAGCTATAAATGCAAATAGATTAGCTATTAATTTAGCTTAAATTAACCTATTCCAGCTGCCAAAAAAACGAAAAATAGAGAATAAAATACAAAATAAAGCATAATTAGTTAATTATTTTCTAATATTATTAAGTATAAAGCCATATAAATCATTGATATAAAACAATGTTTTATTTATATGCGAATAATTCCTATTTACTATTGCAAATCTTAATGAGAACGATTACTATTCACTTCTAATTATTAATAATTAAAGTTAGGAGATAACAATGAAAAAATTAGCATTAGCAGCTTTACTAGCAATTACGCCAGTAAGTTTTGCTGAAACTCTAGAGCATGTTGAAGAAGAAGTTCATCTTGCTATGGAAACAATTCAGCAATTGAAAGCTGAAATAAATGAATTAAAATCAGCAGTTAAAATGCAAGGTGAGATCCAAGAAGCATCGGTTTCTAGAATTGCAAAAACAGCTAAAAAATTCGAAAAACTACACTTAGGTGGTTATGGTGAATTACACTATAACGATACTGAAACAGATGCTGGAAGTAAATCAAGAAGTATAGATGCACATAGATTTGTACTATTCTTTGGTTATGACTTCACAGATAGAGTTAGATTTAGATCTGAATTTGAATTAGAGCATGGTCTTGTAGCAGATACAGCTGATGGTTCAAATGGTGGTGAAGTTGAATTAGAACAAATGTATATCGAGATGGACTTAACAGCTAACACAAGCACTAAA
>CESO01134224.1_pt1 | contig 34455 bp, 30 predicted proteins | sample 356341 | NCBI WGS metagenome assembly CESO01 (sample SAMEA2621812, study PRJEB7988) | marine metagenome | biome: marine biome (ENVO:00000447); feature: deep chlorophyll maximum layer (ENVO:xxxxxxxx); material: "saline water (ENVO:00002010), including plankton (ENVO:xxxxxxxx)" | depth 35 m | reverse complement strand
AGGAACTGTTGTAATTCTAATAATTTTAGTTTTCATAGAAATTTAGATACCATTTTTGAAAACAAAAAAATGTCCATAATTGAAAACTATAATCATTTTTTTTTTCAATATGTAAATTAATTAATTTATTCAAATTCAAAAAATTAAAAATTTGTTGTTTTTCAATTATATTTTTTGAAGAAAAATATAATAATTCTTCTTTTAAAAATGTTCTTAACCAGTCTCCAACTGGAACTCCAAATCCTTTTTTTTGAAGATCTAAAAAATTTTTTGGAAAAAATTCTTTAAATGACTCTTTTAAAATATATTTTTTATTTAATCCTTTGATTAGATACCTCTCATTAATTTGAAGACTCATATTCCACAATTCTTTATTTAAAAAGGGAGATCTGCATTCAATTGAACTTAACATACTTGTTCTATCAACCTTAGTTAAAAGATCACCATCTAATGACAAAATCTTATCAATTTTTTTAAAATCATTTAAAAGTTTTGGTTTTTGAGGCATTATTTTATAAAAATAATCCCAACCTGAGTTATCTACAAACCTATCATTAAATATTTCTTGCATTAGGCCCTTACTATAACCTAGAGAAATTATATTAAAAAAAGTTTCTCCATTATAATTAACAGCATCTAAAAATTTTTTTGTTTTAAAGTTAAATCCCCTTTCATCTGATTTTAAAGGGAAAAATCTATGATGCCATTTTTTTATTGCATTATGGAAAATTTTTGGGACTATTTTGACATAATTTGAAACCATTTTAGTTGTTAAATATTTATTATAACCTCCAAAAATTTCATCTCCTCCATCTCCAGTAAGAGCTACTTTAAAATATTTTGATGTATTTTTAGCAAGTAAATAACTTGGTAATGCTGAGGAATCAGCAAATGGTTCGTCAAAATTCAATATTACTTCATTAATATCTCTTAACATATTTTTTTCTTCACAAATAATAGAATGATGATTACTCCCTACTATTTTAGAAACTATTTTTGCTTTGTTCGACTCATCAAATGATTTTTTTTGGAATCCAATAGAAAAGGTGTCAATCTTTGAACTACTATTTTTTGCTAAACAATAAGTTATAATTGAAGAATCAACCCCACCTGATAGAAATGATGTAATTGGAACATCTGACACTGTCCTACTTTTTACACTTGAAAAAATTGAATCCCTGACTAGGCTTTTTATTTGTTTTTTGCTTTCAAAATTATAATTCTTAAAATTATGCTTAACCTGATTTTTTTCGATTTTATATGTTTTTAAATTTATTGATAAATAGTGATTAGGCTCTAATTTTTTTATACCTTCAAAAATCGAAAAAGGTGCTGGAATATAGGTTAATTTGAAAAATAAATTTAAACTTTTTTTACTAATTTGAGGCTTCTTAGTTAACACTGATAAAATAGATTTTAATTCAGAGGCCCAAATTATTGAATTATTATTGTCCAAATAGAATAAAGGTTTCTCACCAAAAAAGTCTCTGAATATTAAAATTCGTTTTTTATTAAGATCAATAATCGAAAAAGCATACATTCCATCCAACATGGAAAAAGATTTAATACCATAATTTTCATATAATTTTAAAATTACCTCAGTATCACTTTGAGTTTTAAATATAACTCCTTCTTTAACTAATTCAGCTCGTAACTTTTTATAATTATATATTTCTCCATTGAAAACTATGGAAATACTTTTATCTTTATTTTCCATTGGCTGATAACCATTTTCAATATCGATAATAGACAATCTTTGCATGCCCATAGAAATATTTTTATTGATTAAAAATCCCTGATCATCAGGCCCTCTGTGAATAACCATATTATTCATTTTAGTAATAATTGGTTCTAAATCCTGAGAATTTTTTTTATCTATATATCCATTAATTCCACACATTAAAAAATAAATTTTTTATATTCTTCAAAGGTTTTTTGAAAATTTAAATTTTGTTTTTGCTTTTTTATTTCAAGCTCAATCTCTGATTTTGTAAATTTTTTTTTCATAAATTTTTCTAGTTCAGTTTCAAAACTCATCTCATTATCCACTGTTTTTCCAAATTTATAATTTTCTAAAATTAAATGTGAATCACCTGCTTCAAAAGCTATGATTGGAGTTCCCGAAACCATAGCTTCTGGTAAAACATTGGGGTACCCCTCTCCACTCAAACTAGTAAATAATAAACATTTAGAACTTTTATACAAACTAAAAATGTTTTTAACATCTCCCCGTAATTCTACTTTGTTCCTAATTGAGATAGGAATATTTTCATTAACCCACCCATAACCAGCAATAATTAATTTAAAATCTTCATTTTTAAAAAGAATTTTTTTTGAAATTCTTAATAATCTGTTAATTCCTTTTTGTTTATTATACCTGCCAACAAAAAGAACATAATTTTTTGGTAATTTAAATTCATTTTCATTTTCAAAGTATTTTTTTGCAAGTCTGTTTTGAATGACAACGGAATTAGTTTTATTAAAAAAATAAGCTTCATGAACTTTTTTTGATTTATATGAACAATAAATAATTCTTGGATTCAGAAATTTTGATAAAACTCCAAAAAATAATAAACCCATTTTTTGGTAAAATTGAAAAAATCTAAAATTAGAATTTCTTACATTCCAAACTATTGGGTTTGACAAATTAAATTTTACTTTATAACTATAAACTAAAAAAAAAGACCTATACATCCAACCAATTAAAGTTGAATTTTGGTTTGATTTTAGAATTTGAAATGCCCTTTTCTTATTCTTTTTTAAATGGATTATTTCACAAAAAGGTTTTATTTTTTGATAATGAAAATCAGTATTACTCCCACTTATTGTAAATATATACTGCTTTATTTTGATTTTATGAAATTCTTCAACAAGCCTAGCTAAGACTGTTTCAGCTCCACCATTTTCTAGAGTCGGAATAATATGTATTAATAAATTGGGGTTTTTCATAAATAATGAAAATCTCTTTCTTTATAAAATCCCTTAATATCAAAAACAAGCCCATTTTTAATTAGATATTTTTTAGGGTCAATTTTTCTAAATTCATTATGCCCTACCGCGAGTATTATAATATCATATTTGAATGATTCATCTAATTTTTCTAAAGTCATAAAATCATTTTCTTCCTTAAACTCAGAATTATCAATCCATGGGTCAAAAACATCTACCTTGAATTCAATTTTTTTTAGTCTATTATAAACTTCAATGACTTTAGAATTTCTATAATCAGGACAATTCTCTTTAAAAGTGGCACCCAAAATTAGTACAGAACATTTTTTAATAGAGTCTCTTTTTTTTAAAAATAAAGTAAGAATCTCTTCAACAATGAATGATGGCATTAAATCGTTAATTTCCCTTCCAGATAAAATTACTTTTGGGTTATATCCAAGTTTTTTTGATTTATATGCCAAATAATATGGATCCACACCAATACAATGTCCTCCAACTAAACCAGGATAGAAATTTAAAAAATTCCATTTTGTATTTGCAGCTTTTAAGACCTCACCTGTATCTATTCCCATTTTATTAAATATGATTGATAATTCATTTACAAATGCAATATTAATGTCTCTTTGAGAATTTTCAATAACTTTAGCAGCCTCTGCAATTTTAATTGAAGGAGCTTTATATACACCTGCCTCAATAATTGAATTATATAATTTGGAAATGATTTCTAAAGTTTGTTTGTTTGAGCCTGAAACAACTTTAATAATTTTATTTAATGTATGATTCTTATCGCCTGGGTTAATTCTTTCAGGGCTATATCCAACAAAAAATTCTTTATTGAATTTTAATTTTGATCCACCTTCTAATATTGGAACACAAATTTCCTCTGTCAATCCCGGATAAACTGTAGACTCAAAAATTACAATATCATCTTTTTTTAAAATTTCAGAGAGTATTAATGTTGCTTCAGTAATTGGATTTAAATTAGGAGTTTTGTCCTCATTAACAGGAGTAGGAACAGTAACTATATAAATATTACAGTTTTTTAAATCTTGAATATGGTTTGTTATAGATAAATTTTTTAAATTTTTTTTTAAACTTTTACTTTCTAATTCATTTGTTCTGTCTATCCCTCCTTTAAGTTCATTAAGTCTTTTTTTGTCTATATCGTAACCTAAAGTTAAATATTTTTTTGAAAAAGCTACTGCTAGTGGGAGACCAACATAACCCATACCTATAATACCTATTGAAAACTTTCTCATAATAATTTGATTTTATAATAATTTAAATACCAATCTATAAAGTTTTCAATACCCGTTTTAATAGAAGTATCAGGACTATAATTAAAATCTTTGATTAAATCATCAATATTTGCATATGTATTTGGTACATCACCAGGTTGAATTTCCATAAAGTTTATTTTAAATTTCTTATTTAATGTCTTCTCTATTATTTTGATGAAATCCATCAATTTTGTGGGATTATTATTTCCTATATTATAAATTTTGTATGAAGACATGGTTGGATTGTAAAAACTTTCTTCCTCTGGTCTTTCCGCAGGATTATTAATTACTTTAATAATTCCTTTTATAATATCATCAATGTATGTGAAATCCCTAGTCATGTTTCCATTATTATATACATTAATTTTTTCGTTTTTTAATAAAGAATTTACAAATAAAAATAATGCCATATCTGGTCTACCCCATGGCCCATAAACGGTAAAAAATCTCAGCCCGGTAATTCTTATGCCATATAAATGGGAATAAGTATGTGCCACTAATTCATTAGATTTTTTAGTGGCAGCATATAACGATAACGGATGATCTACCCTATCACTAGTTGAAAAAGGCAATTTAGAGTTTGCTCCGTAAACTGAAGAGCTTGATGCAAAGCTAAAATTATCTACTTCAAAATCTTTACATAAATCAATAATATTTTGAAATCCAACTATATTACTTTTTATATAAGCTTTAGGATTTGTTAGAGAATATCTTACTCCAGCTTGAGCAGCTAGGTGACATACAGCTTCAAATTTTTCAAATGAAAAAATTTTCTTTAATTTATTTTCATCTTCTAAATTACATTTATAAAATCTATAATTACCATCATCAGAATCCACGAAAGAATCTTTATTTAATTTATTAATATTTATCCCTTTTGATAAAAGTCTGTCAATTTTAAGTTGAGAGTCATAGTAATTATTCAAATTATCTAATCCAACAACTGAAAATCCTTGTTTTAAAAGACTTTTAGCTAAATGAAATCCTATAAATCCAGCAGAGCCAGTTACTAATATTTTCAAAATAAACTTATTTTAATTATTAAAGATAAATTTTTTGTTTCTTAAATATCACTATTTTATATATTGTATTATTCATAATTATAAGCCTTCAATAAATCCAATATATTTACCTTCAAATTTAAATATATACCATTTTAAGTTTTTAAATTTTAAAATATAATCATGAAAGAAACTATTGTCCTGAATGTCATCCATTATTAAAGTTGTTGAAGAATCAATATTATTTTTTAATAAATTTAAAGCATTTTTTCTACCAATATAACTTTTATCTGAATCATAATGGAAGATGTCAATTTTCTTGATTTTTTTAGAAATTATAGGAAGATTAATATTGTCCCCATCAATTAATAAATCCCAACTTTTTTTCAATTTTTCTGGAATAATAATCCCTATATATTTCTCAGGATTTGGTATTCTAAAATAAGGGAAATCACTACTATACAATCTACCCATTCCATTTCTTTCAATTGCTTTTAATATAGCATATGATGAATATCCTGCGGCAACTCCTGTTTCTATAATTACTTTTGGTTTTTTTAAACTGACTAGAAAATATAATAATGGATAAAATCCTCCCCCCCCAAGGTCATACTTTATTTTTTTTAATTTGGTATTAGCTTCAATTTTTATTTTTTCGCAAGCTTTTTTTGAATTTTCCCACAAATTAGGATCAATACCTTTTGCATAATCCTCAAATAAAATACAATTTGATTCTAACCAATTTAAGTTCTCACTGAAATTCAAAGTGCCTTGATGATCAAAAAATCTTAAAAAAAATTTTTTTATCATTATTATAAACCTTTTTGGCTTTATGGCTTGAGAAATAATATTAAATATTGTCATAATTAACTTAAAATAAATTTTATTTTTTTTCATCAATTTATTTACTCATACTTTTAATAAAAAAAGGGATTAATGTAAATTGATTTGTCACTATTAACTAAATTTTTTTTATTAAATTTTTGAAATTTTATTTCACTTAAATACTCTGAAACTACTTTGTCATTAAAATCAATTTTTTTTGAATAAAAAATTTCAGATGATTTATTTTGAGGATGCTTTTCAAAAGAATCAATTCTTTTACTTTTAATCATTTCTACGATACCCTTGTGAGCACTTAACACTGAACGCATTGAAAAATCAAATATATTTTCTTCATACTGAGGTAAACAATGAAATAAAATTGGTCCAGAATCTAAACCTTTAGAAAGCATATGAATAGTTGACCCTATCAAACTAAAATCTCCATTATAAGAAGCCCAAAAATTACAAGAACTTCCTCGATAATATGGTGAAACTCCCATATGAATATTATATGCTTTTTTATCTATTAAAAAATCAACTAATGGACTTTTGATATAACTAGTTCCAAAAACAATATATTTATCAGAATGTAAACCTTCACTAATTAAATTTAGTTTTAAATTATTTAAATCTCCTGATTTTATTATTATTGGCTTTACATTTGAAGGAAGAAAAGTTATATCCCCAAAAAATTTTTTTTCAGAGTTTCTTACTTTTTCAAAGTACTCATTCATCACAATAGAATTATTAAAAAAGTCTTTAATCTTACCCGGAAATATTGTAGTTACTTCAATTACTGCATAAACTGTTTTTGAGATTTTTGAAAGCTCTTTAATAAGTGACAAATGCCTTGGTTGATTTGAAGTAAAAATAGTAATTGTCATAAGTTTAAATTTTGTATTAAAATTGAATGGTCTATTCTCGGTAATTCAAGTTTAGAAATAAATCCCTCTTTCATGTTTGCTCTGAAACCAATTTTAATTCTTAAATCATTTAAAATTTCTAAGGTCAAATTATTATATGAATTACATGGATGAGAAACACAAAATATACTTTCATTAATCATATCGGTTAAAATATTATAATTAGTTAAATACTCATTTTTCTGTTTTTTTAAGCTTAAAGATTTCATCATAGTGGGATGAGAGTGAGAGTGAAGACCAATAAAGTGATTTTTTTTATTTAAATTTTTTATATGGTTTTCTCCCATCCATAAATTTTTACATTTTTCATCAATATTAAATTTTGTTTTTTTAATTAATCTATCCATTACACGATAATATCTTTTTGGCCCTAAAATATTATCTCTTACATATCTATATTTTTTATCTTCATATGAATAAAAAGAAAAATCAGATAAATAATTATTACTAAAGTTTTTTAAACCAAATTTTACTTTTTCATATTCATTTGAAGAATTAATCTCATTATCAAAATCATTGTAAAAGTCACTTACTTTTTGATACATCGTTGATCTGAAATTTCTATAAATCTCAAGTCTTTCCATTACACCAGTAAATGGTGAAGAATAAATAAACCAAAAAGCAGTTAATCCGTACTTTTCCAAAACTGGTAAAGCAACATCATATTGACACTTTAAATTATCATCAAATGTTAAACATATTTCACCGTTCAATAGTTGATTTTTAATAGCCTTATTATACCAATCTTCTGCATTTAAAAGTTTATAAGTTTTTTTTAAATAAATAATCAACTTTTCAAATTGGATTTTATCTATTGACCCTTGTCCTTTAGGATGTTCAAATTTATCATGAAAGTGATGAAACATTATGCCATGAGGCTTTTCCATTTTTAATATTTTTCTTTTTTTTACAACTGTATTTTTAAAACATATAATGGTTGTATGATTGACAAACCATTTGTAATAATTCTTTGCTTATTTTCGTTTTTAAAAGTCCAGCTCCTCAAAGGGTCTTCCTTTTTATTTAAATCTATACCTATATTAAATTCTTTAAAGGTGTAGGACTTAACTTTTTTTAAACCACTCAAAAACTTTCCAATAGAATCTTGGGAAAAAATATTCCAACCTACCTCATAAAAATCACTTTTATAATCTTTAGATTCCTTAAACTTTAAATAAACATCAACAGGATATGGATTGAAAAGTCCAGTAATACAAATAATTCCATTAGGTTTTGTCCAATTAATTATATTCATAAAACATAATTCAAAATTGTCAAAAATACTATGAACACCACTTAAAAAAGTTTTATCAAATTGATTCTCATTAAAAATATTTTTATTTAAAACTGAATCGTTTATGTAGTTTGCTGATGGAACATGTCTTTTTGCCTTAATTAATAATTCATTTGAAATATCTAAACCAGTTAGATTAGAATTAGGGGCAATTAAATTTAAATAATATAAAAATTCTCCTGCAGCGCATCCTAGATCACATATTTCAAGGTTTTTATTATATTCTATTTTTTTAAATGATTGATTAATAATAAACTTAAAGATTTCCTTAGTTTCTTCGTACCTATTTTCCTCTAAATAAAGCTTATCATGACTCCTTCTTATTTTCATAAAATTTAAATTTTTTAAATTAATACTCATCAAATGTTGGATAAAGTGCACTTTTTTTGGAAAAAGTTAAAACTTCTGAATTTGTTTTAGAAATTTTTAAAAATAAATTTAACGCCTCCATTATAGTTATTTCATGTATAGATTTATCATTTGTTAAATGATTACCATCATGATTTATCTGAAAATAATTTATATTAAAGAACTTCTTCTTAATACCAAATTTTTTTTCGTATTCAAAAAAGTTATCTTGGAAAAAATATTTTGTATTAATTAAATCTACTCCTACAGCAATTATTTCATTATGATTAGTTCTTGATCCAATAATTACACTTAACCCCAATGATGCCCTCAAATGAGGGATAAAGATTAATCCTCCATAATTTAACAATCCTAAAAAAGATAACATTTTTAATGTTTTTTCAAATTCGACTTTATTTTTACCAAAAATTGGGAAATCTAGAGTGAAAACAAGATTTTTAATTAATGATTTTGGTAAATTTTTAAAAAATCTTATCCTTTTTATTGCACTTTTCAATCCCAAATAATTTGACTTGACAAGAATTTTTGAGTTTTTGAATTCATTTTCTCTCTTATAAAAGATCTTTATTAAATTCTCGATATGTTCATCATCTGCAGATTGAAGTTCTATTTGAATTATATCTGGAACAAATTCATTCATTATAAAATAATTTAAACCAATAGTTGTATGCTTTTTAAATTCAATCCATTGAGAGTCGGAAATATTATTTATTGACTCACCTGATCCTAGGATAAAAAATTTACTGCTTTTTTTCAATAAATTTATATTAAATAAATTATGATTAAGTCTTAGATAAATTTTTAAAAATAACACATTAAAACATGAAATAATGAATTTAGTAATTACATAAAGAAAAGAATGAAAATAGAAAGTCATTTATATTTTTTTTCTATTAACCATGAAACAGCACGAAAATGAATTTCTGCATTTTCTTCAGCACTAACCCTGTGAAATTTAAGTTGATTTATTCCACCTATTGCACATCTAAAATTTAAATTAACAATAGATAAAGCAAAAATATATACTTTTTTAAGACTTACATCTATCTCATTATCAATGATTTTTTTTATAATATTTTGAAGATCAATTTGATTCTTAATTGTAAAAATACCCTCACAATTTTTCATCCAAGAATCACCAAAACACATTGCGGGCTTTCCTCTATTTACCCCTTCCCAACATATTGTCCCAGTGACTGAGGCAACAGCCAGAGATTTATCAATAAGTGAAAAAATATCGAAATTTATAGGAACTATTTCAATATTATCAAGGTTTATAATTTTCATATAAAATTCTTTATCTCTGTGGATTTCACCATATCTAGTATAATCAAAAATAAATTGACTTGGATGTTCTTTGACAAAAATTTTAATATTATCTGGAAGTGAATTTCTCAATTTTTTAATCATTAAAAACTGATCACCACACCTTGCCCCAAGAGGGCAAGTTGATTTTTCAGGTTGATATTGTAAAGCGCAAAGAACAAACTTTTGATTTAGATCTAGATTATAATTTGATATTTTATTATAAAAGTTTCTATTGCTTATTTTTTTTAAAGTAGTTTTTATTTTATAAAATAAATAAGAAGAATAGTTCATATTAGATTCGCTTAGAGGCTTATTTTTTTCTTTTTGATCAGATAAAAAATATTTAGCATTAAAAAGTTTAATCCTTTTAAAAAACAATGAGTCAAAAAATCTCAAAGCATTATCTATAAAAAATCTATAATTGGATAGTTTTGAATTTTTGCGATTAATCAATTTTTCATAAGATTCTAATTGATCCCATAAATGTTCTTTCAAAATATTTTGATAATTAGATTTGAAATGTTTAAAATATTTTTCTAAAATTGGGTTTGACTCAACTTCCTTGTTCTTATATTTAATTAAATTCTCCTGATATATTTTTTTAAGCTTTACACATCCTTCCTCAAATTTTTTCATTGGTAAAATGCCAAAATTTGAAATAGTTCTTACAAACATTACAGTTTCAATTTTTAATTTTTCACAAACTTTATATAAGATATAATCAGTTGCTTGATGTGGTTCCTCTTCAAAAAAAACATATTTAATTTTGAACTTTCTAATAATCATCGCCCAATATGAAACTTGTTTATAATAAAACTCTAATCTTTCTCTATATTTAAATGAATCAGTATAAGAATCATTACGATCCATCATAGATAATGAAATGTACTCAGATTCAGATAATTCATTAATTAGATCAATATCAATGTCAAATTTATTAAACGAATCATGCCCTTTAGGAGGAATACCTTTAATTGAGTCATAGTAATTGTGATTAATTGCATCAGGAAATTTTCTTTCAATAAAATCATATGATTCATGATTTGAATGGAAATATTTTGGATTTATATTAAGTTTTTTATTTATTATTTCAGCTAAATAAATAAAATACATTTGCGGACTTAAAAAAATAGCATTTCTCATTTTATACTTTTTTTCTATTATTTAAAATCACAATTTTTTTTGTAAACCTTTTCAAACTTTCATTATGAGTAATCATAAAAATAGTCATCTTAGATTTAATCAAATTATCAATTATTCTTTCCTCTAAATCAGAATTTAATGCACTTGTAGCCTCATCTAAAATCAATAAATCAGGATTTCTAAACAAAGCTCTTGCTAATATTATTCTTTGCCTTTGACCTGCACTAAGATTTTTACCTGATTCTGAAATAAATCCCTCAAGACCCCCAATTGATTCAACTATATCATACATACTAAAAAAATCAACTAAAAAATTAATTTTTTCTTTAATTTCTGAAAATTTATAATTTGATTTTAATATTATGTTTTCAATAAAATTTCCCTCAAAAAGAATTATATCCTGAGAAACATATCCAACATTTAATTTTTTGGATAATATTCTATTAGCTTTATCAAATTTACTATTGATCATGATTTTACCTGAAGTAGGTAAAATAAATCCTAACATTATTTCAGTTAATGTAGTTTTACCTGATCCACTTTCTCCATAAAGCAACCAAAAATCTCCATTTTCTACTTTAAATGAAATGTTTTTAAAAACTTCTTTTTTATCATAATTGAAACCAATTCCAATTAATTCTATTGATTTAAAAAATAATTTTTTACTGTCAAATTGTTGAACAATTTTACTAGAGGCATTTATGTTTTTCTCAATAATCTTTATTGAATTATAGTTAAATCTCATTCGTGTTATATTAGTAAACATACCTTGAATAATTGGAAGTAACTTTATTACGGCCAATGTTAAAATTGATAACATCGGTATTTGTTGTACAATATTATCTTTAAAATTATACAATACATAAATCACCAAAATCACTAAAATAAATGTTTCAATAAATATTTTAGGAATACTTGAATATATGCTGATTCCTTTATTTAAATCTGAAAAATGCTTTGCTGGTTCTTCAATTTTTGAAATAAAATATTTTTCAAATGAATTTACCTTAATATCTTTAAGAGCTCTAATGGAACTATTTACATAATCAAAAAGGCTGTTTTGATAAAGGTACCTCAATTTTGACATTTTATTAATTTTAGTTTTTAAAACTCCTAGAAGAGTACCATAAAAAATAATTAAAAAAAATAATGATATTATGGTTACAATTGGGTTAATAAAAAGTAGGTAACCAATAAAAAATATCAATAAAAATATTCTTGGAATAAAATCTATAAAATTTAATAAAAATCCATTAATAAATATATGGACCTCATTAATAACATTATGAGTAATCTTATTAGCATTAGATTTCTTATAAACTAGTAAATCTTCATATATATATTTCTTATAACTAATTTTAGTTATATCACTATTTATTTTCCATAAAAAACTTTCAGCTTTAATCTTTGCATACAAACTAATTAACATGCTAAAAATTATAAATACAATTAATATTAAACCTAATAAAATTAGAAAATCATTTTTTGAAGATATTATTGATAATTCTAATAAAATTTTGAAAAAATAATTTTTTTCAATTAAAGAATCATTAATAATAATATCAATAAAAGGGTAAATTAATCCTATGCCAACAGTTTCAAAAAATGATTTTAACACTAATAAAAAAATTATGAAACTTAAATTAAAATTACCTGATTTATTTACTATAAAATTTAGTTTTTTAATTAATTCAAGTCTAATTTTAATCTGATTTATAATCATTTTATTTAATTGTGTGTCTTAATTTCCATTTATCCCCATCTTTCATCCATAAATGAGGTGATTTATATTTATCTGCCAAATCAAAAAAATATTCTTCCTTCATGTTAAGGTAATTCATTATCTCAGAAAAATAATTATTTGGAAATTCTCCATCGTATCTTCTGACTAATTGAATTCCCTCCTCTCTTGTTATGTGATTATTCCTAATCTCTTGTGAAGCGTCATATGAAGCTCTTCCTATTCCAAATTTGATATATGTTGTATAAAAATGTAAATCATCAATTTTATCGTCAATACTATGGTATTTAGCATAAGTCCCTTGGGATCTGAAGGGTCTTGCCTTAAAACCAGTGTTTTCAACAGCATAATAATAAGCCTCTTGAGGGGTCCATTTAATATAATAGCCTAAATAATGTACTTGGATATCAGTATGATTATATTTTGAAACTAATGAAGGTAAAAAAGGTAATAAATCTTTTTTTTCAATTTTGTACTTTTCAGTTAATTCCTTTATTTTTAATCCTGCTAAATAAATTTCATCCAAATTCTTAAATGTATGAAATGATTTATCTCTCAATGAAGTTTTATTATCTGCAAGTGGATTTCCATATTCCGCTTCATTCTCTCCATAAAAAACTAATGGAATATTAAGTTTTTCTGCGATTTTTGGTGCAAAATTCTTTTGACCCAAAATAAAAGTTTGAAAAGGATGAAATAAATTTTCAATTGATAGTTTAGTTAATTTTTTCATTATTTCACCATTTCTTGTAAATAACATATTATCAAATCCCCCGACTCCAATCCAATTTTTCCAATTTTCATAACCGTACTCAGTATACATAATTGGAGACCAAGTTATTGTTAGTGGATTCATCCCATATTTATATTTTAAAACATGTGCCTGCATTGCACTGTCTTTCCCTCCACTTCCAGGAACTATACAATCATAATCCCCATTATTTTTTCTGTACTTATCAAGTAATTTTAATAACTCTTCCTCTCTTTTCTCCCAGTCAATTGCCATTTTTTGATCTGATGTTTTACATGCATCACAAGACCCGTCTTGCTTGATTTTGATTGTATCTTTTTTAGTATCCAATTTATGTTTAAATTCAATTGAAGAATTAGGTCTTTGATTTGAAATGACACACCTATTACAAAACACAACTTCATTAGGAAGACCATAAAATGCTGGTAACTTACTCTGAGAATATTCGGGGTCATAATAACCTAATTTTATTCTTTCATTAATACTTGAATCTATTATCTTATTTATTCCCATTTTTAAATTTTTTTTAACCAATTCTTATAAATTAATAATCCCAATTCACCACTCTTTTCTGGATGAAATTGTGTTGCAAAAATATTATCTTTTAATATTGATGAACAATACTCAACACCATTGTAATCAGTCGTTGAAAAAACAACTTTTTTATAAGTTGGAACCACATAAAAAGAGTGAACAAAGTACATATAATTAATGTTTGATAAACCATTAAAGAATTTATTTTCTTTATCCTTTTTAAACTTAATTCTATTCCATCCAATTTGAGGGACCTTATCAAATTTTGAGTTTTTTCTAAATTTAATAACCTCTCCTTTAATTAATCCCAACCCAGGATGGTTTCCAAATTCCTGACTTTTTTCAAAAAACAATTGCATCCCAAGACAAACTCCCATTATTGGCTTGCCCATTTTAACATGATTTAATATTGGATTAATTAAATCGAGTTTAATAAGGTTTTTCATTGCTTGACTAAATGCACCTACTCCAGGTAAAATAATAGCATCAGCTTTTTTTATCATTTTATGATCATTAGTAACTACAGGATTAAATCCAACTTTTTGACACGCTATTACCACACTAAAAAGATTACTCATCTCGTAATCTATTATTACAATATTTTTAGATGAATTTATATTCTGCATTTTAAACTCTTTTGAATTAAAAATTTTTTAATACTATCAATTGATATCTCATTTTTTTTATTGCCAAGATTTTTTTTTAGAAACTCAATATTACCTTCCTTAACATCTAAACTAAAATTATTATTATCAATAAAATTATAATGTAAAACAGAGGATAAAGCTATCGCATCAATATTGAATTTAAATCCTTCTTCTAAATCTTCTAATCTTCCAATACCGCCATGGACAATTAGTGGGATTTCAGTGATTTTTGATATTGAATTAATTAATTCCAAATCAAGACCTTTTTTAGTTCCCTCCTTATCTATAGAAGTAAGTAATATTTCTCCAGCACCGAAATCCTGGACCTTTTTTATCCATTCAAAAGCATTAATACCAGTTATTTCTCTTCCATTATTTGTGAAACAATAGTAATCGCCGTTAGAATGTCTAATTACTTCAACAGAGATCACTATGGTAGATGAACCAAATTCTCTTGCAGCTATTTTAATAAACTCAGGATTATTTATTGCTGCAGTATTTATTGCAACTTTATCTGCCCCAGCTCTTAAAACATTTTTTATATCATTTATTGTCCTTATACCACCGCCAACAGTTAGTGGAATAAAAATATCATTAGCAGTATTTTTTATAATTTCTGTCAAACTATTTCTTTGATATAAAGAGGCTACAACATCTACAAAAATTAATTCATCTGCTCCATTTTCATAATAAAATTTTGCAAACCTTGAAGGGTTACCTAAAACTCTTAACCCCTCTAGATGGATTCCTTTTACAAGGTTAGGTCCTTTAATATCAAGTCTAGGAATTATTCTTAATGTTTTCATTAAATTTATTTAAATACATTTTAGCTAAATCTAAATCATCAATATCATCAATATCAATAGATCTCCAAATAGGCATTTCTAATTTTGAAATTTTTTTAAAGTTTAAATCTCTATTTGAAATAAATGATTTAACTCTAATCAAATAAAAGGCCCCGTTGTAAGAAAATACATTAGGTAAGTCTTGTCTTCTATTGTATTTGTTATTTTTTTCAATTATTGGCATTAAATTATTTTTATCATCTTCTATAAATTGATTAAAATATGGTGAATCTTTTGATTTTTTTACTGATACAATCATATCAAAATCATTTTGATTTATTTTTTTAACTATTTCAAAGAAATCGTCAGTCAACCTAAAAGGTGAGGTGGGTTGAAGGAGCATAATAAAATTAAAATGAATTTTATTTTTGTAATAAAAATTAATTGCATGTTTAATCACATCATATGAAGTAGAATGATCACTAGAAATACTTTCGGGTCTTGAAAAAGGGACATTAATTTTATTTATTTCACATAAGTTCGTCACTTCTTTGTCATTTGTTGATACGCAAATTATATCATCATTAGTACAAACGCTTTTAGCAAAGTCTAGTGAATATAAAATAAGAGGTTTATTCCCAAGAATTCTTATATTTTTGTTTTTTAAACCCTTTGAACCTTTTCTAGCAGGAATTAAAAATAAAATATTTTTTTTAATCATAACTTCAAAATTTTTATGTCATCTTGACTTTGATAAAAGTCTTTAGGATTTCCAATATCTATCCAAAATCCTTTATGTGAAAATTTCCCAAGTTGCTTTTTTTCAATTAATACTTTCATTAAATCAGTTGCATTGTAAAAAGTTTTTTCAGGTATTTGATTTTTTAAATTCTTTTTTGCAAGATAAATCCCCCCATTTGAATGATATGTATATGTTGGTTTTTCTTCAAAATCATTTACAAAATCATTTTTTGATTTAATAATTGCATATGGAATATTAACATTGTATGGAATAGTTACAACCATCATTTTAGAATTTGATTTTAAAAAATTTTGATAAAATAGTTCAAAATTTAAATCCGTTAAAATGTCAGAATTCATTATCAATAAATCATCATTATTTATACTATCCGTAAGAGAAAAAGAACCTATAGTCCCCAGAGGCTTATCTTCAATTAAATATTTTATTGAAATTCCTCTTGAAGATCCATCTCCAAAATAGTCCATAATATGATTCTTTAGATAATTAACACTTATAAAAAATTCATTAATCCCAAATTTTTGTAATCTATTTATATTATGCTCTAGTATGGGTTTCCCTCCAACTTTTAACATAGGTTTTGGTATTTTATCAGTCAACGGCTTTAATCTACTCCCTTTGCCTCCAGCCATAAGAAGAGCACTTATTGGAAGCTTTGTTATGGTTTTACTTAAATCAATTATTTCTATTAAATTATTATTGGAATTTATTATTGGGATTAATTTAAATCCATCCTCTCTAAGTTTTTTTAAAGCATCAATTTGATTATTTTTATTTGTTAAGAATTTAAAATCCTTATTCATAAAATGACCAATTGCATGAGAAATTTCAAAATTATTTAAAAGTCCTCTTCTTATATCACCATCAGTAATAGTTCCAACAAGTTTATCTTTATCAAGTACAAATAATGTTAAACTATCAGTACCTTTTACCTTATTTAAAATTGCTAAAGCATCCCTAGCAGATTGTTTTTTTTGAATTATATGATTATTTATATTCATATTTCTTTTTTTATTACTTTATAAATTTCTTCAGAGGTATTAGATTTATAATATATATTTGAAATATTTAACTTATTAATCTTAGATTTTAAAATTTTTATTGAATCAAGAATTTCTTTTGTATTGTAATTCACATTTATAATATTCTCTCCCATAATCCTCCCTTTTTGTCTAGTACCTACATTAATAACATACTTTTGAAAGGAAGCAGCTTCGATAATTCCACTTGAGGAGTTCCCAAGTAGAAACAAACAATTTTTTAAAGCGGAAAAATAATTTTTTTTACCAAAACTTTCTACTAAAAAAATTTTATGAGAAGCTTTCAATTTGACTTTTTTATAAAAATCATAGAATAATTTATTATTTGTATCTTGATTGACTCCAGTAATTATAAGATTATAATCAGGATATAATTTTTCAAATACCTTTTCTAGTTCTATAATATGCTGTGGGATATTTTTGAAGTTGACAGTTTCTGGATGAAAAGTAACAAGAATAAAAGGTTTATTTGGAATTTTAAATTCTGTACAAACTTTTTCCCAAGGTTTTAATTTTTTTATTTCCAAATCTGAGATACTAAGTGCACCAAAATTGTAAATATTTTTTTTACTCCCTAAAATTTCAACTAACCTATTTTTATATTTTTCAGTGGAAACAAAGTGTAATTTTGAAGTTAATGAAATTTGATGCCTATATATATTGTCAATTGCTCCTATTGTGGTCTCTCCACCATGAATATGGGCAACTTTAATTTCAAAAGGAATAGTTGATTGAATAACTGATGACATTTCAAATCTGTCTCCCATTGCAATTACTAAGTCAAATGAATTTTTTGACCAAAACTTTGAAAAATTCATAATACATTTTCCATAAGAATTAACTATTTCTTGGGGAGAATTTGTATTGGCAATTCCATGGACTTTTGTCATTTCACCATAATTGTCCTTTAAAATTTCATCTAAAGAATTATTTTTAGCTTTAGACAACAGATGAGAACCAAAAACGATTAATTTCAACATGACTTTTGGATCTTTAGATAAAACATGAAGTAATGGTTTATATATACCATAATCCGCTCTTGAACTAGTTAAAACTCCTATTTTTTTCATTACTTATCTTTTATATCATTCCAATTCAACTTATGAAATATTGGTAACTTTTTATTAACTGTTTTTCCAACTATTTTATTCCAATTCATTGGCGAAATACCGTCTCCAGGGCGAAGAGTAGTTAAATGTTTTTTTTCTATAACTGTTTCCTTTTCAATTTTACAATTAGTAAAAATACTTTTCCTAGCAATATTTATATTCTTTAATTCACTATTTGAAGGTGTCTTTATTCCACTACCAGAAATAGCCGTTTCAATATTTCTTATTGATTTAACCATACTATCCAATTGTTTAGGCTCAATTGAAGCAAAATGATCGGGACCTTCCATTTTACTATCTAAAGTTATATGCTTTTCAATAACACAGGCTCCAAGAGCTACAGCAGCAATTGGCACCTCTATTCCTAAAGTATGATCAGAATAACCCACCATTATATCAAAATGATTTTTTAAATTTTCCATTGCCTTTAAATTAACGTCAACAAATGGGGTAGGATATTCTGTATTACAGTGTAAAAGAGTAATATCTTTTTTCTTTAAATTTTTTGAAGTTAAAATATCTAAGGCACTTTCAATTTCTTTTAAAGTAGACATCCCTGTTGATAAAATAACTTTTTTAGATATTGAGGCTATTTTCTCTAAATAAGGAAAATTAGTTATTTCCCCACTTGGTATTTTTATAAAATCAATCTCTAATTTATTCAAATAGTCAATGCTTTCAATATCGAATGGACTTGATAAAAATCCTATTTTTTTGTTTTTAGAATAAGAAATTAATTCTTGAAAATCCGAAAAACTTAATTCTAGTTTTTTTAGCATTTCAAATTGAGAAAGATTAGATGAAGTATTCTTTATTTGATAATCTGCCATTTTAGCATTTGAACTGACTAAATTTTTTGTTTTATAGGTTTGGAATTTAATAAAGTCAACTTTAGCTTTTGAGGCAACATCAATTAATTTTTTTGCAATATCTAAATTACCATTATGATTTACTCCTGCTTCTGCAATAATTAATGTCTTCATTTATTTATTATTTACTTTAACATAACTACTAGGAACATTAACAATCCTTTCCTCTAAAAAAATTGCATTTTTCTGATCATCCCTGTAAGAATTTTTATACATGGGTAATTTATATAATAAAGTCCAAATCGGCCTTGTCATTACATTATTGTCATTAGTGTATTTAAGAAAAAAGTCTCTGTGCTCTTTATTTTCTAAACAAATACTTATTAGCCAGTAATTCCAATCAGTACTTGGTGGAATTTTACATAATTTCATATTATTATTTGTGAAAAAAGATTGATAATTTTTGTAAAGACTTTTTTTATTTTCAATAATTTTTTTAAAATTTTCTAGTTGAGCTAAAATTAGAGCTGCATTTATGTTTGGCATTCTAAAATTGTATCCCATTTGATCATGAAAATATTCCCATTTGTGTTTTCTCTTAGCAGTTGTAGATAAGTGTTTAGAAATTTCAGCAATATGTTTATTATTAGAGCAAATAGCTCCCCCTCCCCCAGAAGTTATAATTTTATTACCATTAAAACTAAATGCTGATACTAGTCCAAACGATCCAGCAGGTTTACCATTAAATTTACTGCCCAATGCTTCAGCAGCATCCTCAACTACAGGAATATCCCATTTTTTACAAATTTTAAGTATTTGATCAATCCTAGACATAAAACCGAATGTGTGCATAGGAACACAAGCGCTAATTTTATTACCAGTTTTCTTATTATATGTTCCATCATCTCTTTTATCTCCATATTCATCTAAAAATTTATTTAAAGAAATTGGTGACATACTCATAGTGTCAATGTCAACATCAATAAATACAGGATCTGCATAAAGATATTTGATTGAATTAGCTGTAGCTACAAATGTTAGTGCTTGGGTTATAACTTCACTTTTTTCTTTCACTCCTGCAACTCTCAAAGCAACTTGAAGAGCAGAAGTCCCATTAACAAATGCAACTGAATAGTTAATATCTAAAAATCTTGACAGTTCTTTTTCAAAAAAATTTACATAGGGTCCTATTGAGGAAACAATAGATGAATCTATTGTATCATTTATATATTTTTTTTCATTTCCAAAAAAAACGGGTTCATGAAGCGGAATAAATTCTTTTGTTTTAAATAAATCTCTTGTAAAATTTACAAACTCATTTAAATTCATATTGATTTATTTATAATTGAGTAATTACCATATTGATTTTTATATTTTATAGATTCACCAAATAATCCAAATTTAAAAGCTGAAATTAATTCTTCAACTCCCATTTCAATTGAATAGTTTGGAGAAAAATCTAATACATTTTTTACTTTGTTAAAATCTACTTTATAATTTCTTGGATCACTGTCATTTTGGTTATATTCTATCTCACAATCGATAATTTTAGATGAAATAACATCAAGGATCATTTTCTTAGTATAATTATTTTTTTCACCTCCAGCGTTGAAAACTTCAAAATGAACTTTATTATTATCAGAATTAATTACTATTTCAATTAACCTTGCAAAATCTCTGACGTGACAATACGGCCTCCATGTATGCTCATCAAATACAACCAGTTTTTCCCTAAAAAACAAGTCCCTAGTAAATTGACTTACAGTTAAATCAAATCTCATTCTCGGTGAAATTCCGAAAGCAGTAGCAAATCTTAAAATAACACCAGTATAACCAGTTTTATCTTTTTTTGACAATAAATATTTTTCATTTGATACTTTCGCTTTAGCATATAACGATAATGGCTTTAATTCATAATTTTCATTGGCTAATTCTCCATCTTTAATTATTCCATAATTTGAACAAGTAGAAATAAAAATCAATTTGTCAATTAATTTTTTATCAAAAAAATCTATACACTTTTTAACTCCTAAATCATTAATTTTTTTTGATAATTCGGGATATTTCTTAGTTATAGGATCTCCAACTAATCCAGCAAGAATAAGTACATTATTAACATCTTTAGAAACTTCTTCAAGTTTTTTATGATCTGAAAATTCACCATAGAAAAAATTATAATTGGGGTCACCCATTAATGAACATATTGAAAAACTGTTATCATAGATGAAATTATCCAAAACATTAACTATGTAATTTAATTTTAAAAAATGATAAGAAATCACATTTCCTACATATCCACCACCTCCAATAATAAGAATTTTTTTCATTGATTTAATTTAAATTTTTTATTATTTCTTGTGCAATTGAAAATGAAGAAGTTGCAGCAGGTGAGGGTGCGTTAACAACGTTAATAATTTTATTTTGAGTTTTTTCAATTATAAAATCATCAACGAGATTTCCATTTTTATCACAAACTTGAGCTCTAACTCCTGATCCAGATGAAATTAAATTACTCTCGTTTATTTCAGGTATAAGTCTTTGTAATGCTTTAGTGAATGCCTTTTTAGACAATGATCTATAAATTTCACCTATCCCGACATATCCATATTTGAATGCTAATTTCCAAAATCCTGGCCAAAAAAAAGTTTCTTTAGAATCATTTAAATTAAAGTCCCAAAATTTATAACCTTCTCTTTTAAAAGCTAAAACTGCATTTGGACCAGCCTCAATTTCATCATCAATTGTTCTTGTAAAGTGAACTCCAAGGAAAGGGAAAGAAGGATTTGGAACAGGATATATTAAATTTTTTACATATTTTTTATCAATTAACTTGTAATATTCACCTCTAAAGGGTATTATCCTATATTTAGAATTTTTGTTTGTCATCCTAAAAACTCTATCTGAATGTAAACCTGCACAATTAACTATTAATTTTGAATAAAAAATATCAGATTTTGTGATTACAGTTATAGGGTTTGATTCCCTTAAATCAATTAACTCCTGATTAAATTTTATTTCTGTCCTGGAATCATTTAATAATTTGAAAAGTACTTTACAAATTTGTTTATAATTAATTATTCCTGTTTGGGGAACATGAACTGCTGCAATCCCTTTACAATATGGTTCTTTTTCAAAAATTTGTGAAGAATTTAAAAAATTCAATCCCTTAAGTCCATTTTTTTTTCCATTTTCAAAAATTTTATTTAATACTTCCAGTTCATCTTTTTTTGTTGCAACTATAAGTTTGCCACATATATCAAAACTTATATTATTCTTTTTTGCAAAATTTATCATTAATTCATATCCCTGCTTGCAATTTTTAGCTTTGAGACTTCCAGGTGTATAATATATTCCTGAATGTAAAACCCCACTATTATTCCCTGTTTGATGTTTAGCAACGTCTGATTCTTTATCAATTAATAAAATCGATTTTTTAGGATTAGCTTTTTTATATTCATACGCAGTTGAAAGACCAACAATTCCAGCTCCAACAATAATTAAATCATATACTTTATGAACCTTTTTCATATTTGAGGAGTTCCAAGTTTATAAAAAATACCTTTATTTATATCAATCATTTTTTCATTAATAATATTTCTTGAATCAAAAATCATGGGTTTTTCAACCATATTATCTTGAATATTTACCCAATCATATTCTTTAAAGACCTCCCATTCCGTCATAATTGCAATTGCAAAACTATCTTTAATTGAATCCTGACATGTCTTTTCAATAGTAATTTTTTTAATCTTATGATTAATTTCGGATCTAGATTCACCTTTTTCTTCCCAAAATTCAATTAAATCAGATATTATCCTTCTAGGAGATACTTTAGGGTCATAAACGTGAATTTTAGCCCCTTCCTCTATAAGTTTACATGTAACTCCAATTGCAGGTGACTCACGACTATCATTTGTATCTTTTTTAAATGCCCATCCTAAAATTGAAATCTTTTTACCATTTATATTACCATCAAGACTTTTAATGATAATTTTAGCAAACCTGTCTTTTTGATAATCATTAATTTTAATTACTTGATACCAATATTCAGCTACCTCGTTTAAACCATAAAATTTACTTAAATACACCAGATTTAGGATATCTTTTTTAAAACATGAGCCGCCAAAACCTGCAGAGGGTTTCAAAAACTTTTCACCTATTCTAGAATCCATTCCAATCGCAAGAGATACCTCATTAATGTCAGCCCCAGTATGTTCACACAAAGCAGATAAACTATTAATTGATGAGATTCTCTGAGCAAGCATTGCATTTGAAGCTAACTTAGACAATTCAGAAGACCAAACATTAGTGGTTAAAATTTTATTTTTAGGTATCCATTTTTCATATATTTTAACAAGTGCATTTACAGCATTCTTACCAGAATCAGATGGATCGCCTCCAATTAAAACCCTATCAGATTTAAAAAGATCTTGAATAGCAGTCCCTTCAGCTAAAAATTCCGGATTAGATATAACCTCAAATTTTACTTTATTATTATTTTCAAATAGTGTATTCTTAATTTTTTCAGCAGTCCTAACAGGTAAAGTTGATTTTTCTACTACAATTTTATCTGTTTTGGATACTTTTGCGATATGGCTTGCACATTTTTCAACAAAACTCAAATCTGCTGCAAAGCCTTTTCCTTTACCATTTTTTTTTGTCGGAGTATTAACAGCCATAAAAATCATTTGAGCTTCAATAATAGCCTTATCTATATCTTTTGAAAAAAAAAGGTTTATTCCTCTAGTTTTTGAAATAATTTCTTTTAATCCTGGTTCAAAAACCGGTAAATTTTCTAGATTTTTATCATTCCATTGATTAATTTTTTTGGAGTTAATATCAACAACTGTTACACAAATATCTGGACATTTTAAAGCAATAACAGCCATAGTCGGACCACCCACGTAACCAGCTCCTATACAGCAAATATTATTTATCTTCATAAATTAAAATATGAGCCTGATTATTTTCAAATTTAGAAGCTAAATAAAATGTTACCTCCCTATTAATTAAATCTTTTATTTTAGATTGTAAGCCTTGTATATATTCAGTGTTTAGTTGATCTCCAATTAGTAAAACTTCTATTCTCCCAGTATCGAGTCCCTTAGCATAATCTCCAATAATATAGATTTGGTTAACATCACCCATCCTTTCCAAGACTCTTTCTACTATCTCTTCAATCCCTAAATGTTTAAATACAACTTTTTGAAGAACTTCAAAAAGAGGATGTTTTACATTGGCTTTATATCCAACTTTATTGTTATCCTTATATTTTTCTAGATATCCTGCCTCAGAAAGATTATTTAATTCTTTCCTTATTGAATTTGTTGATTCATTAAACTCTGACGCTAGACCATTTAAATACCCGCGATTCGCCTGGTTAATAAAGAATTTGATTAATAGGCGAAGGCGGGTTTTAGAAGTAATTAGCTTATTAAGCACAATAAATATGTTAAATCTAGTAACAAAAGTACTTAATTTATTTTATATTTTGTACTTATTTTTAATTTTATTTACAAAATTTTGTAAATTCCTGTTTATACATTCTCTTATTTCCTTTTTTTCTAAGTTTATCAAATAATAGACAAGCCTCAACTTTTTGGTTTAAACTAAAGAGTGAAAGTGCTTTAAACCTCATTCCTCTTAATCCATTTTCTTTATTTTTAGAGGGAATTACTATATTAAAATAATTAATTGCAGATTTATAATCCTTAGCCTGAAATTTTGCTAAACCTGCATTTAAAGCATATGCAGATTCCAGTGGATCGGAATCCATGGCTTCAGAAAACTTAACTGATGCTTCTTCAAAGGATCCATTATTATATAATTCATTAGCCTCATTTGATGACTGAACAGCTCTATTAACTCTATCTTGTCCATATGTAAGAACCTTATATAAGGTGAAAACATCTTTATTTTCAGGGAATAAGTTATGTGCTTTAGAGGCTTGGTCCATTGCAAAAGGATCTCCAATACTTCTAGTTTGAGCTAAAGCTTGTAAAAAAATTATCCATATCGTTTTATCATCTCCAAAAAGACTTTTTGCTTTTTCAAATGTAGAATTGATACCTTCAATATCTCTTCGATTAATCAAAGTTCTCATATAAACATCATAATGAGGCTTATTCCTAGGTATATTTTCAAATGCTAATTTACCGTAATGATATGCACTATCAATATTTTGTTCTTGAAGAAAAAATTGCCCCTTCAAATTTTCACTGAAATAAATATGAGGATTATCTTTAGCCCCCAAAAGAGCATATTTATGTGCTTTTTGTTTTTGATTATTTAAATAAAAATATCTAGCTTTCATTGTTTTAATAGGCAATGCAGTTTCAGTGAGATTTGGGAACTCGTCAGAAATCTGATTCAAATCATTTAAACTCATTTTAAAACTATTATTATTAAACTCATAAAGCAACCTCCCTTGTTTTGTTAAAGATTGGTATGAAATAAAATGAATGGCAAGACAGGGAATAACAGCAATCAAATATATTACAAAAAATCCCTTGGAACCAATTTTAGAGAATTTAAAGTTATAATCACTATTAGTAATGGTTAAAAAGATTATTGAACCAGCAATTAAAGCAAATGATGACTGCATTAATGGTCTAGCAATTGGAAAATTCAAACCAGCATCAATTCCGTATGCTACTAACGATAAAAAGAGTAAACACGATAATAATTTATCCTCAAATTTATGTTTACTTCTGAAAAATAAAAGTAGCTTTAAAAATAAAAAAAGAAAAAGACTTGAATAAAGTAGACCCCCTAAAACGCCTAATTCTGCAAAGAACTGAATAAAATCATTATGGGCATGATAGGGAACAGTATAGCCATTAATATGTCTTTTACCGTATTTTATAGATGCAATTTTCCAATTACCAAGACCACAACCCAAAAATGGATGGTCTAAGACTTGATCATAAGCGTCTCTCCAATATAAAAAACGACCATTAGAGGATTTCTCAGTGAACTCAATTTGTGCAACTGTGTCAACTAATAAATCTGTTTTTTTTGAAGTGTATGTAACAAATAAATTAATACAAAAAGAAATAAAATAGGGAATTATAATGTATGAAGACTTTTTAAAGAATGAATTTAAATTCCTTTCACGTATGACAAAGTAATATAATATAAATAATAAGTATAGAATAAGACATATCAAAGAACTTAAAATTGCTGCTCTTGCAACAATAACTGATAAAGCATAATAACATGAAATAAGAAGAAAAAAACAGATTGAAATAATTATTCTGGATCTAGATATATTCATTAAATACAAAACAAAAGGGATTTTTATAGCAATAGATGCAGCAGTAATATTTTTATTTCCGCTTACACCTTTTACCTTAACCGGATCAAAATAATCATTGTTTGAAAAGAATTGAATATAATCGTTATAATAAGAGATTAACTCAATAAATAAAAATCCTGAAATTAGATATGAAATAAAAACAAAAGGGCTTTTAATTTTAGAAATTAAAAAGAATGATAAAATTATGGATACATAAACATTAAAATATCTAGGAAAATTAATAATAGTCTCAACTGAATTTATTGCATAATAATATGATCCTATAGCCCAAATCATAAGAACGGAGTATGCCCAAAAATAATAACTGAATAACAAGTTTTTTAATGAATTAATATGGTCTTTACTTGACAAAAAAAGGTAAAAACAAGATATCAAATTAATTGATCCAAAGTATACCCACTGAGGACCAAGAATATCAATAGCGCCAAATGCAGTAACTAATCCCGTAGATATATACAGAATTAGTAAAATGTATGGAGCTAAATAAAAAGTAGAATTTTGGGGCTTTAAATTAATCATCAACATTAAAAAAATTGAATTCTCATAAATATAAAAAAAGCCCTCTAAAAAGAGGGCTTTTATTTAAAATAAAAAACGGTTTATTACGTTTTTAAATTTTTAAATTTATTCAGCAACAACTAAGGCTAATTCACCAGCAGTATCGATAGTATCTGTTGCAACAGCAGTAGAAGCAGTATCAGCAATGATAGCAGCTTGAAGTGTTGCAGTAGCAGTACCAACTGTTACTGTGTCGATCTCAAGTTCAAATACATAAGTATTAGTAGAAGAAGCAGCAGCTAAATCTAATAAAGGCTTAATAGTTAAAAGATCGTTAGACTTAATAATTGTTTGAACATAAGGAGTAGTTTCAGTAGCCGCAACAGCATTTACATAAGTACCAGTTAATGCGTTGTTAGTTATAGAAACAAGTCCTGAAGTTGTACCTGAAGGTAAAGTTTTCATTGAAGAAACATCGATAGATGCTAAGATAGCATTACCAGAAATCTCAAGATCTCTTACTTCAGTTAAATTAGTAGTTGTAACAGCAGCTAATTTATCGTTATTAATAATTGTTAATTTCGATGCAGTCATTCCTTCAATGTGATCGTGACCAACTGTTAAACTATTTAATTCTGTAGCTCCAGTTATTGAAAGATCTCTCATAAGTCCACTAGTCGTAACAGTTTTAAAGTTAGCTGTCATAGTAGTAATTGTAAGACCTTGAAGAGTACCTGCAGTAGTAACAGAAGTTAAAGCAGCAGCAGCAGCAACTAACGCAACACCATTATTCTGATTTGTGTCATTAATAGTTGTAGCAGCAGCACCTGTAATAGATAATGTTTTAAGAGTTGCTAATGAAGCATCAATCGTAAAGTCAGTAGTAGCTCCTAATGCACTAATAGTAAGATCTTCAACAGCACCAAGAGTTAAGTCTGAAGCTGTAGCAGATTTAACTGTAACGATTTTAGCCGCAGCAGCAGTAAGCTCGTTTGTAACTACAAGAGCAGGAAGTGATAATCCAGCTGTATGTGTTCCAGAAAGAATTGTTGTTCCGGAAGCATTTTGTGATAAAGCAGGTAAATTTACAATATTAGCAGCAATCGAAGAAGTTCCAGTTCCAGTTAAAGCATCACCCCAGAATTGAGCAACTTCGTCAACAGCAACCTCACCACCAACAGAAGTCGCAGACTTCATATATACTATTGTTGGAGTAGCTAAACTTGTAGTAAGTGCACCTGTAATAGATGTAGCAGCTATATCAACAGTAGCGGCTTTAGGAGCAGTAATTGATAAACTAGCTAAAGCAGCAGCTTTACCTAGATCAATATCCGTAGCAACAGTAGCAGATAATACAGTAACTTCTGCAGTACCGACATCAACAGATGTAGCAGAAGGTAAGAATATAGTACCAGCTGTAGCAGAACCAGTGGTAGATATTGAACCAGCGATAGTTACACCATTTAAGTTTAAACTAGTAACACCTGTTCCGTCTAATTCAAAATTACCACCTATATTAGTGAGTCCACTGTAATCAACAGCACCTTCAGCATCCACAGTTAGAGAAGCTGTAATAGTTTTAAGTTTTGGAGTAGATGTAGCTCCAGTCAAAACAACACTTTGATCTACAAAAGTTAATGCTCCAAAATCAACAGTTGTAGCTGCAGGAGTTGCAGTATTAGATACAGTCAAATCTTTAAGAACTGTAGCCATTTTTGCAGTAACTGAATTAACTCTAACAAGTTGATCTGCAGTAAAGACAGCCGCACCAGTAGTAATTACAACGTTACCGTTTACAATTACAGTAGGCGCATCAGTTTTAGTAGAAATTAAACTTTCAGCGTATTCTAAAGTTGCAACACTATTAATTGTTACATCTTGATTAATAACTGAATTAGCAGCTAAAATTTCTTTAACGTCTTCTTGAACTGCAGCAAGTGCAGTAGAAACTAAAGATAAATCAGAAGCAGATGCAACACCTTTAAGAGCCGCATCAATAGCGTCAATATCAGTTGCAGCAGCAGTTAGAGCAGATGATAGAGCAGAAGAAGCTGCTCCATTAGCAGTAACCCCACTTTGAATTCCACTTACTGTAGTTTTTAGTGCAGAAACATCTGCAGAAACAGTAGCTAAACCAGCTAATGTTGTATTGATCGCAGCGATGTCCTTAGTAAGGGCAGCAAATTGATCATCATAGTTTTGACAGCCAACTACCGTTAGTACAACCGCCAAAAGACTTAATAAACCTTTTTTCATTTTTGTATAAATTAAATTAAAATTAATAATGCTTTGTATTTTTAGATTAACATATTACTTGCAAATATAATGATATAATTAAAAATGCAAACTTTTTTTATAAAAAAATAAAGATAAAGAATGTATTTTGAAAAACCATAGAATGAATAATAAAAATAAAAAGACAAAAAAACCCTCAGTTTTACACGAGGGTTCAAAAGGTTATAGCTTTTATTGATTTAACGGTATTGATGTAAATTTAGTTAATTTATGTTAGATATTAACAATATTTAATAGGATTTATCAACAATTTAGATGAAGTTATAAGTTTGAGTCTAAATCCTGTCCAAAACTTTTTTAATAATCTTACCTATGGCTTTCTGAATATCCATAAGTGATCTGTTGTGGTGATTAACCATAATAGAAAATAATATGAGTTTTTCATTTTTAAAAATATAACCACTTAAACAATGGTTGTTACTTAGGGTACCAGTTTTAGCAAATACCTTAAATCCATTTTCTTGATAAAAAAAAGACGGCCTTTTTAAAGCCGCTTTAATTTCTGGGAAATATATCATGATTTTTTTTGTTCCAATCATATCATGGATTTTTTTTAAAACTTGGATAATTGAACTAGTTGTTAACATATTATATCTGGAAAGCCCTGAGCCATCATGCCAAATAGGTTTGTTTTTTAATCCTGGAAAATTTTCTAAAATAAAATCGTTGATCGTTTTTTTGTTATCAAGATCATTTTTAAAGTAGTTGCTTACCATCAATAAAAGTGATTCTGCAATTAAATTATCACTATCATGAAGCAGAGCTTCGAATAATTGCTTTTCAAAACCTGAATAAAATGTCTTAAACTGGTTTTTTATTTCGGGAAAATCATCTGCTAATAAAACTTTTCTATCCAGATATTCACTAAGAAGAACTTGATTAGAAACTTTATTAGTAGAAAATGGAACTAATAAGGTGTCTTTAGTTTTAATATTGGTAATATCATTCCAAGCACTAATATTTTTAATTAAGTTTTTATTTTTTCCAAAATACTTTGGAAAAAAGTTTAATGATAAATCTTTTTTTATCTTGTAGAGCTTAACCACATTCCCGTGAAAAGGGAAAAAAGATCTTTCAGAAGAAAAATAATACCCCTGATCATCCCAAGCCCATCCTGGACCTAAAGAATTTATATTTTTTTTATTTTCAATATAAACTAAAGAATCAGGTTGTTTTTTTAGAAATTCAGCTAAAATCTTGTCTTCATATTTTGGATGACCAAGCAAAGGATATCCTGTAGATCTAAAATAAAACTTATTGTTCTTTTTAATATATTCTATTGAGGGTATTGAATCAAATATTGAAATTGTTGCTAAAAAAGTTAATAGTTTAATATTTGAAGCAGGGGTCATGTATCTATTTGATTGAAAATCAACTATAGTTTTATTTTTTTTTACATCTAAAAACACCGCTGATACAATTGATCCATTAAAAGAATCCTCTTTTTCTATTATCTTTTTAAATTTTCTATCTGAGATTCTTTGGCCATAAATATTTGTAAAGACAGAAAATATTATAATACCAAAAAAAATTATTTTCTTAAAAAATTGGATCAACATTAATGAAGGTTAAAAATTTATTTAAATCAAATAAAAAACATACTTTTAAAAATCTAAAATTAAAATGAATTCTAAAAAAACTAAAATAGCCAAACTTTACTGGAAAAAAAACCTCCAATACTTATTTATTCTCCTTTCTGTTTGGGCCATTACCTCCTTTGGAGCTTCAATTCTATGGAAAGAATGGCTTGATCAATTTTATTTTTATGGTTTCCCCGTTGGATTTTGGTTTGCCCAACAAGGATCAATTTACATATTTGTTATCTTAATTTTTATATATGTAAGGTTAATGAATAAACTTGATGATACAATTGATGAAGAATTTAATAAATCTATAAACACCAAATAATTATGAGTGTTCAATTATGGACTTATATAATTGTTGGATTGACTTTTGCGCTGTATATATTTATTGCCATTAAAAGTAAAGCCGGTTCAACAAAAGAGTTTTATGTAGCAGGAGGCGGTGTTTCTCCTCTTGCAAATGGAATGGCAACTGCTGCTGACTGGATGTCTGCGGCATCATTTATATCTATGGCTGGAATAATTGCCTTTTCAGGCTATGATGGCTCAGTATATTTAATGGGTTGGACAGGCGGGTATGTATTACTAGCATTACTTCTTGCCCCTTACCTAAGGAAATTTGGAAAATTTACAGTTCCTGATTTTATAGGAGACAGATATTATTCTCAAAGCGCAAGGTTAGTTGCTGTAGTTTGTGCGTTAATTGTCTCCTTTACATATGTGGCTGGACAAATGAGAGGAGTAGGTATAGTTTTTTCGAGATTTCTTGAAGTGGACATCAATACTGGTGTTTATATAGGAATGGCAATTGTATTATTTTACGCCGTTCTAGGAGGAATGAAAGGAATAACTTACACTCAAGTAGCCCAATATTGTGTTTTAATTTTTGCTTTTATGGTTCCTGCTTTTTTCATTTCATTTCAAATGACTGGAAATCCAATACCTCAGTTTGGAATGGGAAGTACGGTTGATGACGGTTCAGGGCAATATTTATTAGAAAAACTTAATAACTTGTCTACTGATTTAGGTTTTAGCGCATACACTAATGGAGAAAAAACTGTTGCCGATGTTCTTGCTATAACTTTAGCTCTAATGGTTGGAACGGCTGGACTTCCTCATGTTATTGTAAGGTTTTTTACTGTAAAAAGAATGCGAGATGCAAGGAAGTCTGTAGGTCTTGCTTTATTATTTATCGCCTTACTTTATGCAACTGCTCCAGCTATTGCTGTTTTTGCAAAAACTAATCTGATTGAAACAGTAAGTAATAAACCATATAGTGAAATGCCTGGCTGGTTCAAGAATTGGGAAAATACAGGCTTGATTAAATTTAATGACAAAAATAATGATGGATTAATTCAATATCAAGCAAGTAAAAATATTAATGAACTAGAAATTGATAATGATATTATGGTTTTAGCTAATCCTGAAATTGCTGACCTTCCAGCATGGGTTATAGCACTAGTTGCAGCAGGTGGATTAGCTGCGGCGTTATCAACAGCTGCTGGACTACTGTTAGTAATTTCTACCTCTGTTTCTAATGATTTAGTTAAAAAAATTATTAATCCATCAATATCTGAAAAAAGTGAGTTATGGACTGCTCGTATTTCAGCTTCATTTGCCGTTTTAATTGCCGGTTATTTTGGTATTAATCCTCCTGATTTTGTTGCTGCTGTTGTTGCACTAGCTTTTGGATTAGCTGCCGCATCATTGTTCCCAGCTATTGTATTAGGTATTTTTTTTAAAAGAATTAACAAGCAAGGAGCAATAAGCGGAATGTTAGCTGGAATTTCATTGATGCTGTTTTATATGATGAAATACAAATTAGGGTGGCTTGGTGAAATGCCAGATAAAAGCGAATGGTGGTTTGGAATATCACCTGAGGGATTTGGAACAATAGCCATGTGCGTGAATTTCATTGTTTCAATAATTGTATCATATCTTACTTCAAAGCCTCCTAAGGAAATTTATGAAATGGTTGAAACAATAAGAGTGCCTGAGAGTATTAAATGAAATATTTAGCGATTTTATTTTTATTGATTTCTGTAATTTGTTTCTCAGTAGTGGGTTTAATGTTCAGTTTGCTTAGTTTTATTGATTACCCCTATTTATATACTGGGGTTATTTTTTTAACATTAAGTGTTGTTATATATTTTAAATATAGATAAGTATTAATTATTTAATTTTTCATAAGCTTCCATTTCCTCGGCAATTAAACTTTTAAAATTATTGTAGACATGTTCTTCTATTATTTTATCATCCTCCCAAAATAAGGTTATATTCATTGGAGTTTGATATTTTTTTTTTGAAAATTTACCAGTCCCCATCCAAATAAACCAAAAACTTGTCACTTTCGAATTATCTTTATACATATAAGTCTCTAAGTTATATTTTGAATCCTTGGAAATATTTTCCCATAAAAAATGTTGTCTTTCAATTCCATTCTTAAATTCTGAATATGAAATTGGTTTAGTAGAATTAATAAACATTCTGGCATTTGTTTGATAATATTTAATTACTTCTTTAAGTTGATTAGTATTATATGCTTCATTAATTTCAAGAGCAATATCAATTTCTTTACCCTCAGTGAATATTTCTCCCATATTCCTGCTCTTTGAATTACAGCTTACAAAAAAATACAAAATGATAATTAGCTTAAACAAAAAATTTGACATCTCTTTAAATGTTATTTTTATTAAATATTAATTAATAAAATCTCAATATTTATTTAACTGAATTTTTAAAAATTTAAATGTACATTTATTAATAATTAAAGTTTTTAAAAATAGTATTTTAGCTTAGAGAAAAAAAAATAAGCTTTTAAAAATTATTTATAATGATTTATAAAAAAATTATAGTCTTGTAATTTTTTTATTATTTAAATTCATTCTAAATTAGCAATTCTAATTATATTTTTGTTATTAACTCATAATCAACTACTTACAAAAATTTATATTCTTAATTTTTAAAAAATGAAACTATTATTTGAAAAAATCAATTCACTTATTGAAAAAAATTACTACAATTCAAACTTTTCTGCTGACAGTTTATTAAAAAATATTGATTATGAAAAAGAAATAATTAGAAAAACTATAAAGAAAAAAACCGGCAGAACCATTTCAAATTATATTCGTTATTACAGACTCAACAAAGCACAAAAAGAACTAAATTCTGGAAAAAAAAATATTTCTGAAATTGCATTTTCTTCCGGATTTTCGTCTCTTTCTTATTTTTCAAAATCATATAAAGATGAGTTTGGTCTTCCCCCAAATGTAAAACTTAATAAAACCAAAATAAACCTAAAATTAAAAGAATTCATTAAGTTATTTTTTGAAGAAAAAAAAAGTTTTGTGCTTGTGCTTTCAATTTTACTATTTACAAGTTCTTTGTATTTATTTTTTAACCCAATCTCTAGTCAAAACATTTTTTTAACTCAAAAAGATTCTTATCCATTCAAAGAATATTATGATTATAAAAATATTGCTGATTCAAAAAA
>CESO01040050.1_pt1 | contig 34738 bp, 16 predicted proteins | sample 356341 | NCBI WGS metagenome assembly CESO01 (sample SAMEA2621812, study PRJEB7988) | marine metagenome | biome: marine biome (ENVO:00000447); feature: deep chlorophyll maximum layer (ENVO:xxxxxxxx); material: "saline water (ENVO:00002010), including plankton (ENVO:xxxxxxxx)" | depth 35 m | reverse complement strand
GCGAACCGAAGAGATGCATATCTTAGATGGTATGGTAATACCAGTGTAATATACACTGTCGCCCCACCTTCAAGATATTATATTATTTCATTTGATACTCCTATGCCTAGTGACAACTATATTTTGTCGGTAAGAACAAATGGTTGTACTGCTGGTGGTGGTCGTTGTCCTGGGTTTGGTCTTGACAATAGTCAGTTGTTTAGAACTTCCACATACATGGTGCTGGCATTCCGTAGAAATGATGCCGGAAATTATAGAAGTTATGTTTCTACTGTTTGGTGGACCATTACTTATCAAGATACCCGACAAATTTCATATTCATGTACAAAGTATAATACTGTGCAAGGATCTTATCCTCATACTGGAACTGCAAAAGTTACTGGTGGTGCAGGCGGTGGTACATCAGGGTCTGATGGATCTAATAGTACATCATCAGTAATTTCTGCTAAAGGGGGATATGGTGCTACTCAATCATTAGGAGGAACAGGTGGTAGCACATCATCTGGGGGTAGTACTAATGGTAAGAATGGTTCTACTCTATCAGGTGGAAAAGGGGGAAATAATTCTGGATCATACGCTGCTGCTGGAGGCGGCGGTGGTGGAGGAGGATACTATGGTGGCGGTGGAGGCGCTGGTGGACATGATGGGTATAATGGAAGTAGTGATCCTGGTAGAGGACCACAATCAGGCGGTGGTGGTGCAGGAGGAACTGGTTTCGTTCACTCTACTGCAACTGGAACTACTAGTACATTTGGTGGTTCTACTCATCCTAATCGTGGCACTGCTGGTGATGCACAGCAGAATTCTAGGATTGTAATTGAAGCATCATTTATTGATATAACTACTCAACCAAGTTCTGTTGTTTTGCAATCAGGAACAGCAACTTTTAATGTTGTAGCAACAGTTAGTGGTATTTCTGGACAGACAGTTTCATATCAGTGGCAAAGGAGAGGATCTGGAGATAGTTCATTTTCCAATATTCTACGAGCCACAAGTGCAAGTTACACCACACCAACACTAACAAATTCCAACAATAATGATAGGTATCGTTGTATACTTGAAAATGAATTCTGTGCTAGTAAAACTACAGAAGAAGTTGTAACATTGTTCACATCTACTGGATCGCAAACATATGCTATTACACAAACTGGTTCAACTACTATTCCAGTTCCTGATAGTGCAACTGAGTTTACTTATGCTATATGGGGTGCTGGTGGTGAAGGGGTTGGTGAATGCTCTACAGGAAGTTTTAGTGGTGGTACAGGGGCACATGCTACAGGTACAGTGCAGCTCACAGGAAGATATACTCCTGGCGAATCTGATACCAAAAATATACGTGTATTTGTAGGTGCTTCTGGTCAGGGTTCACCTAATGGTCAAGCAGGATATGGTGCTGGTCGTGGTGGTCAAGGATCTGATATTTATTATGAACAGGATCACGTAATCGTAGGTGGCGGTGGCGGTGCTGGTCAGAATGGACAAGGTGGATATGGTGGATTTTCTAATGGAGGTGTTGGTAGCGGTCCTAATAATGGAAATGCTGGTGGCACCAACTCTGGTGGATCAGGCGGCGGATCTAATGATAGAAATGGTGGAGGTGGATCTGCTGGTCAAAGTGGCGGTGGCGCTTCTGGTGGTTCAGGAAGAAATCAAGGCAACCGTGGTGGTGGCGGTGGTGGTGGACTATATGGTGGCGGCGGCGGTGGTGGATATGACACCTCTAACTGCACTGGTGGTGGAGGCGGCGGTGGATCAGGATCTGTTACTCTTCCAGCATCCGATAAGCAAAATGGTAATGTAGGATCTGCTGGTGGTTCTTCCCCTCCTGGAACATCAGTTGCTGGATATGTTAGTGGTCGTGGTGGTAGTAATCAGGATGGTCTTGTAGTCATTTCAATGGTTATTCCTGGAGCATTATCTATTACTGGTGTTGACAGTGCAACAGTTGAAAATATCTCTAATCTTTCGTCCGCAAAAACATTGACTGAATCTGTATTTTTAACTCCATCAGCAATTGATTACAATGTTACTGTAAGACTTCGTGGTAATACTCCATCTGGCAATGGAGGTACTGGTGGTTATGTTCAAGGAACATTTACTGCAGTAGCGGGACAATCATACCGACTTCATTATGATACTAGGTATGCAGCAGTATTCTATGGAACATCTGCCACAGGAAATAAATGCATTATGCTTGCAGCGGAGGGTGGATACGAAAGTAATCCAGGTCCAGATAGAACGGGTGATGCTGGGCATCCATCAAGACCAAACCCTGCATCAGGAGGAAATGCTGGATTACCTAGTGGTTCTGTTGGATCAAACTTAAATAATTCTTATGGTGGTACTGGAGGAATTGCGAACGGTTATAAAAGTGGTCAAGGTGGTAATGGAGGACAACCTGGATCTAGTGATGGATATTCTGGTAGTAAAGGAGGCGACGGTGCATTCTTCTCATCTGGAGGAGGCGGCGGTGGAGTTGATGGTGATGGTGGTGCTGGTGGGTTTGGTTACTACGGCGGCGGTGGCGGTGGTGGTGGCTGGGATTTAGAGTTTAATGCTGGAGGTTACTTTGGCGGCGGCGGTGGCGGTGGAGCATCTTACATCGGTGGTTTACCGACTCCCGCCCAAAATACAAATAGTCCTGCTGAGGTAACAGTTAGTAACACCTCCTATGGAAATGAAGCAGGTTCACCACAAATCCAAATCATCAGTGTTGCCCAAGCATAATTTCTGTGTTATAATATCAAAGTACATTTAAAACATTCATGGCACGCACCAAATCTCTTAACGGTAACGAGAATATTGAGTCACAACCCAAGAAATCTCGTCAGGGGTATGGTAAGCATACTAAATATAGTGCAAGCTCTCGTAATGGAGCTAAGAAACGCTACCGAGGACAAGGAAAATGAGCGAAGAAACACCAGCACCAAAGTCTTATGGTTATGTTGTAGGACGTAGACCTGCAGATCAAGATCATCCAGACAAGGAAACTGAATCAACTGAATCAAATGAAGAAGAGTGAAGAGCACATTAAGGAATGGATTGCTAAAATTTCTGAAGTTCGCCCTGAACTAGGTAATTTTGCAGTCTGCCCTTACTCTCACTCTGCTACATATAAGATCATAGAAGTACCGATTGACGATATTATACCTACTGATGGGTGTGATATCGTCATTTTTATCGTTGAGGACTATTTGGACGTTAATGCTATTCAAATGTGGTGTGAAATTTATAACACAATTTACCCAGAATGGGTATTTTTAGAAGATTGTGCTAACTATCACACCTTCCTTAATGGTGTCCAGACAAATAATGGCAAATATAACTTAATATTATGTCAGTCAAAAGCGAAATTGCGTGAAAAACGAGAAATTTTGGCAAAAACTCGCTATTATGCACATTGGAATGATGCCATGATGCAAGAAATCCTCGGCAATGACTACACTACTGTAAAAAACGCACAAAAAACTAATGGGAAACTCACCGACTGACCGAAGTAAAGACTTTATTAAGTCTGGAATGACTCTAATTACTCAAATTGAATCCGACAAACTGCTTAAAAAAGTAAAAGAAAAGAATGATGATAAAAATCGTCATAAATAATTGAAAAATCTACTATCAAATGGCGTTAAATCCGTCAAGATCCTATAAGGACCTAAGTTATACATTCAAAATCAACCCGTTAAAGAAAGATCTCAATATTCTCAAAGATGAGAATGCTATTAAGAGATCTCTCCTTAACTTATTTTCGTACAGAAAGGGTGAAAAATTTTTTGATGCAACATTTGGTAGTGGAATTCCTGATTTGTTATTTGAACCTTTTGATTTTGCTACCGCTGGTTCACTTAAAGATGAAGTGTCAAACTTAATCTCTACATATGAGCCAAGAGTTAACTTAATAGAAGTGTTAGTGGATTTGAATGAAGCGGAATATACTTATGATATACAAATTGATTATATTATTCCAGACACTTCGGCACAAATATTCAGTACTACATTATCGTTAACTTCCTCATCAAAGATATAATCAATGGCATTTGCACAAGTTAGTTCTCTAGATTACGCTGATATCAGATCTACTCTGGTTGAATACTTGAGGCGTAATACTGCTTTTACTGATTATGATTTTGAAGGATCAACTCTGTCATCAGTTGTTGATCTTTTAGCATATAATACTTATTATACTGCTTTCAATACAACGATGGCAGTTAATGAAAATTTCTTGTCGTCGGCGTCCTTAAGGGACAATATTGTAAGAATTGCGAAGCAGTTGGGGTATACTGCAAAATCTAGAACTTCATCTACTGCTGTTTTAGAGTTAAAAATTGACTTTACATCAGTCGCTGCAATTGACCAAAGACTGGTGCCTAGATTTCTTACATTAAAGAAAGGAAACAATTTTATCGCATCAAATCCAGATGTTAGATCAGAGACCTATCAGTTTGCGACACTAGAGGACGCTGTAAGTCCAGTTGTCAACAATATTTGTTATATTAGTAATAGAACTGATGGTCGTAATTTGGATATTACCGAGGGTGTTTACTTAACATTTACATTTGTTGTGGATAATACGGTCCCGAATCAAAAATTTGTAATTCCAACGGCAAATATTGATACTGAAACAATTAGAGTATCGGCAAGAGAAAATGCAAATTCATCTAATAAAGAAATTTTTGAAAAAGTATCTAATATTTTAGATACAGCTGCAAATGATCCTGTTTTCTTTGTGCAGGAGGTTGATGATAGTAGATATGAAATAATTTTTGGTGATGGTGTTCTTGGAAAAGGTTTGGACGATGGTCAGGTAATTGAAGTTTCGTACTTAACATCATCTGGCGAGACTGGTAATGATATTAAGAATTTTGTATTTTCTGGGGAAATTTATGATGAAGAAAGTTCTCGTATTTTAACAGGAATTGGAGTTAGTGTAAAATCTGGGAGTACTGGTGGCGATAGCATTGAGTCTGATGACTTGATTAAAGCAAATGCCCCAAAATTCTATTCTGCACAAAATAGAGCAGTAACACTAGAAGATTATAAAATAATTACACAAAACCTTTATTCTGCAATTGCAGATATTATTGTATATGGTGGAGAAACTGAAGAACCACCTGAATATGGTCGTGTAAAGATTGCGATCAAACCAAAATATAGTGATATTTTGAGTAATTCAACAAAAAATGATATTTTAACAAAATTAAAGAAATTTACTGTTGCTTCAGTAACTCCTATCATTGTTGACCCCTCTATTGTTGAGGTTTTAATAGTATCTAAACTTTTTTATAACCAAACTCAAACAAATTTAACTGCAGAGCAACTTAGAAATTTAGTTATTGATAATCTTACTCAATATGATGAATCTGCAGATCTTAGTAAGTTTGGCGGTCTTATTAGGAAAAGTAAAGTTACTACAGTAATTGATTCTGCTCAGGAATCTATTACTGGTAATAATACTGAGTTTCGTCTTAGAAAAAAACTAGTTCCTGCAATTAATACTAAAGCTCAATATCTTTTGTGCTATGTAAATCCATTTGCAAGATTTTGTGATGGTACACCGACGATTACTAGCACTAAATTTAGAATTAGTGGGTATGAGAACGTTGATGCATATTTTGAAAATACAGAGGACGGAACAATAAGAATATATAGTATTGATCCTATTACTGCAGATAAGGTAGTCTTGATTGATGATGTTGGCAATGTCAATTATGACGAAGGAAAAGTGATTATAAATTCACTTCAGATTATTAGTGGTACTGATGCAGACAATAATATTTTCATTACTGCAGTACCACGAAATGATGACATCACTGCAGTCCGAGAGGTTTATTTAAACCTTGAACTACAAGGTAGTACTTTCTCAATATTCAAAGAAGTAGCGTAAAATGAATTTCAACAAATTAACTATCTCAGACTTAGTAGATCAACAACTACCAAGTTTTATTGTTGATGAGTTTCCTACTTTTGTAAAATTCTTTGAAGAGTATTACAAATCATTAGAAATATCTGGTGGAATTTTAGATGTTCAGAATAATTTCTTAGAGTATACTAATGTTGATAATTTAAGAAAATTTAACCTAGTTAAAACTTATAAATTGCAGACTGCAATTGATTCTACTGCTACTTCTATTGTAGTAGATAAAATTGATGGACTTTCTACTGATGGGGGTATTATTGGAATTGGTAGTGAACTTATTTACTACAGAACTGTAGATATTTCCAATAAAACTTTAATTGATTGTGAAAGAGGGTTTAGTGCTACCACAAAATTTGATTCACTCAATACCACTGTTGAAACAAGTATTGCTCAAGATCATGCAGTAGATGCTGTAGTAACAAATTACTCAAATTTAATTCTGTTTTTTGTTTTAAGAAACTACGAAAAGCAATATCTTGCTGGATTTCCTCATGAAAATATTTCTGACCAAATTGGTAAAGATACATTAATCAGAAATATTAAAGATTTTTATAGTTATAAAGGAACAGATCTTTCTATTCAATTTCTGTTCAGAGCATTGTTTGATGAAGAAATTACAGTAAGATATCCTAAAGATAGAGTTATTAAAGCTTCATTCTCTGATTTTACAGTTGATGATATTATTAAAGTTGAAACAATTCAAGGAGACCCCTATAGTTTAGTTGGCGCTCAAATTAGACAGAGTAATGCTACTGGTGTTATTCAAGCAACTGCTATCATTGATGATCTATTGATTAATAATATTTCAAACTATGCTTCTGGTTCTAAAAATATCTATGAAGTTAGATTAAATGTATTAGATTCACAACCATTTTCTATTCCGCAAGAATCTATCCTTAGAAATAATATTTCTGATACGGATACAGTAATTACTGTTGATAGCACTCTCAGTTTTCCCAAATTAAATGGTGTAATTGAGATTGATGGTGAGTTTATTACATATAGAACTAAAACTTTTAATCAGTTTATTGATTGTGGTAGAGGAGTATATGGAACAGTTGCTTCATCACATTCAACTGGTCAAGACATTCGTACTACTGAATTTATTTTTGGATTCGCTCCAGGTAAAACTGCTGAGGAAGATAAAATCAAAATGAGAGTCCTTGGAGTTCTTTCTGAGGTAAAAATTAATGATGGATCAAATTATTTTGAAGAAGGTGAAAAAATTAAACTATCTGCAGATGGTGCTACAGATTCCAGACAACAATTTACTAGTTGGAGACTAAATGAGGTTGGGAATCGTTCGTCTAGTGCCGACGTTCAAATTAATAATGCAGTAAAAAATATTCCTACAGAAATTTTTGCTGTTTTTAAAGATCTAAATTATGCTTATGTGACTAGTGCAGGACTTCCTGCACATCCAATTGGTAAATTTGTTGGAACTGGTTTTGATATAAGAAATCAAAATATTCTTAAATCATTTCCATTAGTACAAGAAAAAAATACACAAGTCCAGATTGTTGGAAATAGACCTGTTGGTTTATTCATTAATGGTGTTGAGGCATTTAGTGCTCAAGACTATGAAGAAGTTCCTTTTGGATCAATTGATAGTGTAAGTATTGCTCAAACTGGATTTGGGTTTGAGGAGGACATTCAACCAATTTTCAGAATAAAGAATGCTACTGGAAATGGAGCTACTTTCAACGCAGACATTGTAGATGGTAGAGTCACAGGTATTTCTGTAGTTGATGGTGGAACAGATTATACCTCAGATCATGAACTTGAAGTAACCTATGGTTTTAATGCAACAGCATCAGTTACTCAAGATGTTCATCTTTCAAAAGGTGAAATTAAAACTATTACAGTTGCCAATGGTGGGCAAGACTATGTTGCAACTCCAAATGTAGAGATTATTGATACTTCTGGAAGGGGTAAAGGTGCATTTGCTATTGCTGAGGTAACAAATAATCAAGTTACTGGAATTGTTGTTCTTAATGGTGGTACTGACTATTCAGATATAAACACAATTCAAATAAGAATTATATCTAAAGGATCTGGAGTTTTTGCTACAGCAAATGTTAAAAAATGGTCTTTTGACAGAGTATTTAAGACAAAATATTCCCCAGATGTTAATGAAAATTGGATTCCGGTAACACAAGTAAAATCTGATACTGGAAATGGATACTTATACTCTAGTAGAAATGCTGCATATGCATTGCAATATGGATATCCACAAAATCCAAAAATTTTAAGAAATGATTTAGGAGATAATGTTTTCGGAGTTAATGCTAACTATGCAGAAAAAACTTCTGGATTTGTTCATTCACCTATTTTAGGTTGGGCATACGATGGAAATCCTATTTACGGTCCTTATGGGTATGTTAATGCTGTAGATGAAACTAGCAGTATTGTGAGACAAACATCTTCATATGCACTAAAATCTTCTATTCCATCAACTAGACCAAGTACGGCAAAATATCCCATTGGTGCTTTTGTTGAAGATTATGATTTTGTTCAGGGAAATGGATCATTAGATTTTAATAATGGTCGTTTCTGTAAGACACCAGAGTACCCTGAAGGTAGGTATTGCTACTTCTTGTCTGTAGATAACTTTGGATCTGGTGTTTATCCATATATTCTTGGAAGAAGTTTCCAATCAGTTCCTGCTGAAAATAATTATGATATTGAATTTGATCAAAGTAATGATTCTAATATTCCTACAACAGCAAGAAGGATTAGGACATCATCTACACCTTCTAAAGGATTTGATGCATCTTTGTCAGTTGGAAGTGTTGAGAGAGGATCTGTAGATTCATTTGTTGTAACTGAATCTGGAAATACTTTTAAAAATAATGACTTCTTATACATTGATAACACAGATACAGAAGGATCTAGACTATTTGGAAGAGTTCTAGAAGTAAATGGAAAAAATGTTCCTAAAGTCTCATATCAAGTTGCTTCGGGATCCACCATCCCGTCAACAAATGGAATTCCTAATGCCCCGTGGCCTTCTGAAATTAGTGCTCCTCAATATGCAAATACCAAATATGATGTTATTGCCGAAACCTCCGAACCACATGGTCTCTCCGAGGATGATATAGTAACTATATCATTAGATTTAGAAAATGTCAATATTACCAAAAATTTAAAAGTAAGGGTCTCGGACTATCAGACAATTACTTACAACAAACCATCAGTCACGACATCTTTAGTTGCTGATGTTGCTTTTAATGCCACAAATTTAAATATTGTTACTGTAGATGCTGCACTTTTTAGAGAAAATGATTATATCAAAATTAATGATGAAATTTTAAAAATTACAGCAATTGATGTAAATTCTGGTCAACTTACGGTTGATAGAAATCAATTCTCAACCCCTTTGAGATTACATGCCACAACAAATACTGTAACTTTACATATTCCAGATGATCAACCAGATTATAGAATTGCTGTTGGTGATACAATTACCAGTCCAGGTGTTGCTAGTGTAATTTATCAAATTAATAAAGAAAATTCAACAATTGATGTAAGAGTAACGTCAGGAACTATTACAGATGCTATCAATATTACTGATACATCAACACCAACTGGCAAGCAAATAGATATTGCTAGTGTAACAGGAAAAAGTGTATATTGGGAAATTGATCCTACAGGAACAGGAAATTATTATGTGAGAGATTTTCAGTTTAGATTTATCAGAGGAAGTAGATATGTATTTGATCTTAGTGATGGATCTAACCTGAATCATAATCTAATTTTTTCTGAAGACTCTTCTAATGTCAATACATTAGCAAATGTCATATATGTTGGAACACCAGGAACTCCAGGTGCTACAGCAACCATTGAAAAAGTGGCTCTGTTAGATACTAACGTATCAAGGGTATATTACTATGATGAAAAAGCTGGAGTTCTTAATAATAACAAATACTTTGATCTTCTTGTATCACCTGCAGGAACACAAAAAATTAATATTATTGACTCCACTAAATTTCAATTCCCTGCTCCATTCCAACCAGAAGTAAGCGAATGGTTAAATTTAGTTTCATATAAAACAACATCATTGACTTCAACTGGAGAAATCTCAACTATTTCAGTAATTGATGGTGGTGAGGGGTATAAGAAACTTCCTAAAGTTGAGGGAATTACACATGGTTTGCTAGATGATTTTAGATCTAATTTGACTTTGGTTAGTGGTTCTATTTCTGGTGTTACTGTATTGTCTAATGGATCTAGATATTCTTCATCAACTAAAATATTCATAAACACCAATACTGGATCTGGTGCAAAATTAACACCAGTTATTCTGAATGAAAGAATTGTTTCAATAACAATAGACAATCCTGGAAATGGTTATGCAGATAGTGATACTATTACTGCAGTAGATACTAATGCGAAAATTTATGCTGAAGGTAGTAACATTGGTAAAGTTAAGACTGTTCGGTTCAGCAATAATGGAAGTCAATTTACTTCTGACAGAACTCTTAGTAAATCACTTTTATTCAACAAAAAAGTTATCATCAAAGGTTTAGGAAGCAATACTTATAAGTTATCAGAAGTTGTATCAACATCTGGTGGATTTGAGGCTAAAATTGATGAGATTAGATTAATTGGAAACCAAATTTATTTACTTAATCTTGTTGTTGTCAAAGGAGAATTAGAAATAAATGATGTATTAACTGGTCAAATTAATCAGTATACATCTACAGTTACATATGTAACTAATCCAGATGTTGTTGGATTAGTTAAATCTTTTATTGGCAAAGTTGGTTTCTATGATTCTGATCTTGGTAAGATTAGTTCGTCCTCTCAAAAAATTACTGATAGTAACTATTTCCAAGATTTCTCTTATGTTATCAGAAGCACAAGAAGTTTAAATGATTATAAGCAATATGTAGATGAAACGACTCATCCACTTGGATTTAAATTGTTTGGCGAGGTCGCAGTTGAAAATGATGTAGATTTTGAAGACACAGTAACTGGAAGACCATTTAGTATTGGTCTTGCTAATGACCCACATGCGAACGAAGTTATTATTGAACTTCCAAATATCAGTGTTGAATCAGACATTGTATTTAAAAAGTACGAACTTTCAACAATAAAAACTGCTAATCTCAAATCTTACGGGGGATCAGGTTCAGCAAGACTTAATTTCTTAGATAATCAGATTGAATCTATTAAAATGGCAGATATTTCTGCTAGTTTTGATGGGGCTAGATCTGTATTTGCATTATCTACAAATGATGGCAATTTTCCGACAGATACTTCAAATACATCTGTCATGGTTTCTTTGAATGAGATATTCCAAGAACCATATCAAACACAAAATATCACCGGCATTTCATATGACGCTGGTATGATGACTGTTACTACTGATGGTGACCATGGATTAGCAGTTACTGTATCTGGAACGACTTATCCCGATCAAAAGTATCTTCATATTTCTGGTGTAGTAAATTCTGTTGCGAACATAAACTTTAATGATAAATTTGAAATTTATGATGTTCCATCATCCAACAGTTTTAGATCAACTATTAATAATCCAAATGGAACATTAACTAATAATAATCCAGCAGTTTGTGCTGATGTTCAATCAACGATTGATAACCTAACAACAATTTTAACATATTATACTGCAAATCCATCTCTAACAAGACCTGTTAAAAATGGTGGTATTTGGACTGATCCAACTAAAGGACCAGTTAGTGCAAATAGGCATAGAGATGGTGCTAACTTAATCAATGCAAATAAATTTGAGATTATTGATAGAGCGAATGCTGAAATTTCTCTACAGTATCCTGATTTCTTCTATCCCAATGATCCTCAAACTAACGGATATAGCAGATATAGAGATGCTTATCGTTTAATTATGATTAACCGTAAGGAATTAGTTGACAGAGGTGCTGCTCAGATCGCCGTAGACTATCCTGATTTTGTTTATCCGCTAGATCCTACTACTGCAAGTGATTATCGCTTCAAGGACGCTTACAGACTCATTCAGCAAAATAGAACTGAGATCATTGATAATGCTTGGACAACTATGCAGGGTGGATCAAATCCTGCAGATGCTGCTGTAGAAACTAAGTGTAAGCGTGATATTGGATTGTTTATTGATTATACTTCACTTGACCTCGTTAATGGTGGTAACGAGTATGCGCGTAAATTTGCATTACAGTATTTTGACGGTGCTGGAAATCCTCTTACAAATGGATTACTTGGCGAAGAGTTAGCATCAGTTGATGGATTTACTGCCGCTAAGGATAATATGATCCTTGCGTTTACTAATCAACTTACAATTACTGATACTACAATCACTCCCGATCCTCTTGGTGCTCCTTTATGTGCTAACGTAACATCTGCTATTACAGTTCTTGCTGGTATTGTAAATGATGCTATTACAGCAGGATCTACTACTGGTCTTCCAGTAGAAACTATCGGATCTGACAGAATTGGAGAAGCAAAGTGTAAGCGTGATATTGGATTATTTGTTGATGCTATGGCATTAGACATCCACACAGGTGGTAATGTCTATGCTCGTAAGTTCCTCAAGCAATACTTTAACGTTTCTGGAACAACATTTATTACTAATGGTCTTGATGGCGAGATTCTTCAGTCTGTCACTGCATTCAATAAGGTCAGAGATCTTATGAAGCAGGCAATTGTTAATCAGTTGCTGGAAAAGGATCTTACAATTACTGCTGCTAATGCAAATTATTGGGGTGCTGCTGTAGGAACTCCGACAGATGTTACTTATACTGCATCTACTGGTGTTTCTGTAATTACTATTGCCAACCATGGACTTAGTAACGGTGATGGTGTTGTAATTAAGTCAAATGGATTGACATTCACTTGTGCAATGGATGGTAATTTTGCAGAAAAATCTTATCCAAGACTTGCTGATGGAAATCACGAACAAACACTGACAGTATCTAACGTTACCAACGATACTTTTGAAATTAATGTAGGTGCATCTCCACTGGTAAATCATCAAGTATCTACTGCAACTTATGATCCTGTTTCTGGTGATGTTACCATGGACATCGGAGCACACTCACTACGTGCAGGAACTTCAATTAAACTCAGAGATGAAGCATTAACATTTACATGTTCCTTAGATAATGATCAGACTGAGCATTCATATCCTAAAACAACTATTCTTACTGAAACTGTAAGTAATGCTGTCTATAGTCCTTCAGACGGAGTTCTTACAGTTACTGTTGAAAATCATGGATGGGAGAAAGGAGATTTCATCAAATTTGATGATGATTCTTTGGTATTTACATGTGCCAGAGATGGAGATCAAACTGAACATACTTATCCTCGTTCATCTGATCCTGTTAGTGGAAAGTGGATTGCAATTTATGATGTTTATTATGATTCATTCAAAGTAAAAGTTGGAGTTTCTTCTGACACTTCCAATCATACTTTTGTTCGCTCTACATTGTATGGTATCAAAAAGAAAAAAGATAAGACCTTTGATACAGCAGTACCTATTGTTACAAAGACTGCAACTACTATCACAATTAATGTTGGTAGTTCTACCGATACCTCAGTTCATACATTTGTGTCTGCTCTCAGTGATGCTGTAATTTCTGGTGGTGGGTATACGCACACATTTATTAAAGCAGCAACCGATGCCATTGTAAGACCTGTAGTCAATGCTCCTATTACAAATAACAGTAATGGTGCTTGTGCTGATGTTCAGAGCAATATTGACAACGTTGTCGGTATTGTGACGCTGTATCTCAATCAAGGATCGTTAGTATCACCATTAGCACTACCAATTGAGTCTATGCGAGTTCCTTCTTTCGGAGAAGGTAAGTGTAAGCGAGATCTTGGAATTATTGTTGATGCCATTATTGCTGATATGAGATCTGGTGGTAACTCCAACATTCTTGGTGCCACAGAGCGTTATATTGATGGTAATTCTTTACTTACTAATGGTATTGCAGGTGAAGTCGCAGAATCTACAACTGCATTTAATAAAGCGCGAGATTTGGCAAAACTTGCCATCACAAACCAATTATATAATAAAGATTTTACTATCCTTCCTGACTTCCTTACGACATCTGGAACTCTTGATTCTGCTGATGTTACTAATGCGCTTTATACTGAAGGTCAATTTAAATATTTAAATTCTGATATAACATTCTACGAAAAACCAAAAAAAGGAACTACTTTTTATTCAACATTTTTCAAATTTGTTGATGGTGCTGATGATGCTAGGTATTCTTATAAACTCAAAGATATTCTCTTTGATGGCACATCCAAAAGATATGATCTTTTTAAGAAAAATGGATCTAATGTTGTAACAGAAGCAGATGAAAATCTTCTGATTTTTGTTGATGGAGTAATGCAGATTTATGGAGAATCTTATACAATTGACAGATCAGTAAATCCAAATCAAATTGTATTTACTGATGCATTTCAAAGAGAAAGGCATTTCTTTGGATATACTTTTAGCAAATATAAAATTATAAACAACTTCTCACATCTTTTAGATGGTGGTAGAAGATCTGTTGAATTGCAATTTGGTGCTGATAACATTATCCCTCCTGATGTACACCAAATTTTAGTATTGCTTGATGGTGTTCCTCAATCAGAAGGAGTTTCATATACTATTGTTGATAACGTTCTTACTTTCAGTGAAGCACCTCAGGCAGGAAAAAATTGCCATTGTCTCTATTTTTACGGGAAAACTTTTGACAAAACAATTTCTATCTGGAATGGTGATGTATATGAAGATCTGCAGTATATTGGTGAGAACAGTCCTGATGGATGCAAATACAGAAATAAAACTGCTCTAACTAGAGATATTATTAAACCTGGAGATCTTATCAAGATTGATGGAGAAACTCCTAAACAGATTATTAGAATTGATCAAAGAGCACTTGAGAATACTGATAATTTACTCTATACCGCATTCGTTTATACTGATAACTCATATGTTCGTGGTAAGAATGCAGTTGCAAATACAACGGTAACTGGTGTTCCTATTTCTGGAGGCAACACAATCGGTGTTAGTGGAACTGTGGGTATTGCAACAGCGCAAGGTGTCCCCCCTGTATTTGATTATCAAGTAACTGGCATTCAAATTACGAACTCTGGACTTGAATATGATGTTGCTCCAGAAGTTCTATTCAAGGTTGCTTGTGACAATCCTGGTACAGGTGCAGAAGCGTATGCTGAAATTACTAATGGTAAAGTTACTAATGTTGTAATCACAAATGGTGGATCTGGTTATACTGAAGCTCCTGAGTTAATTTTTGCTAAAAAGTATGAAATTATTAGACCACAAACACCTTTATTCACCAGACCTTATCATACCATTACTAGTATAGATTATAATCATGCCGCGATTGGGTTTGGTGTTGTAAATCAAGATGATGAAGATAGTGATCTTCCTTTGGTGGTTTCTCAGATTACTGCAGTAAGAACTACTCATGTTGAGACACAAGTTAAAACTAATAAAGACATTTCGCAACCTGGACTTGCATATAACTTGAATACATTTGATCAACTTAAGTTTAAGTTTGAACCCACACAACTTAATGATCCACTTGCAAATTATCTCGGGACTGGAGTTACTATTGAGCATATGACACGTTATTCTCCAAATATTACAATTGGAGACTTTACTACACACGCAGGTGTTACATATGGTTCCGCAGGTGGGGTTATTATTAATCTTCCTCTTGATGCTTATGTTGCATATGGTTTGACACTTAATGGATCCATTAATGACACTGTTACTACCGTTACAGTAACAGGTAATGTGGCAAATTTCCCACCCGCAGGATATTTGGAATTTGGTGATGAAACTATGGAATACACATCAATCTCTGGTCAAGACTTCACAGTCGTCAGAGGATCTAAAGGAACAACAGCATCAGCACAAGCAGATGGTGATTATTTGAGACTCGCTTGGCGAGGGTGATAAATATAAATAACACAAGGAAAACCGTAAACCATTTATAGCAATGCCAGCTTTAATTTCTGAACAATTTAGGATTCATAATGCTCAACAGTTTGAGGAAGCATTTTCTGAGACGGCTGCCACTAATATGTACTTCTTCATGGGTAGACCCCAAACCTGGGACACCGCTACTGTAGCTGGCGCTCTCTCATATGTTGGTCAACCCGCAGGTAGTCAGCACAGTGGTTCATATCTCGCTGCTCCAAACGAAAATAATCCTCCAACTCCCATTGACAGTTTCAATTACGAAAAAGAAGTATTTGATGACATGATTTCTCTCAAGAGAATTCAGTCTTCGGATGTGAGATTAGTAGTTCCGAGACATAATTGGACATCTGGAGTCACATACTCCATGTATCGTTCTAATTATAGTGCTGATTTCAAGGCAAACTCTGCTGGTGAAAATGCTCCTCACCTGTATAGCGGTAAATTTTATGTTGTAAATGACTATAAAATTTACAAATGTATCTATAACGGTTCTTCTCCTGCCAACCCTAACGGAACTGCTTCTACAGTCGCTCCTTCAGGAACTGGAACAACTATCTTCAGCACTGCTGATGGTTATAGATGGAAGTTCTTGTATAGTATTGGAACAGATGATGTAATTAAATTTTTCACTACATCATATATTCCTGTACCTGCTACCTGGGGTGTTGGATCTGCAGGAGATCCCACAAACGGTGTTGATGTTAAGGGAGCAGCAGTTGATGGTTCTGTTGATACTGTTGTTATTAACAGCGGTGGTACTGGATACACTGACAACAACGTAACTGGATATACTAATGTTCCCGTCCGTGGAGATTGGGCGAAAAACGGTGGTAGTCAGGCAATCGCAACAGTTAAAGTAACTAGTGGTGCTGTTAGTGATGTAATCATCACAACTCCTGGATCTGGTTACACTTACGGTTATATTAATGTAAATGCAACTGAAATTTCTGGTATTGGTGCCCCTGGATCTGTTGCTCTTCTAGAAGTAATCATTCCTCCTTCAGGTGGACATGGATATAACATTAATAAAGAACTTGGCACTAAGCGTGTCATGGTCAACTCTAGAGTTCAATACGATGAGAATCTTGAGTTCCCAGTTGACACTGACTTCAGAAGAATTGGAGTTCTTCGCGATCCTGAGCAAACAGGCGGCGGAGCTGCAACATCTTCTACCTACAACGCTCTTGTAGCGGTTAAATTCCCTTCAGCAACAGTTGCATCATTTAATATTGATGAAGAAGTAACTCAGGCAACTACAAATGCCAAGGGCAAAGTTGTCTCATGGGATTCAGGTACAAAGATTCTGAAACTCTATCAGAGTTCTTATGAGCACATTATCACTGGCGATACTCAAGGAGATCTTCCTGCTTTCTCGGGTGCTAATGCAATTACAGGTGCAATTTCTGGATCAGTTGAAACTCCAGAAACAAGTTATAGTCTTACAACTTCAAATCTAACTTTTACTAACGGTTACGCTAATACTGAGATTAAGAAGTATACAGGCGATATCATTTATGTTGAAAACAGAAGAACAGTTTCTCGCTCAATTGACCAAATTGAGGATGTGAAATTGGTCGTAGAATTCTGATATATATCATATAAGATCAAAACAACATTCTAGTCTAGTAATATGCCCCAGAGTACTAACTTAAATAAAGCTCCTTATTTTGATGATTTTGATCCGAATAGTAATTTTTACAGAGTTCTCTTTAGACCTGGATATTCTATCCAGTCTAGGGAACTCACTACGCTGCAATCAATTTTACAGAATCAAGTAGAAAGTCTTGCGAAAGCAAATTTTAAACAAGGTTCTATTGTAGTACCTGGGGAACTTATTGTAGATAGGCAATTTAATTTTGTAAAGGTTAGTTCTTTTACAAATAATTTGCTAATTACCGATTACATCGGCAAAAAAATGACTGGCAATACTTCTGGTATTGTCGCTACTGTTGTTAATGCTACTGCATCAACGACAACGGATTCTGCTACACTTTTTGTTAAGTATGAAAGTAGTGGTGATACAAACACTGCCCTCACTTTCTTAGAAGGGGAAACAATTACTTCTAATTCTGCTGGAGCTCCCACAGCAATTGTTGGTGTTAGTGGAAATGTAAAACCAACTACCTCTAATGCGATGGGGTTTGGTACAGCAGTTTCTGTAAATGAAGGTATCTATTTCATTAATGGGTCTTTAGTAAAGACAGATTCACAAACAATTATTCTTGAAAAATACAATAATACTCCGACTTATAAAGTTGGATTTATTGTTTCAGAACAGTTAACAACACCAGAAGAAGAACTTTCACTTCTGGATAATGCACAGGGATATTCTAACTTTGCTGCTCCTGGAGCACATAGACTTAAGATTGGACTTACATTAGTCTCAAGACCAATTGATGCACCTGACCAAAGAGATTTTGTTCAGTTACTTCAAATTAAGAATGGAATTACTACACCAGTTGTAGAACTTTCCAATACTAATGGTCTCGTTGAAGATATTCTTGCCAGAAGAACTTTTGATGAGTCTGGCAATTATGTAGTTAAAGAGTTCTTGCTTAGTCTCAAGGAGAGTCTTGCAAGTATTGACAATAATGGTGTATATACTGTTTCTCAAGGAGGGTCTGCAGATAAGTTTGTAACAGTTATTGAACCTGGCAAAGCATATGTCAAGGGATATGAGATTGAAACAACTTCAACTAGATATGTTTCTATTGAAAAAGCTAGAGATACACAGACTCAAGAAAATAATTCAATTTCTGCTTCAGAGGGATCTAATTATACAGTAAAGAATTTACTTTCATTTCCCGATGTTGAATCTAGATCAGAAAATGTTACTGGTTTAGGTCTTGTTAGCACAAATGCAAATCAAGAAGTAGTCCTGTATGATAGACATACAGATACTGAATTTGGTGATACTACAAAGAATCTTGATGCTAATGCGCCAGAAACTGATGTATATTTTATTTTCACATTATCATCCCTTTCTGCAACTACAAATCCAGTAACTGATGGTGGCGGTACAACTACGTGGTCGTTGTCGGGTCAAACTGGTACTGCTTTTGCTTATCATATTAATGAATCTCAAAATAAAGCTTTTGTAGTATGTAAGCGTACCAGCGGCAGTGGTGCATTTGCTATTGGTGGATCTATCACGATTGGTGCAGTCAACGCGACTGTGAAATCAGCAGAATATGTTACAACTCCTTTTGTTGGCATTGGTAAAACAAAATCTTTTAAATATCTTACCGGAAATTCATCAAATGGTGCATATGATAAAGATTGTTTGTTTAGGCATGGTTTATTTGGATTAGAGTATTTTGTAAGAATTAAATGTAAAGATCCACTAAACTTTAGTGTAGGTAAATTCATTACTGGACAAACTAGTGGTGCCAGAGGTATTGTTGAACAACTTATTGCGGACTCTAAAGAATTAATTCTTTCCAGAGTTGTTGGAGAGTTCTCTGAGGGAGAAACTCTTGCATCTGAACAAGATGGTGCATCAACTCCATTTAACTTTATTGAAACAGAAGGAACTATTTCAGAATTCAAGATTCAAAATTTTGGAGCAGCATATGTTGATGCTGCTGACATTACTGCTATTAATATTGGCGGAGTGAATCAACTCACTACAATTGAAGCATCAAATATTACTGTAACAAATAATCAACTTAGAGTAATTACAATTACTGATACAACTAGAGCTGCTATTGGTAAATTTAGTACAGCTCCCGAAATTCAGGTTGTCGCGACAACAGGTTCTGGAGCTGTAGTTACTCCTGTTATGAACTACAAAAATATAGTACCTTATAATTCATCTTTCGTTAGAAGTTTCTATGGAACTACCACAGGAAATCCTTTTGCTGGCGATATTGCTTCAACAGAATCATCGTTTGCGGTTGCAGGCGGATCAACTTTTAGTGCCATTGAAGGTGATTATTTCATTACTGCAGATAATCTTGGGTCAAGACCAGATCTTGATTTGGTTGAGGGAGATATTATTTCTGTTATTGATAATGTTGGACGTGTCAGAAAATATGTTGTAAAATTTGCATGTATTGATGGAGCTACTACTACAGCAAGAATTTTTGTATATGGCGAAATATTGTCTGCTTTTACTACCAAGAGTATCCAAAGAAAGCGTTCTAAGTTGTCTGGAGTCGCCTCTAACACACTTCTATATGCACTCCCTAATAAAGATGTCAAAACTCAGGTTTTAGATCCTAATGACACGAATATCAACTATACTGTAGCAAAAGAATTTTTAGGTAATTTTGATTCCAACTCTTTAGCAAGTGTAACTGTTGGAACCAATGAACAGTTCCTCAATTATTCGGCTGGTGATTATGTTATGTCTAATCCGACTAGCGGAAATCTTCTTGATATTTCTGGGAAGGTTGCAATAGGTGCTAATGCTACGAGTATCAACATTGATATGAGTGGTTTTACTGGGTTCGCAAACACACCATTTAAACTTATTGCTCCTGTCAGAAAAGTTGATACTTCACCAAAAACTAAAGTCCTTAAGTCTAATGTAGAATCACCTATTGCAACTGGATTTAATGATCCTGTAATTCCTCTTGAATATGCTGATGGTCTTAAACTAATATCAGTTTTTATGTCGTCAACGACAGCGCCTGCAACTAATAATGATGTTGAGATTACGGATAGATTTACATTTGATGGTGGTCAAAGAGATACTCATTATGATCTTGCAAGAATTATCTTAAAACCAGGCGAGATTGCTCCAAGTAATCAATTATTAGTAGTGTATGATTACTTTGATCATATTGGCGGTGTTGGTACAGGTTCTGCTGGTAGTGGATATTTCACCGTAGACTCTTATACTAATATTGAGTATAAAGATATTCCCAATTATGATTCATCAGTATTTGGAAAAATTTCTTTAAGAGATGTTGTTGATTTTAGACCAAGGGTATCTGATTTTACTGGTATTAATACCGCAACAGTTCTTCCTGGGTATAGTGATTCAAGAACAATTGATGCTTTGAAATTTAGTGGTTTAGGATCATCTTCTGCTCCTTTGCCTATTTCTGGAACTACATTTGAGTCTAATTATGAATTCTATTTAAATAGAATTGATTCCATTTATATTTCTAAATCTGGTAACTTTGTTGTTGCTAAGGGAACTCCTTCTCTTAATCCACAGGTTCCAGAAGAAATTTCTGATGGAATTCTGCTTTATCATTTGAATATTCCAGCATATACTTATAAGTTATCCGATATTACTGTCAAGAATTTTGACAACCGTCGTTACACGATGCGTGATATCGGTAAACTTGAGAAGAGAGTTGAGAAACTTGAATACTATACAGTATTAAGTCTCCTGGAGCAGGATACATTTAATACCCAAGTCAGAGACGAGTTTGGTAATGATAGGTTCAAGAACGGTATTCTTGTAGATAACTTTGAAGGACACGGAGTAGGAAATACTTCGTCTATAGATTATAAGTGTTCTATTGATACACAAACTGGTGTTCTTAGACCAAGTTTTGCTTCTTCTCAAACTAAACTTGAGGAAAAAAATCTTAATGATCTGCAGAGAACTGCAAGTGGATATGTTAAGAAAGGTGATTTAGTCACACTTCCATTTACTGAGCAGAACACTATAACTAATCAGTATTCAACAAAAACACTTATTCTGAATAAAGATAAAACATCCAAGTATTCTGGAATGATGTTGCTGCAACCTGATATTGATGAATGGAAAGATACTACAACATCTCCTGAATTAATTGTTAATGAAAATTCAATATTTGATGTTATCAAGAATGATAACAATGTTTGGGGCAGTTTATGGAATGAATGGCAAATTTCTTGGACTGGAACTCCAACATATACTCTGAATAATTCCACCAATACTACTACTTCACAATTTGCTGGTGATCCTAATCTAGTTATTAAAGGAAAAACTAGAACTAGAAGTAGAAATGGCACCCAGAACAGATTGTCTCCATATGGAGCATCTTCTGTAGACAGAGGTCAAAGAGCTGTTTCCACACCATATGTTCCTTACATTAGAACTAAACTTGTAAAATTTGTTGCGAAAGGTCTTGAACCTGATACTCAACTTTATGCTTTCTTTGATGGTATTAGTGTTTCTTCATGGGTCAACCCAGATAATGTTACTAGCTTAACCACTCCATTTACTGGAGAAGCTGGTTATGCTGAAAAAGGTTTTGGTGAAAAGATCGTCACAGATAACAAAGGTAATATTAGTGGTTTCTTCTTGATTCCAAATGGATTTGCACCTAGAAAAAGTAGGAAGAGTTTAGATATGACTAACTCTCCAAGTATATTCTATGATAATGCAAGTACTAAGAGATCTTTTGTTGCTGGCAGTAAGTCATTTAGATTAACTTCTAGCAATAGTAATTCCAGCGATTCTGGTGAGGTATCTACATTTGCAGAGGCAGTATATACTGTAAGTGGTTTCCCCAATACTTCTACTACATCAATTCAATCCACAAGAGTTCCTTATATTAATAGAAGATCTACTTCAAATTCTGACACAGTTCAATATGTTGGAAGTTCTTTAGTCAATGTAAACCAAACTGGTTTACTAGATCCTCTTGCACAAACTTTTAAAGTTTCTGGATTTGATGGGGGAATGTTTGTATCTAGTGTGGATTTATATTTCAAGAGCAAGCAGACTCCTACTGATGAAGAAACTGATAGACCAGTAACAGTTTATTTGGTTGATACTAATGGTGGATTACCCACCAGAAATATAATTCCATTTAGTGAATCTACACTTGAGTCCGACACTCAACTCAGAATTAAAATTAATACAGATGTTCCATCTGGCGAGACTATCCAGAAAGGTGAGACTATCAAAGGATCAACATCAGGAGCATCAGGAACAGTCAAGAAAGATATGACAGTTACAACAACTGACACAAGATATAATTTGACTCTTTCTAATCATAATGGTAAAGAATTTATTCCAGGTGAAGAATTTACTGTAGAGAGAGCCCCTGCTATTTCTACAACAACATTCAATATTGATGAAGATTCTGGTGTTATTGATAGAATTAAAGTAACATCATTTGGAACTGGTTATGCCAATGATACAACATCGGTCAACGTTTTTGGTGAAAATGGAGGAACATTTGGCGTAAATGCCACTGCTACCGCAAAAATTTATAATGGAAAAATTTATGAAGTTGAATTAACAAATAGAGGTTCAAATTATTATACCCCACCTAACGTCACAATTTCAGGAGGTGATGGTCAAGCAACAGCAACATCGTTTATTAGAATAACTAATCCTGCTGTCAGGATGGGAATTTCAACTTCAGTTGATAGCAACACAAGGACTAGATTTAAATTTACATCACCAGTATACCTCCAAAACGATACGAAATATGCATTTGTAATCTCATCTTCATCACCGGATTATGAAATTTACAGTGCTAAAATTGGAGAGAAACTTCTTGGAAGTTCTGTTATTGCATCTGCTCAATCTAACGTTGGAGCTTTGTTCAAATCTCAAAATTCCACAGCATGGTCCGAAGATACTGCTGAAGCAATTAAATTTGATGTAAATAGATGCTTATTTCAAACTAACTCAACTGCATCAATTGAATTTAGAAATGAGGATCTTGATTTTGTGAATCTTCCTGACAATCCTATTACTGTTGATAACACTGATGGATCTTCTGCATTGTTTGGTACTAACCAAAAAGTTATTCGTGTGAAACAACCAAATCATGGAATGAAAGATGGAGATTTTACTATTCTTAAGAACGTCGTGGGATCTGGAGCAAACAATTCAATCTATGGAATTCCTGTTACATTGATCAATGGATTCCACTCCATTCAGAATACTGGTCTTGATGATTATTGTATAATGATTGATACAACATTATGGAACGCTGCAAATGTCAATATGACTGGTAGTGGATCTGGTGGTGGTTTTAATGTTATATCTACAACAAATAAGTTGTATCAAATTGCAACTCCTCAAGTTTCAATGATGGTATTCCCATCGTCATCGGTATCTCAAAATATTAAGACTGCATTCGGAAGACCAGTTGATTCTGCAGTAACCAACGAATATACAATTTCACCTACGTTTAACTTAAGCCCAAATGATAATTATTATTTTGAAGAAACTAGAGTGATTGCATCATCTGTCAATGAAGTTTATCGTAATCAAGCTTCACTTTTGAATGGTAATAAGTCTATAACTTATACTATTTCATTGAGCACTGATCAGGATAATCTTTCTCCTGTTGTTGATCTTAGTCGTTGTAACTTAATTACAGCGTCTTCACGAATGGATAATCCGAAAGGAGATGAAGATAGATTTGGTGCTATTTCACAAACATTAGTTGTACCAACAACTTCTGATTTTACTGTATCTACAGTTTCTCCTGACGTTGTTGAAGCTGCACAATTTACTGTGAGTGGTATAGCTGGCGGAACATTTATCAATACTGTTGACAGTGCTAGTAGATTAACTCAATCTGGTTCCGGTGCATCTGGACAAGTTGTAAATGTTAATGGTGGTATACTTGAATTAATTGATATTACAGGAACATTTGTTGATGGACAAGCGGTTGCTCAGGGTTCTGTAAGTGCAACTCTTGGAGGAATAGTAATCAAAACTGGTATTGTTATCGGATGGGATTCCGGTACTGGAAATCTAAAAGTGAAAGTAATTACTGACAATCTTTTCTCTGTAAATGACCGAATTGATGATACGAATTCAGGAACTTCTCCAGTAACTACTAGACTTGTGAGCGCAGTCTCCCAAAGTAATGGATTCCTTTATGTTGACGAAACTACATTTAATAGCTCTACTGCCTCTAAGTATATTACAAAAGAGGTAAGTTTGGATAGTCCCGCAACGTCTTTGGATTGTAAGTTAACATCTAACTTGTTTAGCAATGAAAATGTTAAGGTTCTTTTCAAGATTCGTCCTGATGGAAGTTCTGATAACTTCTCTGAAATGGCATGGCAGTATTTCAATGGTACTGGACTCTCTGATTTCAACTCAAGTATTACTCCAGAACAAAGTAAATCATTGTCCCCATCAATGGAAGACATGAATTCTTATCTGGAATATGTTTATACCGCAAATAATTTGAAACCATTCTCAGCGTTTGCGATTAAATTGGTGTTTGCTGGTAGTGATCCAGCACTTGCTCCACGAGTTGAAGATCTCCGAGTAATTGCACATTCATGATTAAAGTAAAAGTTGAAGGTCACAGCAATCTCTATAGGGATCCTGATAGTGGTGCTGTGATCAATTCTAGTCAAGCAGACTATGAACGTTATATGAAAGCGAAGGCAAATAGAGAAGGGATGGTTTCGGAGATAAATACTTTGAAGCAAGAACTTGATGAAATCAAGCAGTTATTAAAGAAACTTACCAATGGCAATTAGAGAAGTCCTCACAAGTTTTACATTTGAGCAGCAGCGTCAGATGATTAACCTCATCGGTACTGATGTTGGTGATGCAGCAACGTTATTAACGCCAACGAATGTGCTCGTCAGTGGTGTCAATGAAATTGTCAACGGTGATGTTGATTTAATCAACCAGACTCATGGAATGGATGATGGCACACTAGCATCACCAAGTTTATTCTGGGATTCTGGGCAAGGTTTTTACAAGGTAGATGCAAATAAAATTGGTCTTACTAGTAGTTTATCAATTACTGGTAACTTAGAAGTAGACGGCGATATTACATTTAGAGCTGGTGCTGCATCAGGTGGTACACTAACATTTGGTGATCTTAATACTGATAACATCGTATTTAATGCCGAACTTACCTCTAGTATTGTTCCAGATAGCACTGCAAACTATAACTTAGGTTCTGCAACAAAACAATGGAATAATATTTGGATTGATGGTACTGCTAGCATTGATACACTGACTGTTGATGAAAACTCAACATTTACAGGATATCTTCAGGTAGACTCAGGTGACGTTAGAGTTCCTAGTACTCAAGATACAGTTGATTTATTTGATGATTATGCAACAACTGTAGAGGCATTTGGTGCTGGTACTGACATTCGTCTTGGTGCAACTACAGGAACTCTGACACTTAGAAATCCTACGATTGTTGGATCAGAGACTACACAAGCTCTTTTCAATACAGTAGCAACACAGATTAATGCGTTTGGTGCAGCAACTACCATCAACATGGGTGTTTCTGGTGGAGGTGGAAATACTAACTTCAATATCCTTAGTGATGACGTTGCTTGCTCTGGTAAGATTGCGGTTAATGGTGGGGAACTTCTTTCATCAGCAAATACATTTAATCTTTTAATCAATAATAATGATGTTATAATTGGAAATGCTAGTGGTAGCGGCACAACAACAGTTAATACTAAAATAGTTGCAAAAAACGATTTACAATTTACACGTCCAATATTAAATCACATTTACATTCCAGATAATAGAATTAATTCTTTAAGTTTTAGAAAAACTGGAAGTAGTACTGATTACTTGCAATTTAGAACTGATACTGGAAATGAAAGAGTTGTTATCTGGAAAGATCTTTATGTTGTAGGCAACCTTGATATTTCAGGAACTACAACTACCATTGACTCAACTACTTTAACCGTAGAAGATAAGAACATTGAACTTGCTAATGTAGCATCTCCTTCTGATACTACAGCCGACGGTGGCGGAATTACACTGAAAGGAGCTACTGATAAGACTATTACTTACAGTAATACCAGTGGATTGTGGGAAACTAATATTGGTCTGAAAGTTACTGGTAGTATAGAATCCACAAGTACTGTAAGAGTAGATCACTCAAATAACGCAGGTAGTGATATACTTGCCCGATTCGGCAATGCCAACAATAGTGGTACTAACTCAGCTCATCTATTACTAGCTAATGGTTACTATGCATCTCCTACTGATGTTGACGGTACTGGTGCAGCAGTCAGAATTCTTTCTACTGGTGAAGGTAAATTTGGATCAACATTGATTTCTAAAGGCAACACTTCTGGAGCCGACGTTTTCTTGGGATTACAAGAATCACCTACCGGCAGTTTTGATACAGCCAACGCCAACGTCACAATTAAGGCTGGCGGAGACGCCACATTTGGTGGGACAGTTACATCCAATGGCATAACTCAATACACTCTGCCAACGATTGGGAATGGCGGTCAACTTGGTTATGATGATGGTACAAAGAGCCTTCGTTTATACGCAAACTCTTCTACCAATTCAAACGCTAAAATACAATTTCACTTTAATCAAAGTGGAACTGCCAGTATGACATTTGCTCAAGACGGCACAATCAGTGACTCAATCGGTCCACTGAGAAGACTTGGACAAAGTATTAAATCTGGTAATTATACCTTAGTTGCTAGTGATGCAGGAAAACACATAAGAGTTGATAACGGTTCTACAATTACAATTCCTGACCAAGTGTTTGCTTCTGGTGATATGATTACAATTGTTGCAAACAGTTCTAGTGATGTGCCTATCACTCAGGGTAGTGGATTAAATCTCTATAATGCTTCTGATGGAACCACTGGTAGCAAAACCCAAGCAGCAAGAACTGTTTCCACAATTTTATTTGCTGAGGGTGGTTCAGGTGGCAAAGCATATATTTCTGGTGGAGGTCTGAGCTAATGATGCAACAAATGTTACTTGGTTATGGTGGTGGTGGTGGTAGTGGTGGTTTAATTGACACTAGTGCTGCTCACTTTTATGATTTTTCTAGCAGTTATGATGATCAAGTAGGAAGTATTAATTTTAATACTAATACTAGTGAAATGGCATTAGGATCTAATAGCGGAAGTTATGGTCAACCACCAGGATGGAGTGGTGGATATGGATTCATGAGTAGTGCAACAAGTGGCAATAGTGACTTTATGCGTGCAACAACTCTACCTGATATGTCAGGAGATTTTTGTATTGATTGCTGTTCATATAACCCACATGCTGTTAACAGCAGTTCAAACATGGTCTGGTCACTTGGCAGTTCTAGCAATTCTCAGTGGGTTTGGTATATTTACAACTATCAAGGAACTTGTAATGCAGACTCAGCAAACGCTGCTTTTAATGGTAGGTTAGGTGAAATTGCTGGTGGTTCTGGCACAAATTATGTAGAAGACAAATGGTGTGTTTCAAGATATAGACGAAGCGGAAACACTGGATATATTCAATGGTATGAACAAAATGGAAATGCTTGGCAAACTGTTGGAACTCAACAGTCTTCTACCTACACAGGATCTGGTAACGCAGATGGTGCAAGTGGAATGTGGGGATTAAATGGTTGGGTTCATTCTCCTAGTGCTTACACTTTAAGTAGTATGGGAATCGCCTGGTTGGCATATTATACTGATGGTAGTAAAACTGATTCCCCTTGGATTCCATCTTAATTGACACACTAAATAAATTGTAGTATAATTACAACTGAAACTAAGTAATACCATGTCTGTTGAACCAAGCGCACTGCGCGAAAACTTTACAACCCAACTTGAAACTGCAATCTCTGAAATTAAAAATCTTGAGGCGCAGGTCGTGGCAAAACGAGAACTTGCACTTAAACTCAAAGGTGCTCTTGAAGCTCTGGATCTAGTAGATCCTCCTGCTGAAACCGAAGAACCTGTTGAAGCAGAACCTGTAGCGGCAGAATAACTTTAAAGATCTTCCTTATAAATAACAAGGAAGGTCTTTTTTAGTACATGTCTGCAATTACAATTAACTTAGTGATAGAGCAGGGTACTGACTTCTCAGCAACCTTTACTATCAAAAACTCAGATGGTGCTTCGGTAAATCTTTTGGGGTTTACCGCAGAGGCAAAGCTGAAGACAAGTTATTATACTTCAAGTGCTGCAACACCGTTTGCAGTAATTTTTACTGACAGAAGTAAAGGAGTAATTAAAATTACTTTGACTGATACAGTTACATCTGCCCTCAAAGCAAGAAGATATGTTTATGATTTAGTCTTGACTTCTGCGAGTGGAGTAAAGACCAGATTTATTGAAGGAATTGCGACAGTAACACCAGGAGTGACAGTATAGTGGCTAATTACGAAGTAAGTACTACTAATTTTGATGTCACACAAAGTGTTGCTAATGATTTTAGTATTGGTTTAAATTATGAAGCACCATCAAAAGGGATACAATACCAGAATTTAATTCTGGATGATTTGCGTTCACAGTTTGATGGAGCACAAACAGTTTTTCAGTTAGCAGTTTCTGGAGAAGCATATTATGCATTAAATGACCAGCAACTGATTATTTCTGTTGACAATACTATTTTGCAACCAGGAGTGGGATACACAGTATCAGGCAATGAAATTACATTTGCTACTGCTCCTGCAAGTACAGTTACACCATTCTTTGGAATTGCACTTGCAAACACTGCTGATCTAACTAGAACTATTAATTATGTTATAGACAATGGTTCTAGACCAATGACTACAGGAAACAAAGGTTTCCTAACTATTGATGTTACTGGTGTTATCCAATCATGGGTCATTGTTGCCGATGCTATTGGAGATTTAGAACTTGATATTAGGAAATGCTCTTTTGATGATTTTCCTAACGTAGCATCAATTTGTGGTGGGAATGGACCACAATTAAATAGTGATGTAAAAAGTACTGATATTACATTGACTGGATGGTCAAAGCAATTAAACGCTGGAGACATCATACAGTATGAAGTTATAAATACTACGGTTTCAATCAGTAATTTTGCTATCGCTCTGAAAGTAAAATTATAAATATAAACAGATAAATCAACATCAAACAAGAGGAACATTTTAAATGGCACTTTTAGTACCAAATATTGGTGAGTTAGAGTCGCTCCGTTATCTGCTGAACGCCACTCACCAGATCCCTAGAAATTTAGTTTTGAAGCTTTATACTTCAAATACAGACCCCGCTGAAGGTGATGTACCTTCCGCAACTGCTTATTATGAACCATATGCTGATGGTAATACTAACAGTTATGGTACTGCTGCGAACACTGGATATCCTACAGTAAATAACAACCGTGCTGATCAGGAATATTCCGATGCATACGGTATTCTTCTGAATGGTAACCGTTGGGCAATCTCTACTGCTGGTGATCCTATTGCCTCCGGTACTGGTACTGGTTCTTCAGGTGCCTTTACTATTTCAGTTGCTAGTGTAAGTGGCACAGTTAGTGTAGGTAACCTTGTCGCTGGTACTGGTATCGGTGCGGGTGCTAAAGTATCCAGAGTAGATGGATCAACTGTCGTTCTGACTGTTGCCAACTCTGGTGCTGTTTCAGGCACAATCAACTTCACTGGTGGTGTTACAACTGCAACATACCCAGAAGAAACATTCACCTTTACTGCTGCTGCTGGTAACGTTTATGGTTACTATTTGGCTCGTGCAAACAACATGCCTATCACCATCCATGGTGTAACGGATGCTGCCGGTGCTGCTGCTGGTACAGTTCTTACTAAGGGTGACAACACTGATCCCGCTATTGGCGTTATCGGCAATAAGTTTATCACTCTTGCCAACGTTGCTAACATCATGGACGACATCACTGTCGGCATGGTTGTTGGTGGTAACTCCGCTGTTCCTGGTTCTACAACTATTATTGGTATTGACATTCTCAACAGAATTCTTTACATCAACAACGCCCTGACTGACAACATTCAGGTTGCTACTGACTCCTCAATCACCCTGTCTTACAGCAAGGTTAACGCTACTGCCCACGGTCTGGTTGCTGGCGATGTAATCTACATCGCTCAAGGTAGTACTAACTCAGGCACAACTGCTAGTACTTACACTGTTCACACAGTCTATGATGCTAACAGCTTCAGTACAACACCTGCTCTTGATGGAACTGGTGACCTGACTCTTCACAGCAGCATCATGTTTGCTGAGAGATTCACAAATGGTCCATACCCAATTCAGAACAACGGTGACCAAATCAAGATCACATTGAACGTCAGCCTTGACTGATATATAGTATACATCTTATTCGTTATTGTATTTTGTGAGGGGGTGTTTTACACCCCCTTTTAATGTGTAGAACGTTTAATGAATACATTTCGCTACGATTCAACATCAATTGAATATTTTGATAGCCAGGACTTGGGTAGCATAGGTGATGCTCCCACGTCCACAGTTGATCGTGGCATAAACTTTTTTGATCTTATTGTTGAAGATGGCACTGCTGGTGTTGTAAACAATGAGTTTATTGTAGAAACAGGAACAGATTTTATTGTAGATGATGTAACTGCAACAGAAAATTATAATCTTGTTGTATGGACTGAAACTACATATCCATTTGGAAATATTAATATCAGCGGCGAAGAATCTGATTCAGCTGGTGTAGTATTTGTTGCTAAGGCACAACCAATTGTCCTTAGAGAGAAGGCAATTGTAATTACAAAACAAGCCTGGACAGGTTCAGGTACGTTATTTGAGATTGCTAATGGTTTAGAGCGCAAAGTTGCTCCTTATATTGGAGGTTCTGGACCTCTGCGTATTTCTGGCGCTTCATCTAATAGCGCCTTGTATGACTTCACAGAAGAGTCATTCAAGACCTATGGTAGTGATACTGACAATGGTCAGGTAACCGCTACTGTAGGTTCTTCTGTTGGGTATGGAGAGATTATCACCATCGCTACTGATGGTGAAACAGACTTTGGAGACATTTTACCTGGAGAAGGTACACCTTTCGGATCCCTGAAGATTAGAGGATTCAAGGTTACAAGTAACAGGTTTAGTGCATATAACGGTTCAGGTTCATTCTCAGTTCTTTCAGGTGGTGTTGATCAACTTGAGGAACCATCTGGAGCACAAACTTACGTTGTTGGTCGTAATCTAGCAACAGGACAATTTATCAGAAAAGATGTCATTGGATTAACATTCAGTGGCGGTAATCCAGAAGCATTTGCAAGAGTAGGATATCAAGGTAGCGGAAGACTCTTCAATTTCTCTGGTGGACTTGAGAGGAAGGTATACGATTATAATTCAGGTTCAGTAGTAACTTTCTCTGCGGGGAATGATGCAGGAAATATTAATACATCTGCATCTACAGCAGAAGATTATGGTCAAGTAACCGCACAATCTAGTGGCGATACTGATCATGGATCATTAGTAATTACTGAGACTAGACAACCTCTCACTGGTCTCTTCAAACTTACTGGTGGTGACATTGCTCACTCCAACCCAAGAGCGTTCGCTGGTAGCGGAGCATTTAAGACTTACAAAGGTAAGGCAGTTGTTAATGCAGGTCAAGCAAGTGACTTTGCATTCCTGCCTCATTGGAGAAGCCGTGGTGGAATTACAATCACCAACCATGTCATTCCTGATGCATTTGCCAGAATATATGTTGGTTCTGGATCTCTGTTTGAGATCGGACAGAAGGATGAAAGAGCAGTATTTAATTACCAATCTGATATCGTATTTGATCCTTTAGCAACTCTAGGAACCTTAAACTATGGTTCTGTAGATCAGACTACAGCAAATACCGAGAACTATGGTGATGTAACCGAACCTTCTACTGGTGACACATCTTATGGTGATTTGATCCCATACTTCACCAAGTTCGGTAATATCAATATCACTGGTAGGGCAGTAACACCTATTCCAAGATCATATCATGGTTCTGGTGTACTTAACCCCACTGGTGGTCGTGCAACTGTACAATTCAACGAACCTGCAGTTCAGGTTTATCATTATGGTCTCAGTCCGAATCAGACAAGTGCTGGAGAATTCCTCAAGCTTGGCGGCGGAATGTCGCAACTCAAGGTTATTAAGGGATCTTGGATTGGTTCTGGTTCTCTCAACAACTCTGGTAAGAATGACGAGAGAGCAGTATTTGATTACACTGAGGAATCAATTGCGGTAGTACAAGATCCTATTGATAATGGTCTTGTCACTGCTTCTGCAACAACAACTGCAGATTATGGTGATGTAACTCAACCATCTACTGGTGATACCATCTATGGTTCTATCACCAATCTGATTACTAATAATCCATTCGGTAAACTCTTTGAATTGGCTGGTGGGGATATCGGACATGCTAAACCAAAAGCATATCTTGGTTCCACTGCTGAAATTAGAATTACTGGTGGATATAGTAATCTTGCGTTTATCTCTCAGGCAGGTGAATCTACAGCACTATTTGATATTAAGAATGGTCTTGGTGGAGAAAATAACACTTATGCAAGAGTTAGACCATTCATTGCGTCTGGTTCACTCTTCAGTCATGGAGTCAAGACTGAAAGAGCAACTGTTGCATACAACGAATCTTCTATTGCAGAATCGTTTACATTTACTGATGCTGGAAGTGTTGGATCTGCCGTAACTGTATCTGGTGATTATGGACAGGTCACTACTCCTGTTCCAGCATCTAACATCATTGATAATGGAAATGTAATAGATGTAACTGGTGATGAGCGTCCCCTCGGAAAACTGTTTGAAATCCAAGGTGCTGCTGCTGATAAATTCTTCCCCAAATTTATCTGGGATCGTCAGAGTCCTGCTGTCAGAATCTTCAACGAACAGCAAGATCCCGCAGACTTCAGATTTGTTCCTCATTGGAGATCTCGTCATCTTCTCGGCACTCCGAAGATCAGCAATGGTCCAGACGGAGAGTTCAATACTTATGCTCAGTCCAGACCATTTATTGCATCTGGTTCACTGTTCAGTCATGGAGTTAAAACTGAAAGAGCAACGGTTGATTATAATTCATCATCTATTGTTGAGTTCTCTCCAGGTGGAGATTATGGATCAATCACCAATTCTGCTGGAACAACTACTGACTATGGTACTATCACAAGTCAGGCTACTCCAGATGGTGAAGTAGATCTTGGACAGATTATAGTCACTGAGACTAGACAACCTCTTACTGGGTTGTTTAAATTTACTGGTGCTGCTCCTAAGGTTCAGTTTATCCGTGGACCTTATGTTACTAGAGGTGGAATTGTTAATGTATCTGGTTCTCTGGTTGAGCGTGTTGCTCAGGCAGATGATATTGGTGGTAACATTTCTGTCACTGGCATTTCTCAAAGTTCAAGAGCAAGAGATTTTGTTGGTAAGGGCAGACTATTTGGTATTGGTGATAAGGTTGAAAGTGCAACCTTTGATTATAATGGAGGATCTATTGTTGATCTTACTCCAGATGAAGATTATGGATCAATCACTAATAATGCAACAACAACTGATGATCTTGGTAGTATTACATCCACCACTCCAGGAGGAGAAGTTGATAACGGTGAGATAATTATTGTTCAGACTAGACAACCTCTTACTGGACTCTTACAACTTAGTGGTTCTTCTGCAGATCAATTTGTTCGTGGACCCTACGTTGCAAGACCATTTGGATTTAGAATCTTTAATGAGCAACAGGATCCTGCAGACTTCAAATTCTCACCTCATTGGAGAGCACGTCCTTACGAACAGGGCAAACTTACAGGTAATGCCGACACTCCTAGAGCAAGAGATTTTGTTGGTTCTGGTTCACTCTTCCATATCGGTGAAAAGGTTGAGAGAGCAGTATTTAGATATACCACAGAATCTGTTGTTGAGTTTAGTACTGGTCCCGATTATGGATCTATTACTGACAATTCAACTGTAACTAGTGACCTTGGCAATGTCACATCTATCACTTCAGATGGTGAAGTTGATAATGGTTCTGTAGTAATTACTCAGACCAGACAACCTGTCACTGGTCTGTTTAGAATTACTGGTGGCGATAAAGGTCATAAGCAGACATTCTCTGAAGTCTCACAAACAATTGAGATTAATATCTCTGGTGCCGCTATTGAGAAGTTTACTTCTGGTGCCGGAGAAACTACTGCTCTATTCAATTTCGTTGGATCTCTCGCAGAGAGCTTCAGCAAAGGTCTTTATACGGGCGAAGGTTCACT
>CESO01011743.1_pt1 | contig 34745 bp, 18 predicted proteins | sample 356341 | NCBI WGS metagenome assembly CESO01 (sample SAMEA2621812, study PRJEB7988) | marine metagenome | biome: marine biome (ENVO:00000447); feature: deep chlorophyll maximum layer (ENVO:xxxxxxxx); material: "saline water (ENVO:00002010), including plankton (ENVO:xxxxxxxx)" | depth 35 m | reverse complement strand
CTAGATACTGAACGTATTAGGGAACGATGTCACTTTAAGATATGGTATTAATCGGCTTGATAGCTTCGTTTCTTCGCGTGGCAGTTGGGCTGTCTCTCAAGATCAAGGTTCCTAAAGCCCCCATGTTGAATTTTCGTAAACTTACGACCGCAGTCCTATTTGCCACCGGGATTGGGTTCCTAGCTCCAGCCCGTGGTGCTGATCTAGAGCTCGTTGGGCGGGAGTTAGCGAGGATGCTTCAAAATGGTCACTACGCCCGCCTAGCATTTAACGAGGACATAAGTCGCCGATTTCTCGAGCGATATCTGGATTCACTTGATGGGAAAAAGCTCTACTTTTTAGATCGGGAGGTGACTGAGATGAAGCGTCGCTATGAGCGTGTTCTCCATGACCGTATCAGCACTAAATCCATCATGCCGGTGGCAAATAGCATTCATAAAATTTACCGAGGACGTGTGATGGCCCGAGTGGCTTACGTTAAAAACCTTCTCGCGGTTAAAGAATTTCCCTTCGAGGAAGAGAGGGTTGTGATTGACGACCGGAGTGAGAGCCCTTGGCCGGCCGATGATATAGAGCTTCGAGAAATTTGGAGTGATAATTTGGAGAATCTATTGCTCTCTGAAACGATTCGTCGTGCTCGCCTTAAAAATCGAGCGATTGAAGCGGGAAAGCCAGATCCTTTTCGAAGGAAGCCTTCAGCTAAAAAAACAGTTGAGCTCAAGTTTGATCGGCTTCTTGAGTCGATCGAGGGAATTGAACAAGAGGATGTCGCAAATTATTTTTTTTCAGCGGTGACGAAGGCTTACGATCCGCACAGCGAATACTTTAGCGCAAACGAAATGGCACAATTCAAGATTGATGTCAGCAACGAGTTAGTAGGGGTTGGCGCAAGACTCCATAGCAATGATAATGGGGAGATCGAAATTAGGGGGATTGTGAATGGAGGGCCTGCCGATCGTCATGGAGATCTTGCGCTAGGCGATCGGATTATCGCGGTTTCGGCGAGTAATGATGGAAAGTGGAAGAGTGTTCTTTTCAAAACACTCGATCGGGTCATTGAGGATATTTTAGGAGAGGAAGGTGCGTTGGTTGGCCTGCGTGTCAGACGCGAAGTGAATGGTAAAGATCTGGTCATCGATATTGCTATTCCGAGGGGCGTCGTGACGATGAAAGACGAACTTGCGACCGCTCGAATATACGACTACCGGCAGGACGAAAAGTCGCTGCGTCTCGCTGTCATGAAAATCCCATCTTTCTACTTTGATTTTGAGAATTCAGGCAGTCGGGTTTCAGTTGATGTAGAGCGTTTGTTGGGGCGCCTAAAAAAGGAACAGGTTGATGGGCTCGCTCTCGATTTACGGGATAATACGGGGGGGTCGTTACCAGAGGTTCAGCGTCTTACTGGGTTTTTTACGGGACGTGGTCCAGTGGTTCAGGTTCGTTCAAAAAGCGGGCAGATTCGCGCCCTAAACTCTCTTCACCGTAAACCTCTGTATGACGGGCCATTGATAATTTTAGTGAATAGAAACAGCGCCTCAGCGACCGAAATTTTGGCGGGCGCACTTCAGGATTACAATCGGGCCGTGGTCGTTGGGGCTTCCTCAACATACGGCAAAGGAACCGTCCAGAAGATGATGAATATTTCGGAATATATGCCTATTCTTGCAGACCGTGAGGATGCGGGATGGCTGAAGCTGACTTCCCAAAAATATTATCGGGTGTCTGGGAGTTCTGTTCAAATCAAAGGAGTGGTTCCGGATCTGATTTTACCCGGTCTGAGTGATGCTTACGAAACAGGAGAAGGTTTTAAAAAGTATGCTCTTCCACATGACATCATCCGCCGTAGCCCGGACTTCGTGCCGCTTGAGCGAAATGGACTGTTCATTTCGGAACTTACGGATAAGAGTCGCGAACGAGTAGATGCCGAACCGTATTATAAGGATCTCACTGCTGACATCCAGAGAGCTAAGAAGGCACTCAAAGAAAATACCGTTTCACTTAATCTTAACGAGCGGTTGGCTGAGTTAAAAGAAGAAGAGAGTCGTCGTGCGCTGCGGATTAAGGAGCGCACTAAGCATTTTTCAGCAATCAAGCAAAGGGATCAGAAAGAACTTAAGATTTCTCGGCTCACCTTAGATGATATTAATGCTGGGAAGCTTCCCTTAGTTGATCCAAAGGAAGAGGTTGACGATTACATGAGGCGAGCAGCCGATGAAATCGCTGATCTTGAGAAGGCCTTGGGATGGCCCAATGGAATTGATGCCGTGCAACGGGAAGGTCTGCACGTGCTACGAGACTTGATCAAAGCCATCGAGTCGGAGGGCCTCGCTCAGGTCGAGGCCGAGTAAGAATGACTTACCGGGTCTGAAAATTGGGTTTCTAGTAATCGAGTCCCAGTTTTTTTAGTTTGGGCGTAATTTGTTGCGGGCAGTAAGGATTTTCTCCCTTCTTGCGAAAGTAGTAGTCTTGATGCTCCTCTTTTGCCGCGTAGAATTCCTCGGCGTCTCGGATTGTAGTGACGATTGGCGTGTCAAAATTTGTTTGGGCTTCCTTTTTTGAGGCTTCGGCAAGTTCGCGCTGCTTCGGCGAATGGGCGAAGATATTGCTCATGTAAATCGGGCCCTTATCAACACCTTGCCCACGTGGATCGGTTGGGTTATGCGCCTTCCAAAACCATTCCAGAATTTCTGGAGTAGAAATTTTGTTTGGATCGAAGACAACTTGAACAACTTCGATATGTCCGGAGGTTTGTGAGTAAACTTCCTCAGAGCTTGGGTTGGGAATATGGCCTCCCATGAATCCAGAAGTGGCTGATATGACTCCGTCAAGTTGCTGGAACACGGCCTCTACGCACCAGTAGCAGCCCCCACCAAGAGTAATTGTTTCGTGCTTTTCGGGATCAGTCGGTTCGTCGGGTTTGACGTCGACAATCTTGGGCTTACATGAGGTGAAAAGCAATGCCGCGGTCAGCAGTATGGTGATGTTGTGTGAGGCCTTCATGATTAAAAATTACTTTTGGTTTTGACTTCTTTTAAGGGTCATTTCGACCCGTTTTTTGATCCCTTCTGGGACGGGGTTATTATTTACGTAATCGACAACTCCAGCTTCATCTTTGCTCATCCATTTTCCAATCATCCGGTGGAAGGTGTTGCGCTGATCGTCTTCGCTGGAGAGTCTCATAATCCAATCGGCAGCAAAGGCTGGTTCTTCGCTCATGGAATTCCAAACGAGGGAGCGAACGCTTTCGTCAAAAGCAGGATTTCCTTCGTAGTTGGCGAGCCAGTCGGAGGCTGCCACGACGTCTTCACTCTGAACTATTTCACGAACGAGAGCAGGGCCGGCAGAGGCTACAATTTCTTCGGATTGGCCTTCGACCCAGTCCCGGGCGGCGGTCAGATCGTTATCCGCCCATTGCTGAATAATTTCTCCCGCGGAAGATTTTAGAATTTCTGATCCCATTGAGGAGGCCCATTCAGCGGCGGCGCGCGGGTCGGTTTTGGCGAGCTGTCCGGCAAAACGGCTGGCAGCTCCAGATTTAAGTTTTTCATCACCAAGGCTCGCAATCCATTGCTTGGTGTTTTCGGGGCCTCCGCTAGTGACTTCGGCAAAGACAGCATCTAAAGCCTGACCGCGTCCGCGAGAGAAGGGGAGTTCTTCGAGTAACTCGGTGGCACGACCCAGGTCGATTGAAGAAATGCCTTCGATTACTCCAATAATCCATGGATTAGCATCGGCGCCTTTCGCTTCGCTATCGAAGTTTTCGCGAGCCCATGCTACCGCGCCTTCGGTATCATTTTTGGCCCAAGCGGAAAGAATGGTCTGACGAGCAAAATTGGTCCCGGTCTTCTCCTTGGCATAATCGAGGGCTTGAAGTGGATCGACCTGAGCCCAAGCGGATAGAAGCATGCGGTATTCGCCGAATTGCTCGTTTTCGATCCCATCTTCACGGTAGGCATCGACAGCGGCGAGGTATTGGTCGGGTGAGAGATTTTTAACGAATTTGAGAAATTCTTCGGCCCGGGCAATCGGGTCTGACATGTTTTTAAGAACCTTGGCTTCCTTACGAATCGCCTCAATCTGTAATTTGCTTGAGTTTTTCTTAGATGTTGAAGCGATCTGACTGGTCGTTGCAGAAGGGCTTGACGATCGGACTCTACGAGAGATCGTCCTGGATCCAGAAGGGGTAGATTTCGTCTTAGAACCAGAGGTGTCGGCAGCCTCTGGTGAGTCTCCAGATCCCCGCCCGACGAGAAAGGCAGCCCCACAGCTGACGGCCCAGGCTGCGGCAAAAAGTCTATTTTTTGAGGTCATGGCGGTAAGATACTAAACTGTAAACGATGCTATTCCGGCTTTTTTTTCGGATCCATTTGTCTGGGGGTTCATAAATAAAGAATAAATCTGCGGTTGCGGCAAGCGGCGGTGGAGCGTATGTCGCACTCATGAACCTTCTAGAGGACGACTCAACAGTCATGGGAAAGACCCGTGACCTTTGCGAAACTATTGCCAATGATTCGGATTATCGCGACCTTTTTCGAAAGGTTGAGAAGTTTCTTGGCGATGACGAAGCTCGCTTGAGCTACCAATCGGTGCACGAAAGCGGGCAGGCCCTAAATCAGAAACAGCAATCAGGACTTCAATTGTCAGAGAGTGAAATTGCTGAGTTTGAAGGTGCCCGCTCCGAGCTCTTGAACAACCCGATCGCTTCTGACTTCATGCAAGCCCAGCAAACTCTGGAAGCTCTTCAGTCGAGCGTCAGCCGGATGGTTGGAATGACCTTGGAGTTGGGGCGCGTCCCAACTCCTGAAGATATTGCTCAAGCAACCGGTGGCGGGTGCTGTGGTGGCGGTGGCGGTGGCGAAGCAGAAGGTGGCGAAGCAGAAAGTGGCGGTGGCGGATGAGGCTGCTAATCCGTCCCGGCAGTTTGCCGGACCTTCATGTTAAAAACGTAAGGGGTGGCCGCGATGGTCATCCCTTTTTGTTTTTCTTCTTTTTGGGTTTTGGGAGAATTCCTTTTAGGGCCTTCTCTGGTAGGAAATCCGAGTTTTTGGTAGCCCACGCTGTGGCTGCGTTTCCGTCGGTTTTGTGCCAGCGGTTCAAGATGTCACGATAGTAGCGCTCTTGGTCTTTGGGGCGCGAAAGGGTTGAGACGTTTTCGAGTGCAGTTTGCGGGTCTTGCTTGCCTGTTTCTTGTAAAAAACGAATGCGGGCACCATCAAGGTCGGGATCGTCACCGAGACTACGCAGCCAGATTGCAGCTTCTGCCGGATCTTTGCGAGCAAGGTATTTAGTAACTCCCTCGGCGGCCTCGGTCATGGTGTCTTGTGGGAGGCTCTCGGCCCATAACTTGGCGCCATCGAGATTCTGTTGGGCGTATATTTCTGAGACAACTTCGGAGGCATCGCGTCGAGTGGCGACCGTGGTCATATTACGGATCCAGTTTGAGGCAGATTCTGGGTCTCGGCGGGCTAGCGAGCTGGCGAGGCGTTTAGCGGTATCCCTCTGGAGTTTTGGATCTTTGATCTGCTCGATCCATTTACCGGCAAATTCGGCCCCCCGAATCACCACTTCGGGAAGGATTTCGCGGATCGCTTGGTTTCTAGTGTTGCTGTCCTCAATGTCCTTGAGTGCTAGGAGTGCGCCTTCAGGATCGTTTCGGGCCATTCCTTCGATTAGGCCGATCACCCAGTCATTGACCTCGCCAGTGTCTTCAAGGCCTTGAATGGCGATCGCAGCTTCCTCCGGGCTATCGGACGCCCAAGCCGAGATTGCGGTTTTTCGAGTCCAACCGTCAGATTCGTTTTCATCGAGAAAGGCGATTGCCGTGAAAGGATCTCGGTCCATCCACGCGGAGATAAGCATCGAGAACTCGCTCCGATTATAATCAACCCATCCGGCTTCACTGAAATTTTGAACAATGTTTGCTATTTCGCTGTTATCGATACGATCAATAAAAGCGATCATCTGGCGGGTGCGTTCGACGTGGTTTCCTACATTAAGAACATCGGAGAGCTCGATCATGGTTTGATGGATTGCTTCCTCATCTACGGTAGATATCGAACCATTGGTGATTTTCCTTCGGCCGATTTTCTGAGCTTCAGCAATATAGGAAGGGGAATCGAGCGAGCGGGAATCGTGGAGAGGCTTGGCTGGGAGTGAGGTTACGGTCCCATTCGTAAGGCCTACGTTTGATACACTTTTCCGCCCAACAAGCAGGCCAATTGCGAGCGTAATGAGCCACGAAATGGCGATCAGGGTGTTGCGGGGAGTTATTTGATAAGGCAAAACGCTGAAGGATGGTGCTTCTAACAGCGATAGAATCAGCGTTCTTTCAGGTAACCCCTACTTCTTTGACGAATTCAATGACGCTTTCTGTTGCGTATTTCTACTACTTGGGTTTAGTCTCAAGACCTCGCCGTCGCTTGAGGGTCCTTTGGGGTGCTTGGCTACGGTTTTCTTTCACGCACTAAGAAAATAAAAATGGCTAGTAACATGACCGCACTCAACCCGGACCGGGCGACATTGAATTTTCTCAATAGTTTCCCGGAGGCTGCTCGTAAGCGCGGAGAGCATCTTCAGGAAGAGGGCGCGGTAACACAGATTTTTGGAAACCACCTCTTTATTCAGGGGCGGGTTGAAGACAATGGCGGGGTGCACCGTACTACCCTGAGACTCCAAGGTAACCGTTGGTTTGGCAGCTGTTCGACCGAGGACGAGGAAACATCGGGAGCAGTGATGTTCGCGGCAATGCTCGAGCGCCTTCACCGAGGGGAAGATCTCCCGGAGTCGCCCAATGAGTTTGATGATACGCCGATCGTCGATCTTATAGAGGAAAAGCTTGATCGCGAGCTTGATGACAAAGAGGCGGATTTTGTGTTTCGGGTCGAGAAGCGCTATCGAAGATATGTGATCGAGGGAGAGATCCATGATCATGACATGGTTCGCTTGAATCCTCGCTGGGAAATCGCCAGTTACGAGCCTCTGGAGCTCTGGCCGGTTCCACCGGGTGATATTTTAGAGTTCTGGAACTATTTGGGCTATGCCTTTGATAAGAAAAATCTCCGCTATCCTGACTTCATGGACGCGATCACCGACTTGGAAAATGTTCAGCGTCGGATGCGTGATTGGGAGCAGGAGAGGGAAGTTGCAGCTTGGTATGACAGAATTGAAAGTGTCAATGAACGTCCACCACAAGAAATCCCGCACAAAATTGAGTTTCGCCTAATTTCTACAATAAACGAAGCCCGCGTTGAGGCGCGGGAGGAATACGAAGAAGAGTGGGTGTCTCTTCGAGAGAAGGGAGAGATCGAACGTATCCTGAAGTTGTTTGATGCCTCAGCTTTGCGAATGGATGCCGCGAGCCAGATCCTTTGGGAGCACTTTTTGCGCTATAGCGAAAAAACGGGTGAGCTCTATCTCGATCTGGAGAATGAAGAAGCTTGCTGCTTCATGAATCTTCTCTTTCACCAAAAGGAGTTGAAGGGCTACATGGTGAACCTTGACGAAAGACCGTTTCGGGTAGTCGACGAGCCTCTTAGTTGGCTCTGCGATGACGATCCCATGGATTCGAACTCATTTGCTCTGCAGTTAGTGACCCAGAGTGGTGAAAAGGTTTCTCACTCGGTCCGTTTGCTTCCGGGTCGAACTGAACTTTATCAGTCCGACGAGACCGTTTTCCCCGGGCCTCCACGATGGTTGGAGGACACCGAGATCATGCCCCGCTACTCGATTCCGAAGCTGGTTATCGATTCCCTCGAAGGCGTCGAATTTCTTCGTAAGATTGGGTCCAGTTTACCGCCTTCGATGAAGCGTCGAGTGACTGATCTAGACCTCTTTCCTCATTTGAAAATGTGGGTCGAGCAAGGTTTGACAGCCGCCGAAACAGAGCACTTAGTGATCGACGTTAAAGCTCTTGAGGCGAAAGGACGCCGTGAGGAGAAGCTAATCAAAGCTGGTTGGGATCTTATTAAACAAGAACCTGTTAAAGGTAAGGCTCTTCTTCGCTTTGCGCGTGAGAAGCTCTACCCGATCCCTGAGATTCTTCTCCAAATGGGCTTAACTTACGACGAAAAGCTGGAGGCCTTTAAAGGGAGGATCACCAAGCAGTTTCCGGAAAAATTTGCTGAGTGGATTGAGGCGATGCCGGAATCAGTGGAGCTCGACATCGAAGCTAAGCTTAAAACAATTCTCAGCGACCCGGTCACTGCTGCGATTCGATTCGAGGTCGTGAACCAGGAGATTGATTGGTTTGATCTCCGTGTAGTGATTGATGTCGAAGGTGTTAACCTTTCTAAGGCTCAGATCCGTCAGCTTGTGGCAGCCCGTGGTGGTTATGTTCGCATGGATGATGGCTCGTGGATGCGACTTGAGATCAAGCTCGATCCCGAACAGCGCGATGCTGTGACACGTCTAGGCCTCGATCCTTTCGATCTTTCAGGCGAGACCCACCGAATGCATGCCATGCAGTTGGCGGATCCTAAGGCTGCCGAAGTCTTTGATCCGAAAGCGTGGAAGCGAATCAAGGATCGTGCTCGCGATATTAAGATTGATATCAAGCCTGATGTTCCTGATTCGCTCAACGCGACCTTGCGCCCCTATCAGGTTGAGGGTTACCAGTTCCTCGCTTATCTCGCGACGAATGGCTTTGGAGGAATACTTGCTGATGACATGGGTCTTGGTAAGACAATTCAGAGTATCACTTATATTCTCTGGCTGCGGAAATATATTGATGAAACCAAAGATGCGAAAGCCAAGATTGGCCCAGCTCTTGTGGTTTGTCCAAAGTCTGTTCTTGATGTTTGGGCAACCGAAGCTGGAAAATTTGCCCCAGATCTCAAGGTGAAGATTTTGCGGACCCGCGACGATTTGGATCTTGATGAGGTGAACAACGAGCTCGATATCCTTGTTCTCAATTACGCTCAGCTTCGGGTGTGTGGAGACCAGTTGAACAAAGTACGCTGGCTGACTGTTATTCTTGACGAGGGACAACAGATTAAAAACCCAGACTCTAAGGCCGCGAAATGTGCCCGTGAATTGGATGCAGAAAATCGCCTAGTTCTGACTGGTACTCCTATTGAGAATCGCCTCATGGATATGTGGTCACTGATGGCTTTCGCGATGCCAGGAGTTCTTGGGACCCGCGCTTATTTTAAGCGCCGTTTCGATAAGCGTAAGGATCCAAGTAGCCAAAATCGTCTTGCTGCGCGCTTGCGTCCATTCCTTCTTCGCCGGACTAAAGGACAAGTTGCGAAAGATCTCCCGCCGAGAACGGAAGAAGAAGTCTTTGCGGGAATGGAGGGAATCCAAGAAGAGCTCTACAAGGTAGAGCTAAAGAGGATTCAACAGGCTTTACTTGGACTCGATTCCGATGAGGCGGTTAAGAAAAACAGTTTCGCAATTCTTCAGGGTCTAATGCGCCTTCGTCAGATTTGTTGTCACCCAGGTTTGATTGATCCGAAGTGGCTCAAAGAGGAGAGTGCGAAGATGAATGCTCTTTTCTACCTACTGGATCAGCTTCGCGAAGAGGGGCACAAAGTCCTCGTCTTTTCACAGTTCGTATCGATGCTCGATATCATCAAGATGCGTCTTGAGGTCGAGAGTCGTCCCTTCAACTATCTCACTGGGCAGACCAAGGATCGTAAAGGGGAGATCGAGAAATTCCAAACTACAAAGGATGCTTCAGTGTTCCTGCTTTCGCTAAAAGCGGGTGGTGCGGGCTTGAATTTAACTTCGGCATCTTACGTGATCCTTTATGATCCATGGTGGAATCCGGCGGTAGAAAACCAGGCGATCGATCGAACTCACCGAATTGGACAGAAAAACAAGGTGATCGCTTATCGTCTTTTGACTCGTGATTCGGTGGAAGAGAAGATCCGGATTCTACAGCACCAAAAGACAGCTCTTGTGACCAATATTTTGGGCGATGAAGGGTTTGCTAGTAATTTGGGTGTCGATGACCTCCAGTTCATTTTAAGCCATGGTGGAAGTGATGATGATGAAATCCCACCGCCGCCCCCTAAGGAGGCCGATGTCCAGAAGGTCACGACGAAAAAGAAATCTACTGTTCAAAAAGTGGCAAAAAAAGCAGCTAAAAAGGCTGCTAAGAAGGATTCGAAGTCGTAGCGAATTTAGAAAATCAGTGCCATGAAGCTTCGGGCTTCATGGCATCGACTTTTTATAGGGAGGCCTGATTTTGGCTCTGATAAGCGGTTTTAACTCGGGAGTTTGAGCCTTTTTCCTTCGCTAGAAGTAGCTGGATTTTTCGTGGCTGGGGGTGGAATCGGATTAAGCGGGGAGAGAATTCTTGATGCTTTGGAAAAGTTAAATATTCTCTGACTATGGCCGCTGCCGTGAGTTACACTGAAGATGATATTAAAAGCCTCGATTGGAGGGAGCATATTCGGTTGCGCCCCGGAATGTATATTGGGAAGCTGGGAGATGGATCTTCGGCGGACGATGGAATTTACATCTTACTAAAGGAAGCACTCGACAACTCGGTTGACGAATTTGTGATGGGTCACGGCAAAGAGATTACGATTGATATTGATGACGAGAGTAGAGTTGAGGTGAGAGATTACGGAAGGGGGATTCCCCTTGGTAAGTTAATGGACTGCGCGGCCAAAATTAATACGGGTGCGAAGTATGATAGCGAGGCTTTTAAGAAGTCGGTAGGGCTAAATGGGGTGGGGATCAAGGCGGTGAATGCGCTAAGCGAATTCTTCGAGATTCAGGCTTGGCGTGAAGGTAAGACGAAAGCGATTGAGTTCTCAAAAGGGGAAGTGGTTGAGGAGATGAAAAAACCGGTAATCGATGAATCAGTGGGTGGAACCCGCTTGGCTTTTGAGATTGATCGGACAGTTTTCCCCAAGAGAACCAAGTTTCGTGATCCCTTCGTGGAGAAAATGTGTCGCTATTATTGCTACCTAAATCCGGGTCTGTCGTTGATCTTCAATGGAAAGAAATTTCGATCAAGGAATGGTCTTTTGGATCTTCTAAAAGAGGAGATGGATGAAGCTCCGCTTTATGAGCCTATTAATTTGACTGGTAAGGACATCGATGTGGCCTTTACCCATAGCGGGGGTGGAAGTGAGGACTATTATTCTTTTGTAAATGGTCAGAATACGACGCAGGGCGGAACTCACCTCGCGGCGTTTCGAGAGGCACTGGTAAAAGTGATCCGCGAATTTTATAAGAAGAGTTATGATCCTTCGGATATTCGAGCTGGAATTACGGGAGCGATTTCGGTGCGAATTGAAGAGCCGGTTTTTGAAAGTCAAACAAAGACGAAATTGGGGTCGGCCACGGTCGCTCCGGAAGGCGAGACGGTAAGGACCTTTATTGGGAATTTCCTGAAGGAGGAACTGGATAACTATCTTCACAAAACTCCAGCAGCAGCTGAGGCGATTCAGAAGCGTATTCTTGCTGCTGAGAAAGAGCGCAAGGAACTTAGTGGAGTAAAGAAATTGGCTCGGGAGCGAGCGCGCCAGACTAAGGTTCACAACAAGAAGCTCCGCGATTGCCGAGCTCACTTTAATACCAAGCACAAGCGTCGAGCAGACACCACGGTGTTTTTGACAGAGGGCGATTCAGCTAGTGGATCAATCACGAAGTGTCGTGATGTGGAGTCTCAGGCCGTGTTTTCCTTGCGTGGAAAGCCGCTCAATACTTTCGGGCTAAGCAAGAAGGTAGTCTATGAAAATGAGGAGTTTGCTTTGCTTCAGGCGGCTTTGGGAATCGAAGACGATATCGAATCGCTGAGATTCAATCGGGTCGTGATCGCAACTGATGCTGACGTCGACGGTATGCATATTCGTTTGCTCCTGCTGACTTTCTTTCTCCAGTTTTTTCCGGAGCTAATTCGTGAAGGACATCTTTTCATCCTGCAGACCCCGCTTTTTCGCGTGAGGAATAAAAAGAAGACAATTTACTGTTACGATGATGATGAGCGAGAAGTTGCAATGAAGGAGCTGGGCCGCAATCCCGAGATCACCCGATTCAAGGGCCTAGGTGAGATTTCGCCTGACGAATTTAAGTTCATGATTGGCAAAGACATGCGGCTAGATCCAGTGCAGATGGAGGAAGGCAGAGGTCTTAAAGAGATATTAACTTTTTATATGGGGAAAAATACGCCTGATCGTCAGGAGTTCATTATCAAGAATCTCCGTGATGACGTTGATTCTGCCGAGGTTTAGGCAGATTACATCTACCACTCCAATTACTGAATTTGCGATATCGGTGAAACGGGCATAGAACTCGGCAGGAATTTGCGACGGTTCTTGAAACTTCTATTCTGCTCATGAAAAAACTGATTTTCTCCTTAGCCGCTTTGTCACTGAGTGCTTCAGCTCAGCTCGTCATCAATGAACTCCTTTACGATCCCTCGCCGGGTAACGACGTCAACCAAGATGGTGAGGCGAATACTAGCCAGGATGAATTCGTGGAAATCGTCAATACTGGCAACGTCTCGGTCAACATTAGCGGCTATCAGATTACAGATCTGAGCGGCAATTTTTTCGAATTTCCTGCCGGGTCAATGATCAGCGCCAATGAGGCTATTGTAGTTTTTGGTGGAGGTAATCCAGCAGCTACTCTCAATGGGGTTTCGGTTTTTGTTGGTGCTCCTAGTCTCAATAATAGCGGTGACACGATTACTCTTCAGGACAGCTCTTTTACGCAAGTGGACCAAGTAAGGTACGAAGATAATTCCTCTGACGACGAATCATTGAACCGAAGCCCGGAATTGGTTGGGGGATTTCAGCCTCATACGACCATTGCTGGTTCGGTGGGCTCAGAGTCGCCCGGCACCGACGTAACGGGTGCGAGTTTTGGGGATCCTCTACCATCGATCATGTTATCGCCTGCCACTAGTTCGATTCGTGAAAGTGGAGCAGGGAGCACGACGACTTTGACAGTCAACCTCCCGGAGGCCCCTGCTACCTATCCGCTGATAGTGAATCTCACTAGTGATGATTTGACGGAGGCTACCGTGCCTCCGACCCTCAGTATAACGAGCGGGTTGACCGCAACTTTTCTGGTGACTGGAGTTGACGATCCAGATCCTGACGGTGCTCGGGAGGTTTCGATTAGCGCGGTGGCGGAGGGTTTTCGGGGCGCGGTGGCGACTGTGACCGTGACGGACGATGGCGATGTTGGAACAGAAGCGGGCAGTCCACTTTTGATCACCCAGTATCACGAAGGGTTTTCGAATAACAAATACGTCGAGTTGACCAATGTTTCTGATTCTGAAATTAACCTCGGTAACTTTATTTTGACTCGATGGTCTAATGCTTCGACGGAAGACTTCAAGACTGACGGGAACTTTCCAAGCAGCCAATTAGCCCTTTCGGGAATTCTGCCCGCTGGAGCGAGTTTCATTGTGGCAAACCCGAGTGCGACGACGCCAGTTTTAGCAGGTGCCGCAGACGTGACTTCTGATATTACCTTCTATAACGGAAATGATTCAGTTGTCCTTTACCAAGGGGATACTGGTGAGACCGCCAATATTATCGATGCGATCAGCGTGACCGCTGATGGGAACGAGGGGAATGATACAAGTGTCGTCAGGCAGAACACTTTGACTGGATTCAATCTCGACGCTGGTTCGACCTTTCGTGATTTTCCTGTCGTTTGGCAGGAAGTCTCAATTGGGGAAGTGGATAGCTCGGCATTAGGAACTAATAATTTTATCGGTTCAAGTGTTCTGGGCAAGAATTCGCCCTTAGTTGGTTTTAAGGCGACATCAGTCACAGTTAATGAAGCGGACGGAACGGCTGATATTGAAGTTGAGATTTTGAATCCCGATGGGGCAGCGGTAACTGTTTCAATTGTCTTGGACGATATTAATAGCACTGTAGCACCTACCGATATTGGTAATTTTGTGAGCCGAACTGTGGCTTTCCCAGCCGGTGCGCAGAGTGGGGATACTCGGGTGATTACTGTTACCTTAGCTGATGATTCTGAGCAAGAAACCGCCGAGACCGCTATCTTTCTTCTCTCAGATCTTACGTCCAATGGAGACGCCCGCATCAGTGGCGCTTCCGCTTTTAATCTGAATATCCAAGATAATGATACGGTCATTCCTCCGGTTTATATTTCTGAAATTGCCGATCCAGGCGATAACTTTGAAGGGCGTTTCGTGGAGCTTTTTAATCCGACTAACGAGGATATCGACTTGGGTTCTGGAAATTGGAATATTGTTTATTATGTCAATGGTAGCAGTAATGGGCGGGCAATTCCTTTGTCTGGAACTATTCCTGCTAAAGGAACCTTTGTGATCGCAAATAATAGCGTTAACTTTGCTGCGTCATATCCTGATGCTCCTCTACCTGACCAAGAAAGTAGCACCATCAATTCAAATGGTGACGATAACATCGAGCTGCGATTTGGTGGAGACCAGTCTACCGGAGCTTTGGTTGATGTTTATGGGAAGCCTGGCACAGACGGAACTGGTGAAATTTGGGAATTCTTAGATTCTCGGGTTGATCGCGCGGTTGGTGCTCCGAATGCCACCTTTACGATCGAAGAGTGGATCATTACCCCGGCGGCTGTGGCGGATATGACTCCTAGTGTGCATGGCGGTGGGGGTCCTCCGGTTGTGACTGGACTGGAAGTTCTGGGCTTCTCGGTTGACCCCGTAATTGGTCAAGCTGAGCTTATTGTTTTAGGGCTTGGAACTAAGGTCTGGATTCTCCAATCCTCGAGTAATCTAGGTGCAACTGATGCTTGGGAAGAAGTGCCGGGTGGTTTTGCGGAAATTGATAACCCGGATGGTTCAACGACGATCCGGTTTTCCGATACCATTTCATCGGTACCGACTCGCTACTACCGCTTGATCGAACAGCCATAGGGTTGGCGATCTCTAAGCGAAATTTCAAAAGGGTGGGATTTCCCGGCCTTTTTTTGTTGGGGCTTAGCGCTTCGATTGTTAGTTTTTCTTAACAAACAATTGTTTGAGCCAAGACATGGACGAAACCAATGATTCCAAGGAGCCGAGCGTGGATCTTTCACTGGAAGGGATGTATTCCGACTACTTCCTTGATTATGCTAGTTATGTAATCATGGAGCGCGCTGTCCCTCATCTTGGGGACGGCTTGAAGCCAGTGCAGCGTCGGATCCTCCACTCGATGCGCGAGTTGGAAGATGGACGTTACAACAAGGTCGCAAACGTAGTCGGAAATACCATGAAGTATCACCCGCACGGGGATGCTTCAATTGGTGATGCGATGGTGCAGCTGGGTCAAAAAGACCTTTTAATTGATACTCAGGGAAACTGGGGGAACGTCTTAACTGGAGATCGGGCAGCTGCCCCCAGATACATTGAGGCTCGGCTCACCCCGTTCGCACTTGAGGTCGCATTTAACCCAAAAACTACCGAGTGGACTCGAAGCTACGATGGCCGAAATAAGGAGCCGGTCACCTTGCCGATGAAATTCCCTCTTTTATTGGCACAAGGAGTGGAAGGGATCGCTGTAGGGTTAGCTTGCAAGATTCTGCCACATAATTTTATTGAGCTGATCGAGAGGTGTATTTGCGCCTTGCGGAAGCAGCCATTCGAGTTGTTCCCTGATTTTCATACTGGTGGTTTAGTTGATGTAAGCGACTATCGCGATGGCTTACGGGGCGGTAAAGTGCGGGTTCGTGCTGATGTTGAAATTGTGAAAGCAAAGCTGATTCGAATCGGCTCGATTCCTTTTGGAACCACGACCGGAGGAGTGATGGATTCTATCGTTAGTGCAAATGATAAGGGGAAGATCAAGATTTCTAAAATTGAGGACAACACGGCGGAAAATGTTGAGATTCTAGTCCACCTCCCGGCTGGGGCCGATGCCGAAACAACACGTGAGGCTCTCTATGCCTTTACTGATTGTGAGGTGAGTATCTCTCCAAATGCTTGTGTCATTCATGATGGCCGACCGCATTTTATGCCGGTAAGTCAAATCCTCAAGAACTGCGCCTTTCGGACAAAGGATCTCCTGCTCAAAGAACTGGAAATCCTTCTCAGTGAACTCAATGAGAAATGGCACTTTAGTTCACTAGAGAAAATCTTTATTGAGAACCGAATCTACCGCGATATCGAGGAATGTGAAACTTGGGACGCAGTCATCGAAGCGATTGATAAAGGATTGGCGCCTTTCAAAAAATTGCTCAAGCGCGAGGTGACTCGGGATGATATTGTTCGTTTAACCGAAATCAAAATTAAGCGAATTTCAAAGTATGATGGATTTAGGGCTAATGAGGAAATTCGAGATCTTGAAGACCGCATCAAAGAGACTGAGAAAAATATCAAGAATATCACACGTTATTCAATTGCTTACTTCAAATCACTTATCAAAAAGTATGGCAAGGGACGTGAGCGTAAAACCGAAATTGCTGAATTTGGGTTGGTGAAACGGTCGGCAGTCGTGGTTGCTAGCGAGACCCTTTATCTGGATCGTAAGAACGGCTTTGCAGGTATTAGCCTGAAAAAAGAAGATGCTCTTGAGAAATGTTCAACACTCGATGACATCATTATTTTCTCCCTCGATGCCGAGATGCGTGTCACTAAAGTGGCCGATAAGATTTTTGTCGGAAAGCGTCCGGTCCATGTCTCGGTTTTCCGTAAGGATGAGCCCAAGGTCTATTCAATGATTTACCGGGAGGGTCGCGAGGGCCCCTACTATGCCAAGCGATTCAAAGCAGGTGGAGTGACTCGCGATAAGATTTACAAAATGGGTAAAGGGACCAAAGGCTCTCGGGTGATGTATTTTGCGGTCCATGACACAGAGGAAGCGAGTGCTGCAAATACGGTTGTCGTCCATCTCAAACCTGCGCTTCGTCTGAGAAATGTTTCCCGTCCTTTTTCCTTCGGTGAAATTGCTCTCAAAGGGCGGGGCTCAAGGGGAAATATCGTCACCAAGCTGAATGTTGATAGAATTGTTCGTGCGATAGCTACTGACTTTGGCGAAAGTTAGTCTTGCGCACTTCCCTAATCGCCAACATAGTGTTTAAATGAACACTAAAATGTATTGGCGGTTGCGATTGGGTTGGGCTCGTTGGCGTATGAAAATTGTGCGTTGTCGAGTCTGGAGGGCCAGTCGTCGGTCGAGACTTCGTCGGGCCCCAAGGCATTTCCATCAACTTGAATTTCCATTTCGGTAAAATGGCGGATAGCGAGGTGGACCAGTAGTCGTTTGTAGAAAAGATGAAGGGGAATTGAGGCGATGAGATAAGATAAGGGGCTTCTTTAATTTTTGAGACAGTTAGAAAAGGGCAAGTGGAGCTCTCAAATCCCGGAGCGGTCCAAATTCCTTGCGATTTCAGAAGTTTCGTTTGGACCTAAATAAAAGCGAATACCCCGACGAAGATCAATCTGGGTGAGTCCAACATGAGATGGAATCACTCGAAAAATGATTAGTAGATTAAATGGCTATGATCTGTCGCTAGCGCTAGTCGATAATTTGAAGTTGAGCCCCCCTAATTTAATCCTGAGTAAGAGAGTTAAGTTTGAGTCGGATTAGAGCCTACCATAATAGGGGATAGATTTAAAATTCTTCCAAATCTCATTGAAGTTCGTCTGTGGAAGGCCTTGGATTTACTCGTAAGCGTCTTAGACTGCTGTGGAGCACGAATGAAGTGAGTGACAAAAGGGAAAACTTAAGGTTTGTGGCAAGAGTAGTGCGTGCGCTGGGTGACTCGAAGCCAAAGTGGTGGAAGCGTCTGTTGGCAGCTGTCCTGGCTTCATTAATTCTGGTGGGATGTGGTAAGATTGCTGAAAAATTGAACTCTGCATTTATTGATTTGCTGCGCAGCATTTGGTGGGAGGAGACAACTGCGACCTTGTTGGATAGTCATGGGCAGACTGCGATTCGGTATTCGTATGGGGTTGGGGACGAGACCTTTTCAGGAGACCAGTTTTCATTTGGCGATATCAGCGGCGAGTTGATGGAGGTAGAAATCGCACAATTTATTGAGAATCAGAATTCGGACGGAGAGTTTACGATTTTCGTGAATCCGGATGCGGCAGGTGAAGCCGTGATTCTACGGTCTCTAACCCCGAATGCTTGGATGTTAATTCCCCTTTTACTAGTTTTGTTGGGGCTGGGTATCGCAATTGCAGGATATGCCGTGCTTCCGACCCTTATTTATTGGTGGCGAGGAAAATTACGGAGGCAATTTATGTCAGATGCCCCCGGCTTAATTGTATCTTCCTTAAAAGACGGCGGGGCTGGAACCAAATTGTTATTCTCCTCAATGACAATAGTCTCTCGAGGGATTTGGTTCTTAATGTGGTTGATTTTCTGGATCCTATTAATTGCGCTGGGGGTGGTGGGGGCCGGCTTATTAATGATCAAATTAGGAGATTTTCGATGGATATATGTCTGGGCTGCCTTGGCATCTTCGGTTGTCGTAGGCTCGCTTATTGGTTGGTTGATTTTTCGAAGGGCGTTTGCCTCGCAACCTCCGGGGGTGGTATTTTTCTTGGATGGTTGGAAGGGCAAGAAATCTGTGGTTGAGGACGAAAAGGTGAGCGTTCATTGGATGTCAGATCCAGATGAGAAAGACAATTTTCGCTCTTGTCGAGTTGGTCTAGGGAGATGGCAAAATGGGCAATCTTTCTCCAAGTGGCGCAAAAGTCATCCTGACTGGCGTGATACTCTAGTGGACATTTTACGGGGTACTGTTGGGGCGCATAGTTTCGATTTAGATACCGTGGGTCGTTTTGATGGTCCGATACTGTTAGGCGAGGAGCTCCATCTAGTCATGATCTGGCAAGAATGGGATGGTAAGGTGCGTCAGACCTCCATCTATTTAGGTCGACTCCATGCAAGTTGACTGATTTTGGAGGCTAGGGATGGTATTTGAGATGCCGAATCGGTTTGATGTGGGCATATGAAATAATAGAGCGGGAAGAGAGTCGGTAAAACATCGTTTCAAGTCGCAACTCCCTTGAAAAAGTTTAGATGCCCTTTTCTACGATATGCGATAATTTAGGGGTTGTAGATCCGGACACACAAAATAATTAATTGCCTCTAGCTTAAGCTTCCATCTCTGGGTTTTACTAGTGCTTGTTCTCAAATCACTCCAATCGTTCCACTTCGCATTTGACCCGAAGTTTTATCGTAAGTGGATAGTCTGTATGCGAATGGGTGTTCTTTTTTCTTCAATAGGGGATGATCTAGGTCAAAGATCCTCTGGCACTTGAGAAGATTTCAGCTAGACAAAAGAGCCGGGGATAATAGCTCCCCTCTCTGAGGGTTATGCCGAACTGTTAGTTCAAAGGTTCAGAAAATTATTTTAGATCATGTCATTTAAATCATCGGAATATCGTCACGTGGATTACGGCTGGGACGATGCAAGGGTCGGCTCAATGAGCGCTGCCGAGCGTTTAGCTTACCGATCAAATATTCTTGGGAATGATCAGCGTATCACTAACACAGGAGGTGGGAATACTTCGTCTAAAGCGATGGAGACGGACCCATTGACTGGTGAGGAAGTTGAGATTCTTTGGGTCAAAGGTTCTGGTGGGGACCTGCGGACTTCAACAATCGAAAATTTTTCTTCCCTGTATCAAGAAAAGCTCATCGCGTTACAGAAGATTTACAATGAAACTTTACCGAACGGAGTGAAGACCCAAATCGAAGATGATATGGTGGGTATGTATCGCCATACTACTTTTAATCTGAACCCGCGTCCTTCTTCGATTGATACTCCGCTGCATTCTTTTATCCCATACAGGCATGTTGACCACATGCATCCGAACGCGTTTATTTCGATTTGCGCTACCAAGAATTCAGAGGCGATCACCCGGGAGATTTTTGGAGATGATGTGATTTATACCTCCTGGCAGCGCCCGGGTTTTGATCTCGGTCTTTTGTTTCAAGAGGTTTGTAAAAATCATCCTCAGGCTAAAGGGATTAATATGGGGCAGCATGGACTGATCAATTGGGCGGATGACGATAAGGAATGTTACGAACTCACCCTAGAGTTGATTGAGCGGGCTGGCAGGTATATCGAAGAAAGGGAAAAGGGTGAGCAGACTTTTGAAGGGCAGAAATATGAAAATCTTTCGGCCGATCATCAGAAAGACTTAGTAAGTAAAATTGTGCCATGGTTGCGAGGGCAGGTCAGCCAACAGAATCGTTTTGTCGCAACAATTGAATCAACGGAAGCTGCTCTGGAGTTTGTGAACTCTCATGCCGCAAAGCGTCTCGCTGAGCTGGGTACTTCGTGTCCCGATCATTTTCTGCGAACTAAGATCAAGCCACTCTATGTTGATTGGGATCCTAAAAATGAAGATTTCGAAATCCTGAGAGCTAAACTTCTGGAGGGGTTGAGGGGCTATCGTGCTGACTATGTGAAATACTACGAGGCGAATAAGGAACTGTCTTCGCCTGCAATGCGTGACCCGAATCCGACTGTAGTACTTATTCCGGGAATCGGGATGGTGGCTTTTGGAAAGAATAAATCAGAATCACGGGTGACGGCTGAATTTTATAATTGTGCAATCTCGGTGATGCGCGGTGCAGAGGCGATTGATGAATACATCGGATTACCACAGAAAGAGGCTTTCGATATTGAATATTGGGCTCTTGAGGAGGCGAAACTGCAGCGTATGCCTCCCGAGTGTGAGTATGCACGGAGAGTGGTTGTTGTGGTAGGAGCCGGAAGTGGAATTGGAAAAGAAATGGCCCATCTTATGATCGATCAGGGTGCGCATGTCGTCTGTGCTGACTTGAATTTGGAGGCAGCTGAAGAGACTGCGGCCGAATTGATAGCAAAAGTTGGAAAGGGGATCGGGGTTGCTGGAACTGGAGTCTCGGGGTGTGGAAATGCGATTGGTTTGGCGTGTAACGTAACAGATCGTAGCTCGATTAAGGCGATGTTAGATGAAGTGATTTACGCCTATGGTGGTTTCGATCATATCGTGGTGACTGCGGGGGTTTTCGTTCCACCAGATCGGAGCGGACATATCCCTGATGAAAAATGGGGGCTTACATTTGGGATCAATGTTTCTGGGCCTTACTTCGTCGCGGATGAGGCTGCTGAAATTTGGGAACAACAAGGGCTTAAAGGCTCGATGGTGGTCACGACGAGTGCTAATGCGGTTGTTTCTAAAAAAGGCAGCCTTGCTTATGATGCCTCGAAGGCGGCTGCTAATCATTTGCTCCGTGAATTGGCGATCGAACTTGCGCCTCTCGTTCGGGTGAATGGAGTCGCTCCCGCTACGGTAGTGGCTGGAAGTGGGATGTTTCCAAGGGACCGGGTGATTGCATCACTCACGAAATACGAAATCTCTTTCAGCGATGATGAAGGCACTGAGGATCTTCGCAACAAGCTTGCACAGTTTTATGCCGATCGGACACTCACTCAATCTCCTATTACGCCTCAGGATCAAGCGCAGGGGATGCTCTTTATGCTCAGTGATGCTTCTTCAAAAACTACCGGCCAAATCTTAGCGGTTGATGGAGGGCTTCAGGAAGCGTTCCTGCGTTAATTCGCTCATGAAAACTGACGTTCTACTTATCGGATCGGGGATCATGTCCTCGACGCTCGGCGTGATGCTGAGAGAATTGAATCCCGCTCTTTCAGTGCAGCTCTTTGAAGTGACTGAAAAGCCTGCTCAGGAAGCTTCAAATGGTTGGAATAACGCGGGGACCGGTCATGCTGGAATTTGCGAGCTATCCTACACTCCAAAGCAAGAAGAAGATGGGACGGTCGATGTTTCGAAAGCGATCTCGGTTTTTGAAGACTTCGAACATTCTCTTCAGTTCTGGGCGCATGCGGCACGTCGGGGGATCATCAAGGATACAAGGAAATGCTTGAATTCGTTGCCACATATTTCCCTTGTTCATACCCAAGAGCAGGTGCCTTACCTCAAGGCTCGCTACGAGGGTTTGAAGAAGCATCATTTCTTTGAGCCGATGAGGTTTTCGACAGATCGGAAGGAGATTGCTGATTGGGCCCCACTTTTAATGAAAGGACGTAATGAGGAGCAACCGGTTGCCGCGACTCATATGGATGGCGGGACAGATGTGAATTTCGGCGAGATTTCTCGAAGTTTTTGTCAATGGATCGATGAACAGGAAGGGTGCAGTACCCAGTTTGGACACCGGGTTGTGGATCTCAATAAAAGGATTTCAGGAAAGGGTTGGGTCGTCACTGTGCGTAATGAGGAAACGGGCCAGAAACAGAAGGTTCACGCCGATTTTGTTTTCGTAGGAGCTGGCGGGGGGTCTCTTCCGTTGCTTCAAAAATCGGGAATCCCTGAAGTGCGCGGGTATGGTGGTTTTCCGATTGGTGGGCAGTGGATGATTACCCGGAATCCTGAGATTGTGGCGAAGCATACTGCTAAGGTGTATGGTCAGGCCCTTGGTGCAGCTCCGACGATGGCGGTTCCTCACCTTGATACGCGTATGATTGATGGTAAGCCGTCTTTGCTCTTTGGGCCATTTGCGGCCTGGACTGGCAAATTCCTTCACAATGGAGGGAGCCATTTTGATTTGCCCCTTTCAGTGCGTCCCGGAAATATTCTCTCACTGATGAGGGTGGGAATGCATAATTTGGATCTCGTCAAATATCTCGTCGAGCAAGGTTTGCAATCCAAGGAATCGCGAATGCGCGAATTGCGTAATTTTTATCCGGATGCCTTGGCCAAGGACTGGGAGGTCATCGATGCTGGTATTCGGGTTCAAGCCATCAAACAGGAGCCTGGTGAAGAACCTGGAATCGTTCATTATGGAACGGAGGTGCTCACGAGCGCTGATAAAACTATTTCAGCGCTTCTAGGGGCGTCACCGGGTGCTTCGGTTTCAACTCAAGTGATGCTTGAGTGTATTCAGCGTTGTCTTCCCCAGTTCCTTAAAACGGAAGACGCAAAGGAGCGGATGAGCGATATGATTCCAAACTGGAACCATGATCTAAAAGTAGATTCGGCGCGGAACCGGTATCTCGAGATTCATGAGAAGGCGATGGCTGACCTTAATCTTATTTGAGCAATGGCTGACGGAGCGGTTTTTTTGGCAGTTGATCTTGGCGCAGGGAGCGGCCGGATCATTGCGGGTTTGATGTTAGGAGGAAGGCTCTCTCTAGAGGAGGTCTATCGATTTGAGAACGAACCTGTTGAAAAAAGTGGAAACCTTTATTGGGATTTCGGGGGGCTTTGGGCTGGGGTGCTAGAAGGTTTAAGGTTGTCTGTGGTTCGATACGGGGCCGAGAATATTAGTTCGATTGGGGTAGATACTTGGGGTGTCGATTACGGGTTTATAGATAAGAGCGGGCAGCTCCTCGGTGAGGTAAGGCACTACCGTGATCCGCGGACAAAAAACATGTATGAGAATCTTGCGAAACGAGTTTCCAAGGATGTTATTTTTGAAAAGACAGGGATCCAGTTTATGAACATTAATACGCTTCCGCAGATGTGTGCAGAAGTTAAGGATCCTGATTCATTACTGCCTCTTGCAGATCAGTTTTTGATGGTGCCAGACTTAATTAACCTTTCGCTAACTGGGCAGGCTTTTTGTGAGCGAACCAATGCAAGCACGACTCAGTTTTATAACCCTACAAAAAAGGATTGGTCGCGAACTTTGTTTGAGGCTTTGAAGCTTCCGTTAGAGGTGGCTCCGAAATTGGTGTCTCCTGGGACTGATCTCGGAATGGTCAAGGCTTCGGTCAGGGATCAAACTGGATTATCTTCCGAGACAAGAGTGGTAACGGTGGGGGCGCATGATACCGCTTCGGCGGTCGCAGCTGTTCCCGCAGAAAGAGGAACGAGATTTGCCTATTTGAGTTCTGGAACTTGGTCTCTGCTGGGGGTGGAACTTGAAAAACCTATTTTCGATTCTCTTGCCCGGTCCTATAATCTCACGAATGAGGTTGGGGTTTTCGATACGATTCGGCTCCTGAAAAATATTAATGGCTTATGGGTGGTGCAGGAATGCCGTCGGGTTTGGAAGGAGCAGGGGAATGATTGGAGTTACCGTGATCTCGGAGAAATGGCGGCGGGAGCTAAGCGATTACAATCATTTATTGATCCGGACGATGTCCGCTTTGCGGGGCGTTGCAACATGCCTCTAGTGATTCAGGACTACTGCCGCGAAACTAGGCAGGATGTTCCAGAGGGGCCAGCTGAGATTCTCCGATTGGTCACTGATAGTTTGGCGATGAAGATTCGCTTTGTTTTAGAGAGGTTAGAAGAGGTGATTGGATACCGAATTGAGGTCCTTCATATTATCGGAGGCGGAGGTCAAAATGATCAGCTAAATAAAAGTATTGCCAGTAGTATTAATCGACCAGTTGTAGTGGGGCCTTACGAGGCAACCGCAGCGGGGAACGTTATGATGCAAAAGGTCGCCCTGGATGGTTTTCGGAGTTTGGGCGAAGGTCGCGATCTGATTCGAGAGTCTTTTCAGACAAGGCGCTTTGAGCCGGCTCATCCCGATGACTGGGCGACTGCCTATGTGCGTTTCAGGAAACTCTTGTATTGTGATTCTGCGGGATTTTAGAGTTGAAAAAGTCTTGACCCTAGGAGCCGATAAAAGAAGAACCGCAGTCTCCAAAAAGGAGAATACGGCCCTCAGAATAATAAGTTTAGCTTCCTTGATTTACTCGTTTTCGACGACTCGGAAGAAGAGCTTTTCGATTTCCGGGCTCAAGTTTGTAAAGGTAAAGGTTGTTGTCTCACCTTGGGATTCAATGCTGTCATTGATATCGGTTTCAAAATCGAACAGATCGGTAGAGGTGAAGATCGAATAGGTTTGATTGTTTCGTGAGTTCCATGTGAGAGAAATTTGTTTTGTCTCTTTGTCGTATGAGAACGCTATGACTTCCAGAGGAGCCAAGGAGCCGGCCTCACCGAAATACTCAATCTCTGCCAAGGCGTGGTTCGATCCTCCTGTCCGGGTCACATCATAACGGATGAATTTGTAAGGATTCGAAGCAGAGGGAAGGTCAATACGAGCAGTCTGATTCCGCGTCGCACCCCAAATAGAAGCACTGTCGATACGCTCGTAGATGGTCTCAAAATTGATGCCATCGTTTGATCCCTGAATTTGGAAATCAAGAGGATCACGAGCAGGAGTGTCATTACTTGAAGTCAGGGTGAAGTGAGTCAGCGAAACTGGGTTTTCAAACTCAACGGTTGCAAAAACCGGAGCTCCGCCACAACAGAGTTTATTTTGTCCGCCACCGGTTAGGTTGTCGAACATGTCAAATGAGCCCTCACTCCCGCCAAAGTTGCCGAAGTATTCCTCAGCATTTGCAGTGATTGAAACCCAGTTAAAGTTTGTTCCGGCAGTTTGGCCGACATCTCCATTAGCAAAGATGGTTTCACTCTCTGTGCCATCATCTTCGGGATCGGTCAGATCGCCTCCCAGGAGATCGTTAATCAGAGTGATCGTAGCAATTGCTGACTTGCTTTCGGGATCGTTGGGATCAGTTAAATTTTCAACTTCAAATCCGTCTTTTTGATTGTCATCGTCTGTGTCGGGAAGATTCGGATCTGATCCGGTCTTGGTAACAGATATAAATGTGCCCCCACCGTCTTCGACTCCGTCTAGAAGTCCGTCGCTGTCGCTATCGGGATTGAGGGGGTTCGTTCCGGTCTGGGAGGCGCTCACAAAAGTGCCTGTGCCATCCTCGACTCCATCCTTTAGCCCATCGCTATCAGTGTCCTCGTTGCTCGGATCGAGCCCGCTTTCAGATTCTTCGAGGTTTGTTAGACCATCCATGTCAAAATCGTCATCGGGTCCTTCTGAAAGATCGCCGAAAAAGCTTGTTTCAAAGTCATCATCGAGACCGTCCATGTCCGAATCAAGTTCAGCTTTAAAAGAGGTTTCCAGAAGTTCATAATCTGCAACATTGAATGGAATAGCAGTCTTGTCACCTTGTTCCTTCGCCGCGAATAGCTGAACTTGTGCTCCACCCCCTCTCTCCCAATAGACAAATTCCATTACATGGTTTCCGTAGGCGAGTGAAATTGCTCCGAGTGTGGTAGTTGAACCACGATTACGATCGTCAATCGTGGCGATTTCTCCATCGATAAACAGCCCGCCACCGTCATCCGAGTTAAAGCCAAAGGTATATATTCCCGGTTCACTGATAAAGATTGTGCCAGTAGCGATCAACCCATAGTCATCGGCGGCAAGATCTTGTGTTCCCAAGACAGGGAATGGGCGTGGATTCGGGAAAGGGCCGTTGGCATTGTCTCGGAAGTTAATCGAGATCTCGGCCGTGCTGGTTTCGGCGATAATATTCGCCGGTGTTTCAAACAGGGCGCGGGTATCAGCGATTGAATTTAGACCCACTAATGAAGTGGCGTTTCGAACTGACCATCCAGTCGGAACGCTGGCGTCGTCGTTCGGATCGGTCGATGATTTAATTTCAGAGCCATCGCTGAAGCCGTCATCGTCTGAGTCAGAGAGACTCGGGTTGGTTCCGGTATTATTCTCATCAACAAGAATGCCGGTGTTGGTTTCAACGAGGTCGAATAATCCATCGCTGTCGGTGTCCGCATTCAAAGGATTGGTTCCGGTATTGCTGCTGCTGACGTAAATCCCAGTGTTGGTTTCTACGCCGTCTAAAAGCCCGTCGTCATCCGTGTCGTCATCTTGAGGATCGCTCCCCGCGATGTATTCATCAAGGTTGACTAAACCATCCAAATCAAGATCGCCCGTCGCATCATCTACTGTCTTGTCCAGTCCATTGTCATCCTCATATTGGTCCGGCATGCCGTCACCATCCGCATCGTTGGTAGTCGAGACCTTGATCGAATCAATTTCCCAATTCGGAATATTTGTTCCGCGCGCTCCTTCGTCAAATGCTCCGATAAAGCGAATCTGAATTGTGGAGCCAGCTTCCACGCCGCCAACATTGGCGATACTGGTGATGAATGTTCCGTCTAGGTAACCTGGTGACTCCATACTAAATCCATCGAGACCTTTTAGGACGTGGTTCCCAATGAGAGAGTTGATGTTGGTATAACCGTTCTGAGTAAAGGCTGATTGAGGGACATTTGTAAATTCACTGCCATCGATTGAGATTTGCAGACCAGCGCCATCCCAATCGTCGGCTTCAATACTATATCGATGGTCAAAACTTACTTGAATTCCTGCTGTCTTTGGAACTTCGATTATTGGACTTGTAATGGTATTTGTCGCAGGTCCTGAGTCATCGCCTTCAATTGACCAAGTCCCGCGCCCCGCATTATACAATGCCGGAATCGGAGTGTTGCCAGTCGCTTCTTGAACAAAGCTGCCATCATTTTCGGCAAAGTTTTCGATTAGTAAATCGATAGCTTCTGATGCAGAACAATAAGCAAAGGTGATTGCCGCTATTGTGGGGATTTTAAAGAATTTGTATTCAACGTTCATCATATCTAATTGCCTTTGTCTCAGCCTGCAGTCACTCAGTTTCGGTTAAGCGCGTCAAGGTCATTCTAAATTCGACTGATGATTTTGGCGTCCTTCACCCTTCGACTAGGAGTGTTGGACGGGAATTTGGAGCAAGACGTTTGGGGTTCTCGAAGAGCTTTTCGATTTCGAATCCTTGGGCTTTTATCATCTGGAGCGGTTCGGTGAAGTCTGAAAGGATATCAGCCGGATCCTTCGAGAGGATCCACAAATACTCGCGACCAGGAGTTCCTACAATGGCTCGCTCATAGCTTTCATCAATCCAGAGAACCCAGTAGTCGCCCGGAAATAAGTTTGCGGGAAATGGATCAAAACGGACCTCGAGTTTACCATCGCCCACAAGCTTGGCCGAGCCCGTGATCCGGGTTGGTTCCCCGTTCGATTTTAATCCTTCGTTTAAAATTCGAACAGGCCCTTCCAGGCCCACCCCATAAGTTGCTTTTGCCGCGATGAGGTTTCTTTCGAAGCGGTTTGGGAGTCGTGCCAACTCATGCCATTCTCCGTCATAGCGGTTTAGGTCAAAGTTCTGGACTGTTTGAATCGGTGGAAGAGATTTTAAACAGGATGCCAAAAAGAGCGGAGCGATTAGAAATACTAGAAGTTTCATAATTTCACGGCGATTTCGGCTACGGTTTTGTCGGTAAGTAGTTTTTGGAAGTTACCGATCCTTGTCGGCCATCCTTGGGCAAATACTTCATGAGTGTCCAGTTCATGATTGTAAGCAGGAGATTTTCTGGTCCTTGCTACCTCTATCAGAAACCAATGGGGAGGCTGTTAGCATAAATGAGACGGTTCCGTGAAATGGATAGTGAGCTGAGATGTAGATTTTTTCGAGTGTCTGGAAATGATTGCGGCAATGAACGGTGTTTGGCATACGCTCCATCCTTCTGGCACGGGAATGAATGGAGTTTTCAAGGTGGGATTCGAGCCTCGAAATGGGAATTCTGCGAGGGTTATTGGTCTCGACGAGGCCAGAAAACAAGATTTAGGGGGCGAATAGGGTGTCAAACGAGAGAGAATCTGAGTTTCTAAAAATCAGAGGCGAATTGAGTGAGTTTGCCCTGTTTAACGTTTCAGAAAGCCATGGGATTGATAGATCAGGTTAAGGAATGGTGTGAAACGACCCATTTTAAGACCGAATTGACAAAGAAGTAAGCACTGGTTGTTTTGGAGGAAGGGATGACTGAAGAATTGGCAGAAAAACATGAGTCATCTAAAAAAATAAAGCGCTTATATTTAGTGTGTTATGGAGCTTGTGAAATTTTTCACAAATTCCCCTTGTGAAACAATTCACATGCTTCTAAGAGTCTTCCAGCGATGGCAAACTTTTTTCCCCGTTGGATAAACTTATTGCCGCTGAAAATTGCGGTTTGTCTTGGAGCGTTAGGAGCCGGCGTAGTTGCCGGTATCACCTACTATGCAACGCCTAAGGCCCAAAGAGTCGGATATCAGCCGACTCAACCTATTCACTTCGACCACAATCTTCATTCGAGTCAGCTGGGTTTAGATTGTCGTTATTGTCACAGTTTTGTTGAGCATTCCGGTCACGCCAACGTTCCTTCTGCCAATACTTGCTGGAATTGCCACCAGCACGTGAAGAAAGGCTCCCCCAAGCTTGCGGCCTTACGGTCTGCGATGGGAGTGGATGAATATCACAGCCCGATTCTTGACGAGGGAGGAAGTCCAGTCGACGGAAAGCCGATCGAGTGGGTTCGTGTTCACAAGGCGCCAGATTACGTCTACTTCAATCATTCGGCTCACCTAAACCGCGGAATTTCTTGCGTAAGTTGCCATGGCGAAGTCCACAAGATGGAGAAAGTTTATCATGCCGAAAGTCACTCTATGGGTTGGTGTCTAGATTGTCACCGTGCTCCTGAAAAACACCTCCGTCCACTCGAAGAAGTTTTCAATTTAAACTACGACCCTAAGATTTATTTGCAAGACAACGAAGTCATCGACACCGAGGGCTTAATCGTTGGAAAAGGAGAGCGAATCAAAAAACCTAAAGATTTTGGCAAATTCCTCCGCTCTCACTGGGGAGTTCAGCCAAAGGAGTCCTGTGCGACATGTCACCGTTAAAACCTGCCCGAGATGAGTAAACGCGTCTGGAACCCACCTGTCACTCCGAGCAAAGGAGATACCACCACCGCTTGGCGTAGTGTCGGCGAAAAGGAAGGCACTGAAAGCTTTCGCAACCTGCTCGATAAGGAATTTCCCCAAGGGGATACTCTTGATGAGGAGGACCAAAAGGTCTCTCGCCGGAACTTTACCAAGCTCATGGGAGCTTCAAGCGCTCTTGCTGGGCTTGGTCTTGTATCCTGCCGACGTCCGGAAACCTACATTGTGCCCTATAAGAAGGCGCCTGAGTGGATTATCCCCGGAACGCCGCTTTTCTATGCAAGCACGCGCCCATCGGCTACTGGAGCAGTTCCTTTAGTGGTGACGACTCATGAAGGTCGTCCGACAAAACTCGAGGCCAACCATGACCACCCCGATGCTTCCGGAACTTGTGCGCACACCCAAGCTTCGGTTCTAGATCTCTACTCTCCTTCTCGCTCGCGCAAGATCTTGAAGGACGGGAAAGATGCTACGAAGAGCGAGCTTAAGGCATCGCTTCAATCTCTAGATCTTACCAAGACGGCCTTGGTTTTTGGCAATGATGATTCTCCGACCCGCAACCGCCTGGCACAAAGTTTAGCCGATAAGGGCGCTACTTTGTTTTCCTACGAGGCAACTTCAGGCGAGCCGCTTGTGCCTGGAGTTTCGCTTGTCGTCGATTTTGCGAAGGCGTCCCGCATTCTGTCTCTCGATTGTGACTTCCTTGAGACTGATCCCATCGGAAGTTCCAAGGCTTTTTCAGCTAAGCGCCAGGGCGGGAACGAAAATTACGATCAAGAAGGAGACGTCAATCCAGCCAAGATGAATCGCCTCTATCAGGTTGAGACCCAGTTCAGCCTTACTGGTGGAATGGCGGATCACCGACTTAGGGTTGCGCCAAGTAGAGTTGAACTCATCGCTGGTGCAATGGCTGCCGCATTTGGGATCGGCTCTTTTAAAGTAGAGGCTGAAGACAAAAAGGCACTTTTTCCTGGTGCTGAAGATCCAGAGGGCGAGTTTGAAAGCTGGATTGCAGAGTGCAAAAACGATCTTGAAACTGCTGGCACGGGTGCCTTGGTCCTCGCTGGTTCTCGTCAGAGTAAGGTGGTCAAACAGATTGCAGCTGCTCTCAACGAAAAGCTCGGTGCCTCGGCAATTCGCGCGGTTCAGACTGATCTTGGAAAATATGGAGATCTAGCTGACCTGACCGAAAAGCTTGGGAATGGTTCCATTGAGAACGTCTTGCTACTCACTCCATCAAACCCTGTCTTTGATGCTGACGGCTTTGCTGAGGTTCTTGCGAAAGCAAAAGTTTCGATCCATTTTGGTCTCCGCACAGACGCAACGGCGTGGGCCTGTAATTGGCACATTCCTGCAGCCCACTATCTTGAAAGTTGGGGTGATGCTCGAACCGAGAACGGTGTTTATTCTCTCATCCAGCCGATGATTTTGCCTCTGTATGGTGGACTTTCTGAGCTGGATCTTTTACATGTTCTTGGAGGAGGAGACCTTCCAGAAGGCGAGTTCTTCCCAGCAATGGGCGAAGTCAAGACGACCTTGGCCGAGTTGACTGGCAAGGCAGATGACGAAAACTGGCGGAATGCGCTTACCAACGGGTTTGTTGAAGGCACAGCCTACCAGGAAGGTAAAGTCAACGCGACTGTGCCGGAAATCAAGCAGACCCCGGCTCCTTCGCCAAAAGCCTTAGAGGTGATTTTTGCGACTGATCATTCTCTCTTAGATGGTCGTTTCATCGACAATGCTTGGCTCCAAGAGGCGCCCGATCCAATCACCAAGTTAACTTGGGATAATGCAGCCCAGATTTCGCCGATTACTGCGAAGGAGCTTGGGATTTACGACAAAGTGATCGCTTTAGAGCCAAAAACTCCTTTGATGCGTATCGGAACGAAAGTTAAAGTTTCTAAGCGCTACGAGACTGGTGAGGGTGAGGGAAATCATTCTCCGATGATCGATCTTACCGTGAATGGTCGCGAGATCCGTGTGCCAGTGCTCATCGCTTACGGCCATGCTGATAACGCGATCACTCTCCCTGTCGGTTATGGTCAAGCCGCCGATGATGGTCGGCAAGGAGCAATCAAGTTTGTCGAAAACAGGCCGGTAGTCGGTCACGTCGGGCTCAATACTGGCTTCAATGCCTACAGCCTCAGGACCAAGGAGACTCCCTACTTCGCTACTGGCGGTGTTGTCAAGACCACGGAAGATAAGTATCCAGTCGCGCTCACCCAAGAGCACAATTCGATGTATGGTCGCGCGCTTGCTCGCGAAATTTCGACTGATGATGTTGCTGGAAAGGGTGGCTTTGAGGACCAACTAGAAAATGTAAAGAAGCAGGGGATGGATTCGCATGCTCCACCCAACATTTCACTATACAAGCCAGAGGGCAGCGAGACTTGGTCTAAAACCGAGCTTGCTAAGAAGACTCACCTTGCAGATGAGATTCACCAGTGGGGAATGGCAATCGACCTAAACACCTGCACTGGCTGTAATGCTTGCCTCGTGGCCTGTCAGGCGGAGAATAATATTCCGGTTGTTGGCAAAAGTCAGGTTGCGATGGGTCGCGAAATGCACTGGGTTCGCATGGATCGTTATTTCGCATCTCAAGAGCATCCGGTTGAGCATGGTCATGTCAACCATTCCAAGGAGAATCCGGAGTGGGTTACTCAGAACCCCGAGTCAATTCCTCAGCCTGTTTCCTGCGTTCAATGCGAAATGGCTCCTTGCGAGACTGTTTGTCCAGTGAATGCAACGGTCCATACCGAAGAGGGTATTAACTCTATGGCATATAACCGCTGTATTGGGACCCGGTATTGTGCAAACAATTGTCCCTATAAGGCTCGTCGTTTCAACTTCTTTGACTACAACAAGCGAAACCCACTCATCAAAGGTAATCTTTATAAAGGCCCGTTCGGCGAGAAGCAGGTTGGCGAGGCTCCATCAAAGCAGCGCAATCCGAATGTGACCGTTCGTATGCGGGGTGTCATGGAGAAATGCACCTATTGTGTCCAACGACTCGAGTCGGCAAAGATCAAACAGAAACAGCAACAGAAGGTTAATAAATATGCCTCTGGTAAGAAGTCTCACGAGGTCGCTGTGGATCGCGTGAAGGATCTTCGTATCAAAACCGATACAGTGAAGGTGGCCTGCGAAGATGCCTGTTCCTGTGGGGCTATTTCCTTCGGAAATCTCCTTGATATTAAATCAAAGGTTGTCCGTGCCAAAGGGAATGTTCTTGATTCGATCAAAATCATTCAGGGTCCTGATTATCAGGAAGTCGAAGGTAGCAAGCGAAATTACGATTTGCTTCAATACGTCAATACCCGTCCGCGCACGAGCTACCTCGCCCGTGTTAAAAATCCAAATCCCGCAATGCCTGATGCAAAATTCCTTGGGCAGGCAACGATCAACATCCACTAATCTGCGAATTTTTTCCAGCGACTGAAACCTATGTCCGAAGCGACCACACAGTCTGAGAACAACACGAACGGGATAAAAATTCCCGTCCTCGAGCGTGAGGAGTTGATTCTTAACAAACGTTCCTACAATTGGATTACCGAGCGGATTTGCGGTGTTGTCGAAAATCGGCAGCCGTTTCTCTGGTGGATTCTTTTTATTCCATCGGCCATGATTGCCCTGGTAGGGGTTGTGGGCGGTCTCACTTATTTGGTTTCGACAGGAGTTGGAGTTTGGGGGAACACGAACCGCGTCATGTGGGGATGGCCTATTGTGAATTTCGTTTTCTGGATCGGCATCGGGCACGCGGGAACTTTGATTTCTGCAATTCTTTTCCTGACTCGTCAAAATTGGCGGACCTCGATCAACCGGGCCGCCGAGGCTATGACTATTTTTGCAGTGATGTGCGCGGGTATTTTCCCAGCCTTTCACGTTGGGCGTGTTTGGATGGCGTGGTTTCTTGCGCCAATCCCTAACTCGAACGCGATTTGGCAAAACTTTAAGTCGCCGCTCCTGTGGGACGTTTTCGCGGTTTCTACCTACTTCACGGTTTCCTTGATTTTTTGGTTTCTCGGTATGGTTCCAGACCTTGCGACGATTCGTGATCGGTGCAAGCCAGGCATCCGAAAGTTTATGTATGGGATCTTCTCATTAGGATGGCGTGGCGGTAACCGCCAATGGAGCCACTATGAGATGGCCTACTTACTTTTAGCAGCGCTTTCAACTCCACTTGTTCTCTCGGTGCACTCGGTTGTTTCGTTCGATTTTGCGACTTCGGTTGTTCCTGGATGGCACACCACGATCTTCCCCCCCTACTTTGTGGCAGGTGCGATCTTCGGTGGATTTGCGATGGTGCTAACTATCATGATTCCCGCACGGGCTCTCTATGGTCTGCATGACATGATCACGATGAAGCACATCGATAACATGTCGAAGATCATTCTCTTGACTGGCACGATCGTGGGCTATGCCTACTTGATGGAGCTCTTTATAGCCTTCTACTCGGGCGCTAAGTATGAGGGAGCGGCCTTCCTTTTCCGAATCGATGGGCCTTATTGGTGGGCCTATTATTGCATGATGGGACTAAACGTCCTTTCGCCGCAGATTTTCTGGTTTAAGAAATGTCGCGAGAACCTCTGGGTCGTCATGGCTGTTGCGATGTGTGTTAACATTGGAATGTGGTTTGAGCGGTTTGTGATCATTGTTACGACGCTGGCACGGATGTGGCTTCCGGGAGACTGGAAAACTTATAGCCCAAGCGGGGTTGATGTTATGACCTTTATCGGAACGATCGGGATGTTCCTTGCTCTCTTTCTTCTCTTCCTCCGTTTTCTTCCTTGTATCAATATCGCTGAGGTCAAATGGACTCTCAAAGAGAGTGATGTTCACGATGAGGATAAGAAAGCTCATCCTGATGATGGCATCGAAGTAATCGAAGCCTACCAATACGAATTACACGAGAATCCCGAAGGAGCCGCTAAGGAGGCCGGGATTGAATCTGAAACCTTAACTGCCGAAAGCTAAATGAGCACGAAAGTCCGCAGAGTTTACGGCTACCTCGCCGAGTTCAAAAATGCTTCGCAGCTTTACAAAGCTGCCGAAAAGGTTCGGGATGCCGGCTTCAAAAAGTGGGATTGTTACACACCGTATCCGGTTCATGGATTGGATGACGCCATGGGCGTGAAGCGCTCTGTTCTTCCTTACTTCGTATTCTTTGGAGGTTTGACCGGTTTCCTCACCGCGATCGCTTTGGCTTACACGACTCAAGTTGGTCTTTACCCAACAGTAGTCCAGGGC
>CESO01020675.1_pt1 | contig 34785 bp, 19 predicted proteins | sample 356341 | NCBI WGS metagenome assembly CESO01 (sample SAMEA2621812, study PRJEB7988) | marine metagenome | biome: marine biome (ENVO:00000447); feature: deep chlorophyll maximum layer (ENVO:xxxxxxxx); material: "saline water (ENVO:00002010), including plankton (ENVO:xxxxxxxx)" | depth 35 m | reverse complement strand
TGAAGAGATAGAAAAATTTGCGGAATTTTTAAAAGATGCATCTTACAATAGAGAGGGGGACTGGAGCTTTTTTACAAAGACATTAAAAAAAGAACCTCTAACTTATGAACAGAGTTATGCTTTGTTGCAAACTTATCTTAAGGATTGGGAAAATGAAGATTTAAACCATTACTTAAATTATTCTGAAGTTGGAGCTAAAGAGAAAGCAAAAACCACTACAGGTAATTTGCAATCCGCTTACAAGAAGCAAATTGAAGCTGCAAAGAAAAAAGAATTGCTAGATGAGAAAAAAGATTTTTTTAATTTTGATTTAGCAGCTGATACTAAATCAATAACCACACCTTATTACAAGAAACCTAGTAAACCTGGTAAAAGATTAAATTTTGATTATGCAGGATTTACTGGTGATGGTTTTGAATTCGTTCCAAGAGATTCTAGTCCCAAGAAAAGTGACTGGTCTGCATTGGATTATGCTTTTGCTGCATATGGTGTTGATATCAAAAATGAATATCAGCAACCAAAAGATCTAATAGATTACAGAGCCAAAGGCTGGGTGAGAGAGCTTGATAAAACAGATACTTTCCGATGGATAAATAAGTATATCATTGGCTACTTAACAATAGCTAAAAAATGGCTAAATGAGCAAGTAGGGAAAGTAGTGCAAACTCTAAAAGGTTTGCAAGCTTTTATCGGAGAGGCAGTTCAATCAGAATTTAAAGTGCTAGGAGATTTAGCAGCAGTAGCGCATTTAATTAGATTTGTCCGGTTAATAATGAAGTTCTCAGAAAAAAGACTTTCTTGTGAAAATGTAAGACAAAATAAAAAAATGGCAGAAAGTTTAATAGAACAAAACAATAAAAATATAAGCGTAGAAGCTGCTTCAGGGCAGTTAAATTACAATAATAAGCTTTTAGCAGAAGAAGACTATATAAAAATTAAACATAAAGCCACAGGTAAAATTAATATTATAGATTTAACAGAATGTTCTGATTTAAACTCTATGATTAAAGTAAATAAAGACAGCTTAGACTCTATCTATGAGGGGATCCTAAATGGCTTACACACCTGATGAAAAAAAATTTTGGTTCACAGATAAAGCTCATGAGTTATACTTAAAAAAAATGGATAAGAATCGTGAAGGAATCAAGCAAGTTAAGATTACTGTAAAAGAAGTGGATACAAATTTAACACCGATGCCAACCCCTACACAAGAAGATCGCAGCCTGAATCAACGTGATTCAGGATATGGGGAATCACTGATGTCAACCCCTACCCTCGAATCAGTTTCACCCGATGCACCTTACTCAGAAGAAGCTCCACTTTCATCTTTTTCAATGAGCTCACGCCTATCAGATTCAGTAAGTGAGCCAAGAAGATCTGCTCCTCAACCTGTAGAGGTTAAATTAGATCCACTTATATTAGTCCATATAGACCCTTATCAATTCGAAGGGATCATATCTGGAATGGAAGCACCTGATGTATACAATGATCTAAAAAGTTTCTTTGACTCTTCTTTGCAAGAAGCATTAACGTACCCTAATTATAGTAATTTATTCATTAAATTTGGTAAAAGAGATGTAGTAGGTGATGGTAATAATATGATGCAAACTATTAATCGTGTAACTGGGTCACTTTCTGGCACCTTAGTACAGAACAATAATAATCGTTGGGGAACGGGAACTGCTTTTAATTTTAGGTGGGCCATACAAGAATTAATTAGAGCTTATTATGAAACTATAAATGTCAATGATGTATATGAAAGTTCATTTAAAAAATTAAATTCAATCATTATCATTTATAGTGCAAGTTCATCGTTTAAAGTTAATAAAACTATAGATGGATTAGAAAGAACACTTAATGAAAAAAAATTCCTACTTAGTAGCGCACAAGGTTTTGGGGTAGGAGATCCTAATGAAAATTTAGAAGCTGCTGTATATAAACCTAAGGCACCTATTCAAGATATTAAATTTTTGTATTTAATCGAAGTGACAGATCAAGATGATCATATTAAACCAGCAACCAGTGGTGAAACATCTAACTTTCAATGGAGATCGGAACATTATAAGATCGGTTCTCCAATAAAATTAACACTACCAGTTAATGGTACACTTCATAGACATTCTAGATTAGAAAAAGAATTAGCGAATAGCAACTTGTTAGTTACTCAAACTTTATCTTAAAGGTTAATAAAATGAAAGCAATTGATTTTGAACATGTATTGAGTGCTATCTCAAATAAAGACAGAAACGTACCTGTGCAAGGCAGTAAACTTTCTGGAGTTAAAGTAAAAAAACTCAATGGAAGAGCCATGTCCTATGCTGATCGCCATAGAGGACGATGGTTTAAACCAGAGTATGATTTAACAGAAATACAAGTAGCTCAAGATACTGATGCTTTTCTTTTCAAAGCCATACAAAAGAAAGTCCAGAGATTTATTTTAGCTGGGTGGGAATTTGTTGGTAACGATAAAGAAACAGTAAAATATATTAATTATCGAATTAAAGAAATTGAAACTGTTTCAGGCGTACCATTTAATTTGTTAATGTCTGATTTAGCGCATGATCTAGTCAGATACAGTAATTGCGCTTGGGTAAAGAGTAGAAACAAAGATGCTTCTTCTGGAAAAGTAATTAAAATAGGCGAAAGAGAAATAGAGCCTGTAGCGGGATATTTTATCCTGCCATTTGAAACTTTATGGTTCAAAGTTAAGAAAAACGGTGAGCTAAAAAAAGTATTACAAAAGCAGCCTGGCAATGCAGAGAGTAAGGAATTCTCACCAAACGATGTAATTCATTTTTACACTAATAGAAAACCAGGGTTCACTATGGGTACTCCTGAGATCCTACCTGTGCTAGAAGACATTGCTTTGCTTAGAAGATTAGAAGAAAATATAGAAGAAATGATTGATTCTAATTTACATCCATTATATCACTATACTGTTGGTAACGATGTAATGCCTGAACGTTATGGGCCTGATGGAATTAAGGAATCTGATTTGGTTCGAAGTACAATAGAATATATGCCTTCAGGAGGCATTTTTGTATCTGATCACAGACATAAAATATCAGCAATTGGTTCCGAAGGTAAAGCGCTCAGGATTAAAGAATACTTAGATTACTTTAAAAAACGCGTTTATGCTGGATTAGGCGTTTCTCCAATGGATATGGGAGAGGGAGACACTGCTAATAGAAGTACAGCAAATGCATTATCTAAAATAGCAATTCAAGATGTAGAAGCTTTGCAAAGAAATATAAAAACGTTTATAGAGACTTATGTAATATCAGAACTTCTTTGTGAAGGTGGTTACCAAGATGCATTAACAGATCCCGAAAAGATGGTTTATGTAAAATTTGGTGCAGTTGATAAAGAAGAGAAAATCAAATTAGAGAATCAGGTTATTCAATTATGGTTAAACAATTTGCTTACGGAAACAGAAGCAAGAGTAAAACTTGGAGAAAGACCTGTCATTGAAACTGATAAAGAAAATCTTTATGAAAATCTTTATTCAAAAAAGAACGCTAAGTCAGAGTTAAATGTTAGCAACAATATTGCACAGCCAGAAAATCAGCATGGTAAAAAGACTGCACCCAAGATGACTAAAACAGATGAAAAATTGTATGAAAGAATAAAAAATACAGATAATACTTCTGATATCTTGAAAATACTTGAAAACTACTAATATAACTATATTAAGATATATTTAATCGCGCGAGGTTAAAGATGAGTAAATTTATTAAATACCATGACTTTGTACAAGTCAATCCAGACGAAAGAATATTGTCTTTAGATAAAGATAATAAAACTCTTATGATAGATAACTTACTTCAAAGCATTGAAGAAGATAAAAAGGGTTTAATCATAACTTATGATCTATCACATTCTGGACGTAGAATTAACAATCGTATTTATTCTACTAAAGGGCAGCAAAAAGGTATTGATTCTTTAACTGATCCTTATCCTAAACCAATTCTCAAAAATCACAATCAAACAGGAGAGCCTATTGGCAGGTTTGTAGGAGGAGAATGGCAAAGTCTAAATGATATTGCTTCAGATTTTTTAAATTCTGATAAAGCTATGTTAGATGTACATGGAGCATTTAGCGATGACGACCCTGAGAAGATTTACAAAACTTTAAAAAGTTTAAATCTCTTAGATAATAAACAGTGGCCAGGTTTAGGAAGAATGCGAGTCCAAGCAAATATTACTGACGAAGAAGCTATTAAAAAGTTCCTTGATGGCAGGTATATGACTTTTAGCGCTGGATCTACGACAGACAGGCATGTATGTAGTATCTGTAACCAAGATTGGGTTTCAGAAGGTATGTGTGAGCATCGTCATGGAAAGATGTATGACGGTGAAATTTGCGTATTCATTACAGGTGACTTTATTGTATTAGAAGGTTCTGTAGTAAATACTCCTGCTGATGATCTTTCTCAAATTGTCAGCATGGAATTATCTGATAATCAAGAATCAAACACTGCTGTAGATAGTTATTCCTATCCAGAAGAAATAATGTTTAGCGATTCAAATTATAATCTAGGAGAGATCAATGGGTTACAAACAGCCAAGCAAATCGAAAGTAGCGACAACGAAAAAGAAGAAAACGAAGAAGAAGAAGAAATATTAATGGACGAAAAATTTGATCATCAAATGACAATTAGTGAAAGCTCTATGGAAGAGTTGCATAAAACAGGTGTGACTTATGTAACTCAATCTGCTGGTAAAGAATCGATGATTATTAAAATTAACTATTCTGGTTCGATGCGAAAAGAATCAGTTGAGAAAGATTTTGAATTATTTGAAAATGAAATTTCTGAACTTGTAGAAGAACTCATAGATGCCAAAACATTTAAAGTGCCTGCTGGAGCAAAAGGAAATGCTCAAAAAGTTTTAAAATGGAAAAAAGAAAAAGGCTCAGAAGTCAAAGGGATGACACCTGTAGGTTGGGCTCGAGCAAGACAACTTGCTACTAAATCTGAAATCGGTTTATCTACCGTAAGAAGAATGGCAGCTTTCAACAGACACAGAAAGAATGCTGCAGTTGATCCTAAATTCAAATCCGAACCATGGAAAGACCGAGGTTATGTAGCTTGGTTGGGTTGGGGTGGCACATCAGGAATTGATTGGGCTGTTAGAACTAGTGCGGCGAATAAAGATAGTTTGATTGAAGATGCATATAAATCTTCTCCCAAAGGTAAAGGAGCAAAAACTCCTGCCGAGCCTAGTGAAAGAATTAAAGGTTCTAAAAAGAACAAGAAGGGTTCAGCTTCAAAAGCAAACTCAAAGATTGCAGTAGGTTCAGTACTTGAGACTTTAAAAGAAAAGCTAAAAAGCCACAATGCAAAATATGGAAAACAAAAAGGCAAAAGAGTTAGCTTAGGAATGTTAAAGGCAGTATATAGAAGAGGTGTTGGTGCTTTTTCTTCTACTCATAGACCTAGTATGTCAAGGTCTGGTTGGGGCGTTGCTCGAGTTAATGCGTTTTTAAAACTAGTTAAAAGTGGAAGACCCTCCAATCCAAAGTATACTCAAGATAATGATTTGCTGCCAGCTGGGCATCTTAGAAAATCGTCTCAAAAACAAACTAAAAACAAAAAGGACTTTTTTATGAATGAAGAATTTTTAGAGTTAGAAAGCGACTCTGATGATAGTGGTTTAGAAGTTGAAGTTTCAGAACCAACTTTAAAAGAGCAAGAAGAGCATGATGAATCTTTTTCTGAAGAAGATGAAGAGGAAACTTTAGATAGTGACAATTCAATTGATATTGATTGGAATATTTTGGATTTAGCACTTCAAGCTACTATGGCTCAAGCAGGTAGTGATCTAAGCGTCGAAGATAGAGAGCAACTAGATGATGCCGCATTTTGTGGACCTGACAGATCTTTCCCTATTCCAGATTGCACACATGTAGACGCTGCTAAAACTTTAATTACAAGCACTAAACTTTCCGATCAAGTGAAAGATAAAGTTTTGGCATTGATCGATGAAAGAGCAGAGACCCTAGCATGTGATTCAGAATCAACAGCTTTGAAATCTGAGCTTAGTGCTTTGAAAAATATGTATCAAAGCTTAGAAGAAAAGTTTAAAACAGTTATCAATTTTATTGAAAATAATAAAAGTAATAAAAATGATACTGAAGATAATTTAAATGAGAATGGCGAAAAATCTGAAGATACAGTTGAAAAAGCAGATAAAGATGAACTAATAGTAGATAAGGAAGAAAAAGTTTTTTCATTGTCAGACAAGGTATTATCTAATATGGATCAAGTTACCAGTCCTTCAGCGCACGCTAACGAAGAAGAACATCTAGGCAGCAAATCTAGACTTGACACGCTTGGTGCTTTTGAACAAAAGATTGTCAAAGAGTATAAAGCGGTCCTATCGGATCATGGAAAAGATGCTGCTAGTAGTTATCTTTATTCTAAATCTAATTATTTACCCCGTGGTTTCAACCCAAATAACTTTTAATAAAACACAAAGAACTTAGGAGATGAATTATGGCTATTAGTCGATTCCAAAGTGCATTCAAAGTTAGAACGGATATGATGGATAACATCACTCCTAATAACACCGTTCAAATGAATGCTTCAGTCCCCGCAGGCGAATGGAAGCCTGCAGCATGGTTGCCAACTATTTGGCAGAACGAAGCATCAAAAGATCTCTTCGTTATTTCTTCAGGTAAAGTTGTATCACTAGATGCTTCTGGCCGAGTAGTACCTTCAGGTCTTTTGAAAAGACTTGCAACAGCTGCTCATGGTGCCACTATTATTTCATATGATCAAAGCGATGTAGACGCCAAGGTTATGGACATTAGAACTGGTAAACCTGTACTAAAGGCAGCTATTGGTAATGTAGATTCTAAAACTTTTTGTCAAGGCGTACTAGATCTTGGTTGGGTTATTAGTGCTCTAGATCCTGCTGTTGGTGGTGGCAGTAGTGCCAACTGTCAAGCAATTGGTCGTCAGTTCATTTCAGCACCTGTTGGTATTGCAGCTTATGATGTTTATGTATGGGCTGGTGATGATCCAGCTAACCTACATTTTACTAATTATCAGAAGCAACATTTGATTCAGTTCTTTACTGATATTCAGATGCGTGTAGCACATGTATGTGAGCCTACTGCTTCAAATATATTTGCAGCAACTAAAAAAGCAGGCGCTGCTTTGCAAGCTTTGAGCCGATATAGTGACTACGACTTGTCTGATGTCATGGCTTATGAGTATACAGGAAAGCTTGCGAGCAACACTAGTAGAACTCCAGTTAGTCTGGAGATTGCTGCAGCTGGTGCATTTGCAAGCAGTAGAGAGCGTAGTGATCTTAGTCTCGTAGTTAGAGCAGGCGACTGGTATGTAGACGCTGATGCAGGTAGAATTTTCTTCTATCTTGCTGGCGGTGCAGCTAATAATCCCGTTGATTCTAACGGTGCCGCACTTGCAGTTTTGACTGCTTTCGATTATAGCGCAACCGAATCTGCATCTGAGAAAATGATGCACCTTGTAGGTAATGCGAAAGCTGGTGACTTTGTTACTTTTGATAAAAACAGTAACTTCATCGTTCGTGATATGGCTGCTGCTGAAGACAATGTTGATGCCTCTGAAGGTGCTGTAGAAGCTGCGCTTGCAGCAGTTCGCGATGAGCATGAATGGACTGTTGGTCGTGTACTTGCATTCCAGAAAGAGCCTCGTGGTCTTCTTGAAAGAGTTCGTACTGGTTGGAGTGGTTCTGAATTTGGTGCTGATGCACAAATGCCTGGATCTGCCACTAAAGGCTTTTCTGATTTAATTACTCTTTCTACTGAAGTAATTGCAGACGAAATTGCAATTGTTAACGTTAAGATCCAATAATTATATTAGCATAAAGGAAATTTATCATGGCATTTAAAATGACCGATGGAACGCGCTTGGAGCTTCCAAACAATAAAAAAGCTGCTGCACGTTATGTAGCAGATATGATTTCAAATAGAGGTAGTCTTCCTGATTCTGAGGAGATGGTAACTTGGAATGAGTTTGTAAATGTAATCTCTCCCAAGAACCGTGACGCAATCTCTTCTTCTGAGATTTCACCTCTGCTTCAGCAGTCAATGGAGATTCTCATTCGTGAGCCTGTAGAGCCACGCATGGTTATCACTCCTCTCTTTACTCGAGTACAAGCTCGTGGACTTAACACTCAGATTCTTGCTGGTGCGATGGGTGCAGTTTATGCAGCTGACGTACAAGAGTCAGGTACTTACCCTGAGGTTAACTTCCAGATGGGTGGCGCTGTTTCAACTGCATTCATTGGTAAGAGCGGTATTGCTGCTTCTTTCACTGATGAGGCACTTCGCTATAGCACCTTCGACATCATGGCTAAAAACCTTGAGCTCATGGGTAACGCAATGGTACGTCACAAAGAGCAAAAAGCTGTTGCATTCCTTAAGCAACTAGGTACTTCTCTCTTTGATAACCTTCAGCCTTCTAGTTCACTTTATGGTGTTTGCTCTGGTAGAGCTGTTCAAGAATCTAATGGTGTAGGAGTACTCAAAGCTAATGGTTCTCTTACTATGGAAAACCTTATGCGTGGTATGGCACATATGAGTGAAGAAGGATTTAGCCCTGACACACTCCTTATGCACCCACTTTTCTACTACACCTTTATTCAGGATCCTGTACTTAAGACCATGATGCTTGCTCATGGTGGTGGTTCAATCTTTAATCCTTATACTGGTGATCCAGGTCCTCGCGATCCTTATAGCAATGGTGCTCTTGGTGCACGTGGCCCTTCACGTGGCACTAGCATTGTGAATCCTCGTGGTATTGGAACTTCTGGCCAGGGTACTGGCGGTAGCGCTACTTCTGTTGAAGGTCGTAGTCAGCTTGCTACTTCTGCACCTAAGCTTCCTTCTTACTTCCCATTTGGTTTCCAAATCATTGTATCTCCACTCTGTCCTTACGATCCTGAGAGTGAGACTGGTGATATCTTCCTTCTTTCAAGTGGTAACATTGGTTTCCATCTTGTAGATGAGGACGCTACTACTGTTGAGTGGCGCGATGAGGGTACTGAGACTGTTAAAGTTAAGATTCGTGAGCGTTATGGTTTTGCTGTAGCTCATGAGGGTCAAGGCGTTGGCGTATTTAAGAACGTTAAACGTGCTGTTAACGAGTATGATGGTGCAGTTAATGCGAAAGTTGCTGATCTTCTAGATATTGAAGAGTCTGACGTAAAGGCTAATCTCTAAGAGATAGTTTACTAACGTAAGCAACTTCCTGTATAAAAGGGGGAGGGAGGCGAAAGCTTCTCTTCCCCTTTTTCATTTCAGGAGTACAGGATGGGTTTATTTAAAACTGAACCAACAGAATTAGAAATCCTTATTAAGGAAAGCTTTAATTCAGAGCATAAAGAAGAGTATAATTTTGAAATAGAAACAGAAGGTAGCTTTGTAGAGATAAAATTACCTATAGTTCAAGAAATTGCATCAGAAGGAGATAGTAATGGCGATAACGTTCCAAATGAATCAAAGTTACCCAACGAATAATGAAACTCAATTTCCTATTGGACAAGAGATAGTATTAGTCTTTGATAGGCCTTTAGATTTTAAAGCTGCAAAAGAAAGTATCGTAATCTATGGGCCGGATTTTGATACAACATCAGGTCCAGATAATGGCTTGTGGATAAACCCTTCTAGTGGCAATAATCCATTCTTTTTAAATTCACCAAATTTAAAAGGTTACGTTGATTGTAACTTTGATACGTATGTAGTTAACAACTTAAATGAATTAAAAGTTTTAGATTCACAAAAAGTATTAGAAAAAGTTGGTGGCAATAATTATTCAGTATTAGTAGTGACTCCAAAGGAGCCTTTAAAAACTGATACTAAATATAAAATATTTATTTGTGGACAAAACTTAGATAATCTCACTAACGTTCCAACCGCATTACAAGACTATAATCAAAGTAATGCAATCACAGAACAAACCATATATGATCCTTATACATTAGAAAATAATGTAAAGACCAGTACAGATAAAGTTAGATCTTTTGGAACATTTGAACCTAAGAATAATGAAGATGCTGTTAAATTAAATATTAAAATAGTTACTGGGGGTAATGGATCCGCAGCTAAGTATGTGTGGTGGTTTGATGGAGAAGATGAGCCGAATAATGCAGCTCATGTATTGTGGGATAGGAGACTAAGTAGATGCGTTCAAAGATGGCGCTCAACAGATAGAGGCGTACTAGTTAAATTTGAATTGGCTGATTATGCTCAAGGTGAAGTTTTTATCGTCGAATGCGAAAAGAAAACTCTGCTTGCACAATCATATGTAATAGATTTTGACACTGGAACCAATGCAATATTTGAATATCCTGAATATACTTCAACCAGTCCAATTGCTCCTGATGGCTTGTTAATACCTAATTTACAAAACGACCCAGTTGCAGAAAAATTAGAATTAGTATCTTTAGATCCAGCGGATGGCGAAATAAATGTAAGATTAGATTTAAATAAAATAATTATTAAATTCAATAAGAATATTGATATTACTACCGCTACACAAGAAAACATAATTCTAGAATCGCATCCTGTTAGTGGCGTGTTTGATGGACCAAATGGAACGAGATCGAATCGTCCTGAAAAAGTTTATAAAATCATCTCTGTATCAAATGATACTATAACTTTAGAAATATAATTGGAGGCTTTTATGAGTTGTTCAGATAACGATAATAGTTGTGCAGAGCCGACTAGTATTCCGAGAAAAGTTAAAAAAGTAAAGTGCAACAGAGAATGTTCAGCAATAAACTCTGCCATTAAATTAAAAATGCTTTTTACTGATACTTGCGGCAATCCAGTAGATGTACAAGGTGCAACCATAACTTTCAAGGATCCTACTGGTTTAGATGTGGATCCTGGACTTCAAATATCTAAAATTGATACAGGCTATTATTATGCCGAATACACGCCGAATGTAGCTGGTGTTTGGAAAGATTTATGGACTGTAAGTATTTTGGGGGAAAATATTACTTTTGAAGGCAGCTTTGAAGTAATAAGTGGTGGCGAAGTTAAGCAAACAAAATGTGGATTAGATTTCAATAGTTTGATCTTAATCCAATTAAAAGGATTGAAAGACGTAGATGGAAATGAATTATTAAAAGATTATAAATTATTTTTTACTACTGAATACAATCCACTCTATGCGTCAGTAGAAATGTTAAAAATGGAGATGGGTAGTTGGATAAATAATGTATCAGACGATACCATTGCGCTCTCTATCCACTGGTCCTCACTAGAGGCAAATAATATTACTGGTTTGAAACCTAAATCTGAAAGATACTATTTTGCTAGAACAAGATACGTAATGTACGATGCTGCACTTCGCTTATTCAGTATGCCTTCAAGAAGCGTAGGGAGTGATGGCAAGCAAAAACAATTGGGAGATCTTTTAATTGAAAATAATAATAGTTTAGATTATGACTTAAAAGATTTAGTAAAAGAACTAAAATTAGAAAGAGATGAATGGTGGCGTGTAGTTAATGCAGGAGGTTGTATTGTCAATGGTCAAGGTCTTGGACCTTCTTTTGCACAAAAAGGTAGAGCTGTAAAAGATTATCAAAATTCTAGAGAATGGCATGATCCATGGGTTGAAGGATACGTTCAGCCTAGCCAAAATTCTAAATATAGAGTTTTTGGTGAAAACAAATACAAGCATGGGTTTACTCCATTCAGTGATCTCGAATATACCCGAGTTAAAAGGAACGGACGAAGATGAGTATTCGTAACTTTGACAAAACAAGTAATTGTGAAATCGATCTTAGAAAAGAATTCGATGATATTGTTTTTGGCATTGGAGGATGCAAAGCGCATAACCATTTAATATTGATACGTGAAGCACGAAAAACAAGTGAAGGTAAATTAATACGTTGTGCGTGCGTCTCTAAACTTACTGATGAGCCTGACAAGGAGAATCAGTGTAAGTATTGTTTAGGAGAAAAATATATATGGGATGAGCGATTTTCTCGTTGTTACTCTAGTTTAGTCGGTGCTGATGGTGGTAAAGGAAATAGAACTAAAAGAATATTTCCTGGGGAAATAAGAACTGATTATAAAGTGTTTTATTTAAGATATGATGAAAAAATCTCTTATAGAGATAAAATAATTGACTTGTCTCTTGATATTGAAGGAAACCTGTTAGTACCATACAAAAGAGAAACAATTTACAAACCAGAGACAATACAAAAATATCGAGCTGATAATGGTCGTATTGAATATGTTGCCGTTTATTGTAGAGAAGAAAATTCTATAAGAGAGAATATCTAAATGCATGATTATCGTAACAATGATCAAGTCTTAATTCACGTTGTAGACGGAGCTGGTAGGATTTCATCTGAAACACTAGCACCTCAAGATTTTGTATTTAGGAATCCATATAATATTAATCTAGATAGAGTATTTATGGAGAATACGGCGCCACTAACTTTAGATGGCTTCTTTGAAATAGCTCAAAAATTAATTAAAGATTCTCAAGAAAAAGCTGAAGTAAATGATGATGCAACTGTCAATTTAGTTGAAGAATATCCACCTGAGAATATGGATGAATTTGGCAACGAAGTTATAACTTTCCGAGTTATTGAAAGAAAACCAGGTATGATGAATACTAAGGGTACTGATCGACCGCATCGAAAAGCTACTTATTCTCATCAAGAAATTCGTCCAAATATGCCAAATAAAATAATCACCGTAGAGTCTAGGCCAGTAGACCATATAATAGAATTTAATTGCTGGGCAACTTCTAACAAGATTGCTAATAAGCGAGCAATTTGGTTAGAAAAATTATTTATTAATTCTGCGTTTGCATTCGAATTAAAGGGCGCTGAAAGGTTCTTCTGGAAAGAACGTTTGGCTGATAATTATATGAATATAAATGGACAGAGAGTTTTCTCTCGGCCGATTAGGTTTTTTTTAAGATTTAGAGAATTTGATGCTAAAGCATATGCAATAATAAGACAAGCACTTATTGATTTGAAAATACTACCTCCAAAACAGCAAATAACTTAAATAGGAGTTATCACATGGCATACGAGAACTATATCTATAGTAACATTGCAGGTGAAATGACCGCCACCTACAATGATAATAATATGAGACAGTCAGCAGAAAGTAGCCCTGCTACTGGACCGGGTCTCTTAATGACTGCAACTGCTGCATCAGGTCTAGATGGTTTAGGCTATCGAAGTGCAGCAGCAGCTGTAGCTACACAAGATGCAGCTAGAGAGTTTAATGTAAACAGCGATCTTACAAAAGTTTTAGCAGCAGCTAAATCCATTTCAGGTGATGCGCGCCCATTAACCGTAATGAGAATTGGTGCTAAGCCTTTTCATATGTCTCTTGAGAAAAATACTGCAGGTATGCACGAAAAGGAGTCTTGGATTACGATTACTCCTTATATGACACGTGAAGCAAATGCTGAAGAGGGGTTCCAGTCAACTCAAGATCAGCTAGGTTTGATTTTGATGCCCTTCAAAGAAGGCAACCTTATTAGACAGCGTGTTCTAATTTATAATAGTATTACTGCAAGACCACTTTTTGATAGTGAAGGTTTACTTGTAAGTAGTGATGCAGAGGCAATCTTTGATGTAGAGATTAATGTTCCTGCAGGCTTTTTCTTGTATACGCCTGCTACTTTTGAATCGACTGCTATAAGCAGTCCTGCGACTCAGGATGAAATTGCTGCATTGGCAGCAGTAAAAGCTGGAATGCAAACATCTAGCTCCTTGAATTTAAATGGAGCTGTAAGTAGTTCTGGTACTGTAACAGTAAACGGATTTTTGACTGGAATCAATGTTATCGATGAGTTTGCATTGACGAACCAGTCTATTCAAGATTTTAACACTGCAAATCCAGGAAGTGAATTTTCTCTTGAGAGAATTGGAGGTCTCAACGGAGATCATATCACTCAATGTGAACGATATGCAGCCAATGAAATTGCTTATGAAGAGCTAGAGTTTGAAAACATTTCATTCTTGCACTGTGATAAATGTTTCGCAGATACCGCTCCAGTAGAACTTACGAATGATATGCCTCTAAATCTTCAAGCAAGCTGGCAACAACATTACCTCGGCTACATGTGGAAATATATCTTTAATGGTCGTCCGCATGTTTTTATGGCTGGTAGAAAAAATCCTTTTTCTGATAGCAACGTAGCAGCTAGTTACATTTACGATGGAATTCAGTATGATCTATCTGCAGCTCAGCGCAAACTAGGTGATACATTAAATCTTGTAGAATTTCATTTGCATCCAAAATTCCAAACAGGCGTTACGGATGTAGAATCATTCTTTAACAAAAAAGGAATGATTGAGTGTCATGTAACGTTTGATTGTGATCCTGCCGACGCTACTGATGTGCACGGCAGAACACGAGCTCAATTTGAAGCTTTGGGTCCTTTCTTTGATGGCGGGGATGCTGGAGTGAATGATGATGTTACATTCTTACCAGAAGTGGACCATGATGCTTACCTCGCTGCAGGATTCATAGAAGTTTCTGGCACGATTATAGTAGAAACTCCTTTTGCAAAACTCACTTTGGACGTAACGCGTTTTGATGCTCAGGATCAGTATGGCAGAACTCAAGGCGAATGGCTTTTAATTGGAGCATATAACGACAATAATGGTGTTGATGCTGTTACTGAATTGGATGCAGTTGCTCACGCAGCATACATGCCACAAGCCAATGGTGGTACTGGAAGCTTTACACCAGTAGATGCGGAGCATACAGTTAGACTGCGTGCTTCTACAGTTGGTGGAAGTCGTGCTTTGAGCCTTTACTGCTTGAATAATCCTGATCGTGTTGAGTTGGATCCATTCTTCATGACTCATACCCAACTTACTGGTGGGTTAGTTCCTGAAGCTGTAATGGAAAGAATCTTGACCTTTACTGATCCAGTTTACAATGGTAGCGTGATAGCTCCTGGTAGTTCTGGAAGTGCTAGTTTAGTCGCAACCAACACTGAGGTTCGAGAAGTCTCTTTCTTGCATCAATCAGCTACTGCTGCTTTCAGAGCGTCTACTAACTATTCGCAAACAATTGCAATCGTTCCTACGAGCGCACCTTCACCAAGTAGAAATGGCATTTCCGCTTGGGCAGGAAATCCTGCTGAGTATCAGGTACAAAGCAACGGCGATGTAACAGTAACTAAAAATGGTACAGGAGTGCTTGGTACTAAATTGTTGGCGGGTGCTGTAGGGTATAGAGGTTCCGCTGCTTTTGGTGGAGTCATTCTAACTAATGGTGATTTGCTTCCAAATGGACTCCCCTATGGGATCGACGATAGTGATGAAGCGTTAGACAGCATGGGTAATCCTATTGATTTAGGAAAGCATGTAGTAGTTGTGGGTGCATATGGTTTGATTAATAATCCTAAGAATTTGATTTCGACAAGTGGGCGACGAATTAATGTTGGATCAGCAATGCCTTACAGAGCTAATGCAGGGCCTATGATCGCAGGGTTGCTTTCAACGCTAGAGCCTGGAACTGAACCTATTGGTCCGATTAGAGGTCGTATTGCAGGTTTCAATGCTCAGCAAAGAACTCCAAGAGTAGTTTTAGATAATTTAGCAGCATTAAGAGTTTGTATGATCGATCAAACAGGTGTAATCGCTTCAATCTACACTGCAGCACTTAGAACTTCAGACTACACTAAGATCTCTTCGATCTTATCTGCTAATGAAGTGTTAAGAGTGCTCAGAGGAGAGTGCATGACAGTTATTGGTACCGCATATACTGATGCACAAATTTCATCTCTTGCGAGTCGCTTAGATGGAGTAGGAAGATCTTTGGTAGCAAATGGTTATGCACAGCAAATTAGAACCCAGCTTAGAGGTTCGCAACTTGATAGAATTAACGGTATCGTTAGACTTTCTGTAACGTTTATACCGCCGCTTTCTATTGAAGCTATTACCATTGATCTTACTCTTGAGCCACCAGCAAGTGGCATTTAATAAAAATATTAAGGAGATAATAATATGGCAACTTCATTAGATTTAAGTAGAACTTATACATCTTATTCAGGTGTAGATATTCGAGTTATTATTAACGGTGCGCAAGCTGGTAGCATGCAAGCACTCTCTTATGCCATTCAGCGTGAGAAGGCACCTATTTACGTTATGGGCTCAGTTGACCCTGTATCTTATTCTCGTGGTAAGCGTGGTATTGCTGGTACTATGATTTCACTTATGATGGACGTGCATATGCTTTACACTCCATCATTTACTGGAGAGCGTGCTCTTCTTGATGCAGACGAGATCTTCCCTAGTTATGAGGGTGGCACTCCTGCTTCTACTTCTGGTGCAGCTGGGGTTATTAACAACATACTTGGGACAAGTTTTGGCGCCAGTAGTGGTGGAAATGCAGGAGCACTTAATAATGCAAACAATGAAACGTCTACGGTTCAACTGAATCAAGTCGGCGGAGGTACTTTTGGAAGAACCTTGAGAAATCTTCCTGGGACAGGGGCTCCAAATGGACCAAGCTTCAGTGGCGGGGCAACACAACGTTTCAATCCGACAAGAGAATATGAGTTAGATAATCTAGGTAATAATTACAAAGTAGCCAAAGTCTTTTATGTAGATCAGATTTTGCCATTTGACGTGACTATTGTTGCAGCAAATGAGTATGGTCAATCTGCGCAAATGCGACTTTACGGTTGTGAAATCTTGAATGAAGGTTCAGGTTTCTCTATTGATGATATTGTGATTGAAAACCAGATGACTTATGTTTGCAGAACGATTTTGCCGTGGAGAAGTTTCGAGTTACAAGATTCTGAGAAGGCGAGCATGAGAGATAAACTTTACAATGGTGAAAAAACTGATAAAGTAAGGGCTGCGCAGCCAGGTAAAGCAGCCGCTGATGGTGTTTCTAGGTTCTCTTATAACGACTAAGTAAAAATATAAACCTAGATTACTCTGAACTATAAGTGTTATAAAATAATATAAAATAATACTTATAGCTTGGAGGGCTCTATGTCTAGAGTAGATGCTTCGACTTCTTTGTCACAATCTTATAGTTCATTCTCTGGGGTTGATATCAGAGTGATAATTAATGGTGTGCAGTGTGGAAGCATTCAACACTTGAGTTACATGATACAGCGTGAAAAAGCGCCTAATTATGTAATGGGCTCAGTTGACCCTGTATCTTTCGCAAGAGGGAAGCGTGGTATAAACGGTGTCATAAGGGGACTATTGTTAGACGTAGATCTTTTACGTTCTGAGTCATTCGATAATGAAAAAGCATTACTTGATAGGGATGAACTCTTTTTTAAAAATATTGAAACGGAGAAGACGGAAACCACCACAAGGGTAGAGCAGCCAAAATATAGAAGGCATAAACCGAATGAAAGAAGAGGGAGGTGGGAGTACATATATGATATTTTTATATCCTTTAAAGTATTTCCTGGAGGAAGTGCTACTAGCGCAGCAAAAGATTGCTTTAAGAGCGCAGTCGTAGGAGCACTGGAAACACTTGCCACTTCAATAATATCAGGTGGGCTGTTAAGCGTTCCTGCAGCCTCAAATTTTCTTAGAGAAGCAATAGCAGACTGCGTGGGAGGTATGCTTGAAGCACTAATTTATGAAGGGGGGATTGCAGGGTTGGCTGGAGATGCATTGCTGGCCTTTACAGTCTATACAGAAAAATATGAAGAAAATTTAGAGGAAATAGAAATGCACAATAGGGCTGTGAATTTACATAATTCGAAGCAACTCCCCACAACAATAACTTCAACAAAAACTATTAAATCTTCAGAAACCGCAGAATTCGGCTATACTATTCCTGAAGAATATAACTTAGAAAACTTAGGTAGCAATTATCTTGTAAATAATGTGGAATATTTAGACCAGATATTACCTTTTGATATTGTTATTGTTGCAGTTAATGAGTATGGGCAATCAGCTCAGATGAGATTATATGGTTGTGAAATTTTATCTGCTAATAGTGAATTTAGCGTAGATCAAATGACAATACCTTTTTCTTTGAATTTCGTAGCTAGAAATATTTTACCTTGGAGAAGCTTTGATTTGCTTCATGAAGGTGGTAATCCAGGAGAAAGAGTTTATCCCATTAAACAAATTCCTACCTCAAGTAGCAGTTTGGGGGGAGAACCAGTAGCTCCCAATATCAATGATATTGATGAGTTTGATGCCGACATAGATGAATTTTTCATGACGGTTTTGAATGATCCAGATTTAGATAATGATGGTATTCCTAATGAAGAGGATCCAGAACCAGAAGTTTCAAATGACCCACTTGATAATGACAATACTGATCAAGACGATCCAGCACCACTCGATCCAACAATAAGTGAAGTTGCGCCTACTCAAGAGCAAATAGATGCGGCGATCCCAGATAATGATGGGGATGGACTTCCCAATGTTCTGGATCCAGATGATGATAATGATGGATTAAATGACGAAGAAGACCCGCGCCCACTTAATAATGACAATACTGCTGGAGATGATTTCCACCCAGAAGACACTGATGGAGATGGTGCGTTTGATGCAGACGATGCTGACCCTAACGATCCTAATGTACAATAAGAAGAGAATATATGAGTACAGCAAATTATACATATAGTTATTCTGGTGCAGACTGTGATGCTTTTGCTTTTTTTCCTGGTAGTGGTGCATTAAAGATGCATATAGAAAGAAAAGCAAAATTGAATACAGAGAGAAACAAATTATGGGAAGAACATGAGAATAAGAAGAGTTCGTTAGCGAACAAATCTGATAACCCTTATGGTCTCAAGGCAAAATTAGAACCTAATCATGACTTGGGTGAAGAAGTGGCTAATCCAGGTTTTTTCGAACCAATTAAATTAAGTCAAATGGCTACTATTTCTATTTCAATTCATGAAGCAAAATCTCCAGTAAGAAGATTGGGAGAAAGAGCAGCACATGGATATACTAGGGGTATAAGAACTATAGCAGGAACAATAGTATTTTTAATAATAGAAGATCATCCCTTAAGGATGCTTGCTGCAAAAGATCCTGCAAATATCTATCCTGAGTTAATTGGCTGGTCTAGAGACTTGCAAACTAAAGGAGTAGGTTCAGGAGGTGGAAGCGAGATAAGATTTGACAATAAAATCTCAACTTTAATATCTCCATTAAATATCATGCTAAGATACCAGACAGAATTAGCTGCAAATGGTAATGGTACTGCTGGTGGATCTATGATGCTTGAAGGTGTAGAGTTTGTAAATGAAGGTATCGTAACTTCAGTAAACGATATGGTAACTGAGGTAGTTTGCCAATTCGTAGCACAAGATATAAAGCCTTTCACAGACTTAAACAAAAGAAATTCAGATGAGATTATCGAATCTTATAATAAGCATCGAGGAAAAGCTTTATATGAGCCATACTATAGAAGTAAAATAAACGACTGGAAAGTTCAAGAAAAACAACTCGATCCAAGACAAATTGGGAATACATCTATTAGAGTTGAAGGCTTCAATGGATCATAGGAGGAAATATGAGCTTTTATAATTATGAGTATTTTTCAGGTGCTAATGTAGAAATTGAATTTAAAAATGCTGACCTGGATGGCGAGTACAAAAAAGTCTACGAATGTGCAGGAATAAGTTATAGTATACAAAACTCTCAGCAACCTATATATGGTTATGCATCAACTCAATTTGATGCTATGTTACCTGGAAGAGAAATAGTTCAAGGTAATTTTGTTGCAAATTATGTAAAGCCCGATTATATATTAACTGATATATTAGAGAATCCAGCTATAGCGTCTTCTGGGGCTCTAACTTATAATGGCTTCTTAACTAATGCATTTGACATTAAGATTCGTTTTGGAACAAAAAGTGAAATCATTATTAAGACTTGTTATATAATTTCTAGAGGGCAAACTGTTCAAATATCAGAACAGGTCCTTTTAGAGGAATACGGTTTCTTAGGTAGATCAATAGATTTTAAAAATAAATAACTCATTTTAGATACAGGAAAGACATGGCTTTAAAAGGAAAAAAACTTAATAACGTAGTTATGTTTGGAGAACCGTTGAATGCACGAGCAAAAAGTGCGCTAGAAAAAAGTTCTCCAACTGCAGATCAAATTATCCAAAGTTTGCCGCCTAGTGCATTCTTGCCGATTCCAGAAGATACAAAAGAAGAAATTGAGCTACAAAAGAAGATATCGAAAGCTGAAATAGAGAAGCAAAAAGTAATCAATGCAGAAGAGGCAAAAAAGAATCGGTTGCAAAAAAAACGAGATGCTGCTTTAAAAAAGAGAAGAGAACGACAAAAGAAAAAAGAACGAGTAAAAAAACCTGTAGTTGAGAAATCTGTGGTAGAACAAGAACCTACAATAATAAAAGAAATTATTGAAAATAAACAAACTAACCCCCCAGAGGAGACTTTAAAGATGAACCTAGATGATGAATTAAAAGCATTAGAAGACAAAATCCAGCCAAAGCAGCCAGAGCCACGTGTCGAAGTGCTAGAAGATAATGTAGCTGAAGTCAGTGGTCAAACTGACCTAAAGGATCAAATTTTAGATCTTTTAGAAGGAGAGGAAAGTGCTCCGTCAGTAGAATTGATTTCAGAATGGAAAAGAGTCTATGGAAAAAATGGGATACATGTAATGGCATTTGGAGAGGGCGATGTGTATATTTATCATCATCTTACTAGAGGGGAATGGAAGAAAATAAAAGAATTGATGAGCAAGTTGCGAGAAAGTTCTAACCCAGAAGAAGTAGAAGAAAAACTAAAAGAAAAAGTAGTGCTTTATTGTATTGTCTGGCCTTCAGTAGATGAAAATTGGTTAGATTATTGTAAAGCAGGAATATTAGATTCACTCTACCAAATGATTTTATTGAATTCTGGGTTCTTGACTCCTCAACAAGCGATGCTTTTAACTACCCAACTTTAAGAAAGCATATGCAATGAATTTAAAAAAAGTCTTAGAATCAGACTGTGATTTATATTCTATTGCATTTGACGAACACTGTACTTTTGAATTCAGACTTTTAAAAATCAAAGAATTCAATCTGTTCAATAAATTGATTAATAATAATATTTCACCGTACGTTTTATATGATGAAATATTTAATATATGCTTCATAGGTACTGAACAATATTTATCTAATGATCTTCCTGCAGGATATACTATTTCTACAGGAGAGATGATATATAAAATGTCCGGTGATAATAGCGGAGAAGATTTTTTACTTTCTATTGCAAAAGAAAGAAATTTAAATCCACTCGATAGCATTTATGAGTACATGCGATGTACTATCTTTTCTGCATTTACAAACTTCACACCTAAGTGTGTTGAGAATATGACAGAAAAGCAATTTATTAAAAATTTCGTTTCTGCAGAAAATCTTTTATCAAAAACCAAGGAAGGGTTTAAAAGAATCGACCTAGAAAATATATATAAAGAAATGTATAATATTAAAGAAGAAGTAGAAGTAAAAGAACAAGAAGATGAACCACAGCTGCATTATGTTAATGATGCAGCTCTCTTAGAAAAAGAATTAGGATATTGGGAAATGCAAGAAGCAGAACAACAATTCCTCAAAGAAGAGAGAGACAGATTGAAGAAGGAGAAGTTGAGTAAATCAGAATTAAGATCCTTAGATAGGAGATAAGATGTTTACTCAACAAGGCCCTGGAGGCGTTTTTCATTCAGCTGTTGCAGCTGAACCTGAGATGCATCCTTTAATAGAAGGAGCACTATCTCTAACCCCTTATGCGGCGGGATTAGTGGGCGCATCCTATATGATGCATTCTGCATATGGTGACGCAAATAATAAATTCACTAAGTATGATATCTTTCAGCGTCAAATTAGAAATCTAGCTAATAAAACACCTTTTGGCCTTGGTAACACTTTTAGAGTTCCAGAATTCATGAGTCCATATGCTTCTCCAGAAGCATTAGGCTTAGAAAAAGCTAAATCGTCCTTAGACTCCGCAGACATGTATAAATACATTTTTTCTGCGGATTCTTTATCGACAGAAAGTACTAGAAATTTAGTCAAAGGCATTATAGGCGAGTCTGCATATGGTGACATAAGTACTCATTTTTCTACTGATAGTGAGAGATTTCGATTAGTTTATGAACAAGAAGCAGATCAGCGAGGAAGGGGGCGGTTAGTATTCGAAGAGCTTGAAGAATTTCAAGCTGACAAACTCGATACTAAAGGCAAAAAGATTGGAGTTGAAACCGAATTAAGGATCAAGCAGGGTGCCTCTAAACTTTTATCAGAAGATGTAGCAGTTCAAAACTTGCGTTATTCTGCTGACCTCTATGACATGTTAGAAGAACTTAATATTTCAGGAAAAATCAATCCTGCATATCAAGGGTTCGTACAGAACATGGACGTGAGAGGAGTGGTATTTGATGACATCTTCAAGGGGTCTGATGGAAGTATAGAAAGGTTAGGTTTAATAGCTTCTGCGAAAGGAAGTTTTTCTTCACTTGAAGACTTAAGGAGAAGGACGGCATATCCAACAGCATATTTATCAGCAGGACTAAATCGTTTCAATAGGTTGATTGCGGCTACTAAAGAGCAAATGCCAATTTTAGGTAAACACTTATCGGCATTTGGAGAAGCTACTGGATTGGGACTCAGTACTAAACCAGGACCATTTTATAAGCAATTCTTTGAAATCGGATACAAGGCTAGTAAAATCGGAGCAGCTAGTGTCGGGTTAGCAACAATAGACCATTATCGTCGCAATTATGGTGCTGGAGGAAACTTAGTTGCATCTGCTGGGACAAGCATGGGGTTCGCATACCTATATGATAAGATGTCTAAGGGTAGTCCCAAAGTAGCTCCATTCAAAGTAGGTGCTGCCGCTATGGCAGTTCAAATGTTTGCACCTGGGTTTGATCAAGGCTTAATTGAAGGTGTCGCTACAACTGCAGTAAATTTAGATATTGGAAGATCTTATTTAGGGCAAATAACTGGAATGTCTTATTTAAAGAGGGGCATTGAAGGAGTGCTTCCTGGATTTACAGATCCGACAACTAGCCTATATTTAGGTTTAGGTGCCACTGCATTATCGTATTTTGGGTATGGAGAGGATTATTTAAGAAAGGCTTCGGAAGGAAATTTAAATACAGTAGATGATTTAGCTGGCAAGATCGTCCCACAGTTTATCAAAGATAGACTAGGCTTAGTTGGAGATGCGCAAACTGGTGAGGTTAAAGCGCCTCTTACAAAGCATCAAATAAGAGCAGCTTCAATATATGAAACAGTGGTTCCAATAAAATCTGGAACTGGAGACTTTTCTGATGCATTCATGAAGTACAATCCTCTAGCCAAAGAGTTAAGTGGTTTGGCTCCTGGTTCAAGTGAATACGATGACTATTTAAGTAGAATTGATGATATCATTAAAGGAAAAGGTAAAGGTGATTTAGATAGCAAGGAAATCAACAAATTAACAAATTTCTTCAATAATAATAAAGATCTTTTTGATCGAGTGGGTGGGATAAAAGATAGCTCTGAAGTTCAAAAGCGGATTTTAGATTTTGAATATAGTGTTGACGCCAAGATGCGATCAGAGATTTTTGACAAGACTTATAACCAGAATGATTTAAATCGGTCCTTGCTGGATCGAATAGAAATTATAAATAAGAAATATCAAAAAGGAAGCGCGCTTGATAACATTTTAAGACGGACAGAAATCTTAGGCGCAGAAATATATCATTCTTTCTTTGGGGCATCTTTAAAAGGTGACGTAACAAGAATGGTTGACGGGGAAGAAGTAACTAAGACTTATGACCAATTTGCAAAAAGCTTAAACGCCTCTCCTATCTTTAGAAGATTTGGAGCACTTTTTTTAGGAGTAGCAGCAACACATCAAGTTGTGACAGGGGGACTTTTTGGAACAATGGAGAATCCTGATGAATTAAAAGAGATTTATTCAGGAAAGAAGTTAGTTGAGATAAAAAAGGGTCGCTGGTGGGAAGGTGGAGGTACGCCTCTAGAAGGTAACGAAACAAGTTATTTTAGACCACATGCTTATGTATCGTTAATGACACAAGCAAAAGAAAGGGCTGTTTGGGGAGACGAAACTGATGAATATTCGCCTCTGACTCGATTTGCGTTGAAAAACTTCACCTACCACTTAGAAGAAAAAAATTACTATGATCGTCCATACCCAATCACAGGAAGTGCTTTCGAAGATGTACCTGTAATTGGGGGGATCCTATCTAATACAATTGGTCGATTAATAAAGCCTCCAAAATTGATGCATGAAGAAGAACTTTATCAAGTTGGAAGTGGTGGCCAGGCAACCAGAACATATTTACAAGAATTTGGAACTAGTCCAGAATTAGGACAAATTGGTCCCGGAATACCAAAATCTCCAAAATCAATAAGCTCACTTATCGGTGGGATGCAATATCAATTTAGAGAAATTGAAGGCTTAACAGGCTACACAAAGAATTATCTTCAAAAGTTAGTAACAGGACGAGAAACTGTAGGGACTAGGGAATTTACAATGGCTTCTTCGGCAGATATGGATTCTGCTATTTTAGATTATTGGGACATGGATCTTGGTGGAATGGCATTTACTTCGGAGCCAATAAGACGTCTTTTACCTAGACCTCGCTCTGATATAGAGAAGTATAATCCAATTGCGAATTCTATGCCATCTTGGATGCCAGCAAGATATCGAAGAGGCGACCCTTACAGATCAATACCAAATGGCTTTGCAAGACTGCCTGGAAAAGCATATGAAGCTCTGAATCCAGAATTAAAAGGGTTGGATCCTGAAGATTATCCAGATATACATAAGTATAAAATACTTTCGGATTTATCTCCGAAATCAAGAGAAACACTTCGATTAAGAAACCAGCTAATGGAAAGGAAAGTGGCTGGATTAACTACAGAGCTAGAAAACAGAATATTAGAAAACGCTTCTGAAGCACATAGAAAACGTTTAGCTTCAACAAGAGATTTTGAATATGCTAAAAATGCAATCAAAATACCAGTCGTTTCAGATATAACAAGAAGCATGTATCAAGGTGCAGAATCAATAGTTAGAAAAGTAACCGCTCCTGTGGAATATTTAATACCAGGTGGCTTTAGACCTACTCAAAAGTTATTAGGTAGGACTAGATCTGCAATCGAGACTTATGAGCAAGAACGTGTCTACGGAACAACAAATGCATTTTGGGATAAGCATGTTCGAGATTGGTTTAGACCTGCCCTGTATAGTGCAGCAAATTTAATGGGCTGGGATGGGAAACCTGTACATGTTGAAAGACGAGAAGAGTTAGATTCGCATTTTGATAAATTGCAATTTTTAAAGTTTATGAACTTAGCGCAAAATGCAGAGAATGGTAAAGATCGTCAAAGGTATATGAAGATGGCGGCACAAACTCGTACAGGAGTCAATCCCAATGGGGATGCATTGGGATTGTACTTGTCCTTACCAAATGCAGAAAAAAGATTCTTTGATGCTTTCGCAAATGCAAAAGAAGCTGATAGGGATAAAATTTTAGAACTAGTTCCTGAAGATCAGGTTCACTTGTATCAAGCTGTTTGGAATCGAATTGATAGTGGAGAAAAATTATCTTTAATGGGAGCAGATCCTAAAGCTAATATAGATCAAAATTACATGCATAATAAACTTGGAGAAGTTCAAGAATACTTTAAGAATCGCCCACTACCTGGACCAGATTGGATTGGCTGGCACAAAGATGTAGATATAGAAGATATTAAAGTAAAGTATATCGATAATACAGGTCAAGAAACACACGATTACGACGTTTGGAACTCTCAAGTAAGGAGAGTTTCAAGACGACCATTTTTGGAAGGAGCTGATATGTTTATGTATGAAAATCCTGGCCCATCAAGAAATTCTGCTAGAAACAGAATCATCAGAGGGGTGAAAAATTCAAGCGGAATAGACTTTAGTAAAACATTGATAAATACTTCACATGCACCTTATGAGAATAGTAGAGCTGAGATATACTATAATGACGATAGAGGCTCTGAAATTCTCTCTATGTTGAATTTAGCGGTAAGAGGTTAACCAGTATGTCATTAATCAATCTTTTAAATGAACAAAAACAAGAGCAAGAAGTTTCCAATGTAAAAAGTACTGGACGCACAATTCTTTCTACTGCTGCTGTTGCAGGTACAGCTTACATGTTGAGCGAGAATATTAACTTAAAATCTGGTGTCAAAAAAACTTATGGGACTTTAAAGAACTCTAGTTCAGCGCAAAACGAGTTAGGTAAAGCAGGAATAGCAATAAGGAAAGACGCCGATGCATTAAAAACCATCATGGCGAGCAGTAGAAAGGAAAGTATAAAAAAGTTCAAGGAAACGGTTTTAAGTGATACTAGACTGAATGAACTTTTTGATGAAGCTTCATCTCCAGAAGAAGCCCGTGCATTCTTATCTGCTTTGTTTGATACTGCTGATAGTCAGATGACAGACGATGCTACAGGGTTAGATGCTACAGTAAGAAAACTTTATGAAGAAGTAGGTTCTGGAAAAACAATTGAGCAAAAAGATAAAGATGCTGTTATAGATTTTTATAAAAACAACATAGCCCCTAGTGGGGCTAAGCTAGAAGAATTCAAAAAGCGACATGGCTTGATGATGAGAACTAAAGGTCAGTTTAATACTACTTTAGATAAGTTTACAACAAAAGGTACGAAAACTGTTGGATTTAAAGCAGCAAGCATGAGTGATTTGGATTCAAAAGCTCTTGGTAAGTTTCAGCAATTACAACGCTGGGCACCTGGAAAAAATATACAAATTGTTTCTATCGATGAATTTGCTGACCCAACCAATAGGGGGTTGGGTACTTCTCAATACGCAAGAATTGAACATGGGGGTCGCTATCATAATGTAGCGTTAAAACTAGCCAAAGATCAGCATACTGGAATGGCAATAATTAGAGGCACTGAAGGGTTATCTACGCGCTATACTGTCAGTTCTGGAGTCATAGATGCAACAAAATTATTTCCAGATCTAAACATAAACAATTTATCAACTCCAGGCGGTCATACAAAAGTAGGATTCAATCAAGCTTTTGATAAAGCAACAGTAAATATGGAGGATCATTTATTTAACATGATCCGAGAAAATAGAAACAGCTTTTTAAACTTTAATACTAGAAATATAAATCAATATAACGATTATATTAGATCGATGTCATTAGAGACACCAAGGACTATGGTTGGTGGACTTAATAGAAGTCGAACAGTTAATGGGGAGATTGTAAAATTAATAGATGATGATCTAATGGAAGCACTAAATGAAAGTACAAGAATACAAGCTTCGACGCAAAGAATAGTTGGGTTGGAAAGGTTTGCTGCGAAAGATAGAGAAAATGTAACTAAACGATTATTAGAATATAATAACGAACTCTATAGTGGAACTTCAGGTTCACAAACTTTAACTTCTAGATTCCAAGATCCATTTGATCTGGACAGAGAATTGGTGGTGGGACACATTACTCGTAGAGTAGACGCAAGTGGCAAGATGATGCCAACCCCAATGAACATGATGAAGCGTTATGGGCACATGGATGCTAGCATGAACCCCCAGAGCGCACGAAGTGTGCAGAATATAGGTAGGCCAGAAGTTGCTAGAGGTTTTGTAGGGGCAGATGCAGATGCAGTTTTTGGAAGGGGCAGAAAAGACAGCACAGGCAACTTGATAGGACAATTAAAAATATCTGGAGCAGGCTCAGAATTGATTGGAATATCTAGTGACCCAATAGCTGAAAAAGCTAGAGGGGTCAATTTAGGTGCAATTATGGTTTTTGAACATGCCAAGCAAGCTGTGCATGGAAAAAATGTAATTCAAAATCCTGCTTCAATGTTAGGTCTTGGGGAGGGGATGAGCTATATTGGAGGTACAGTACAAATAAAGAAGGGATATACTAAGACTGTTAATTACGAAGGAGTAAATCAAAGTAAATTATTAACTGAAGTCTTAGCAGCTGCTGAAAATTCTGATAGGGGTTTTTTAACAATAGGATCTAAAGATGCAGGAGATGATTATGACATCGATGATTTTTTCAAAAAGTTTAGTGATGATGAAGGAAGGGCTGTCTTAGGGAAACAAGACGATAACATCATCCATATTAAGCGGCACCAAGGTATGAGAAGATTTACCTTGGGCTTGAGTGAAAAAAGCAATGAAACAGGCAGAGATCGCTACCATTTAAAAGGTAAAATTTATCAAGATGCTCGGCATAATAAACTATTCTCTACATTTGCCAAAGACTCAACGCTTACAGTTAGTAAAGGCAGTATGATGCAAAAGTTGAATCAACTTGGGTTGGAAGATGTTGGAGATGTCTTCTTCAATGAAAAAGGTTTTGGTGGAAAAATTGCTAACACTTTACTTACTAGTACTGCTCAAGTAGGTAAGTCCGCTCAATATTTAAGGACTCAAATCCATGGTGGAATGCGAATGCTTGGTACCGATGAAGATGCGCTTAATAAAGTCCTAGACGACACCATGAGGCAACTGAATGATGGCGATAAACTGCTAGCTGAAGTAAATAGCAGCTTATTAAAAAAAGAGCCGCATCTAACGCAATTAGATCAAGTTACAGCTAAGCAAAGAAGTGCTTCTACTTTGGGCAAATTTTTTGAAAGCATTTCAGAAAGAGCCGCTAAAGAAGGTATTAAAAAAGAACATTTTTCAATGGTAATGTCATTCGCACAATACCAAGCAGAAGAGGGTAAGTTTGGATTAAATATAAAGTATTTTCAAAAGAAAGTTAGAGAAGGCTTGAGAAAAGGTGACAGCAATTTAGGTGATAAGCAAATAGACGATTATGTAAATGCTATAGATAAAATGTCTAAACGTGCAGTTGTTATTGGAGCGACGCATGCTTCAGTAGGTACCCCACACACAGACCTTGGAAGGAATATTGCAAAAGTAGAGCCTCGTTTTGCAAACTTTTTATACAGCTCATTAAGATCATTTTGGGAAATGGATGCAAAAGAAGCTACTGGATATGTTTCCTCAATGATAAATCGAATGGAAGGATTCGAATCAAGAGCTTCTGGATTCCTTGGAATGAAAATCACACAAGATTCTTTAGGAAAATTAGGAACTAAAGAAATACAAGCGCAAATATCTGGGTTGGAAGATGTTGGTAAACTAACGAAAGAAGAAGCTGATGAGTTACTTTCGTTTGGGCAGGGAAGAGAGCGTGAAGTTGTAGAAAAATTGTCTGAAAGAAAAAGCGGTAATATTCTAAACTTAGAAGAAATGGGCTTTAGCAAAAAAGCAATGGAGGCTTTAACAGAATTTACTGGAGGTAAAAAAGAAATCTTCCTTCCAGGAGAAGATACTTTTAAAGGTTTTATTGGGCACGAAATCAGATCTGCTGATGAAATAATTAAAGTTGAAGCAGAGTATGGAAGATCAGTGACAGACTTACTTTCATCGCTTTCGTCATTGAAAGATGCTGAAAGTGATACTGATCAAATCAGTAGTGCAATAAAGGGTTTTAAAAAAGTAAGATCCACAATGAGTAAAACTAGTGCAACAGCAATTAGGCATGCTTTAAGTGGAAGAGTACTAGGATCTGGAAGCTACATGGGTGGTGGCTTCAGTACAGGAAAAGGAGCAGGCCATATTGGAGCAACCGTATTTAATGATGATGCAATGATTCAAGCAAAGATGGCTGCCGGCTTGTCAGATGTAATGAATAAAGAAATGGGTTATGTAGCTTTTATGGACCAGCAAGCGTTCTTAGATGGGATGACAAAATATGAGGCTGCGGTAGAAAAACACTTGATGGCAACTCGAAAAAGCACTTCTGTAAAAGCAGAAGTGAGGAAGGTGATGCAAGAGACGTTGGAAGCATTTTTTACTGGCATGCATCGCCCTGATAAAGAAGGAGTATCTGCAGCGATACAAAGAAACCCAGTAATCGGTTTCTCTCACATTTGGGCAGGTATGGGGATTTATCAATATGATTTTACTGAAGACTTAAAGCCATTAGCAATGCTTAGAAGTGTAGATCAAGGGACTGAGTGGACAGGTCAATATAAAGATCACTTAAAAGAAATGCGGCGTGCATTAAACCAACCTGAACTAGATGCCTTATTAAAAAAGGCAACTATAGAGGATGTAAAAGACGAAAAAGGGCGAACTCAATTATTTGAAAAAGCTGAGAAATTAAAAGAAGCTCAAGAAAAAAAATACCAAGAGTACGTTAAGCAAAAAGAACTGCCAAGTGTACAAAAAGCTCAAGCTGAGAAAAATACATTAATAAATGAAAAAAACAAAATAAAAAGCGATCCTGCTTATGCGAGTCCAGAAGAACGCAGACTTAAACTTTTCAAAGGCGAATATAATAGCAGTAGAGATGCAAGAGGGAGATTAGGTGTACTGGGTGATGAGATTGGGGAAGCACATAAGCATCGATTACATTACGAAACAGTTTTAAAGGAGGAAGAAAAAAGCCTGCAGTTAGCTATAGAAGAAGCTGATAGGAAAAATATGGGAAATGCCGCTGAAGATAGCAAAACTCCTACTTCAGCACAAAACAAATTAAAAAGACAAAAAAAGAAGTTAAAGAAAGTTCAAAAGAAATTAGAAGGTGTAAGATCCCAAATAAGCTATGATGTGAGCAACGAAAAGTGGTATGGAAGACCTGTACTTGGAGGAGAAGATGTCTCTAATAAAAATGTAGAGAGAGCAATTTCAACTATATTTTCAGAGAGCTTAGAGGATGTAGGATACGCACTTAGAACGGGCAGATCTTTTGAAGATGTGCAACTTAGACATTTCCAAGGTAACGCTCAGCAAGGCAAGGAATTCCTCAATCAAATGGGAAGCTTCTTTGGGTTTGAGAAACAAGGAGGAAGCATCTTTACTGATGAATTGCTAGACTCTAATAATACTGTAACTTTCAAACCGCAGGGTAGTGATGATAGTATAACTCAACATGCATTAGAAACTAAAAAATACAAGACGATGCCAGGAATGGCATATAACGAGGGTTCAGGAAGCCAACAGTTTGGAAATTACATGCATGAGGCTATGTACGCTCGTGATCCCTACAGTACGTTTGAAGGAGGGAAAAGACAATTTGTAATTCCCACAGATGTAAATAGGGCTAATAAAGAGAGTCTTATGGAATTATATGGAGTTGGTTCAAAAAAAGCTGACGCTATCATAAGAGAAAGAAGCCAAAGTAACTTCAAAAGTCTTGAAGATTTTAAAGCTAGGGTTCCTGGTGTGGGGGATCAGATCCTAACAAAAAATGAGCTAGCCGTCGCGCCAATACGTAGCAAAGTTGATGTATTCGAAACATTAGTAGGAGACAGGAGTAAAGAAGATGCTATGTGGGTAGAAGGGATTAAACGAGAAGAATATTATGCTAATAAAGCCAGAATGAAAGAAATCAATCAGGAGCTCAATACCTTAGACAACAGTGAAGCTGGAAAACATTTAAAGAAAAAAAATGACCTTTTTGAGGAGATGAAAGCTATAGAAACTGAGCAAGCTAAAATAAAAGAAGGCACTGACTTAATTAAAGAAGCGCAAGACGAATTATATCAGGGTGACAAGAGCCTATCTTTAGCAGACGTTGATAAAAAAATAATAGAGGATCAAAATGTATTTAAAACTCTCGGAGTAGGTGGAGGTGGAGTTGATCCTAACTTTACTGGTAAAAAAATACAGCCCAAAGATCCTGGGGTGCATCGTGACTTAGCCACACTAGATGCTGCATTAGGAGGAGAAGTGAAAACTGGTGGACATTTAGCTCAGTTACGTGAAATGAAAGAAACCGGAAGCTTAAATGATGAACAGGTAAAAGCCTATGATAATATCTATCGGCGAATGGTTGGCATGCACAAAGAATTTGGAGAGCATGGTGGCGGTACAATAAGATTTCCACAAATTGAAATGAGCATGAAGCTGGTTAATGAAGCTACAGGGGCAACAAGTAATTTTTCAGGAAGAATGGATTTTGTACGTTTTGGTATAGGTGACTTCGATGCAGACACATTTCAAGTATTCTTTGATACTGATAAAGCACTTAGAAATAAAATAAAAGCTAAAGAAGTCGATCCAACTAAACTGTATACTTACGGAGCTCAGTTCTTAACTAACATGCATCTTCTAGGAGAAGGTGTAGGAAAGTTAGGGGAGAGAATGGGAGCATCTAAAATGACAGTCGCTCAAAGCCTTGTAGACGAATATCAGAAAGAGCAAATTGTTAAAGGTATCGGTGGATTAGATGTTCAAGTTAAAGCAGGCATGCTAGGTTTGGCTCAAGCTGCTGCTGATGATACTAGCGGTGATTTTGCAAATCAGTTTAAAAGAATGCAGGCTGGAGCCAGTTTGATCTCTGTAGCGCAGGAAGTTCTAGGTATCAAAGGTAAAAAGCTTCCTATTGCTGCAAATATATCTCGAGAGTATATGGGTGCATTAAAAACCTCTTATGAAACAGGAAGCGGAGATGCGCTCAAAGCATTTTTCAAAGAAAAGGTGCTTAAAGGTACATTGCTAGAAACAGGTAGTGGTAACATCAAAGTAGAAAAAGGAAGTGTAAAATTTCACAATTTAGACAAAGGTGATGCAGCAACAAAATTTACACAAGCATTAACAGACATGAACATGAGTGTTGATGAAATGTTTGAAACTTTTGATATCATGGCTAAAAATGTAAAAAAGCATGGATTGAACAGATTCACATCTAATGCTGCTCTAGGTAAGATGCTAGAAGGTTCAAGTAAAATGAATTCACAACAATTGTTTGGTTTGCTAAATAGAGGTTACTCTATGGAAGGCGGAACGATTACAGGCAACATGAAAGAGCTTGAAGATATATTCGGAAAAATAGACGCTGTAAAAGAAACATTTGCTAGTTCTGTTAGTAGAACTAAAGGACTAGCAGGTATAGTAGCGGGAGGACTATTAGGGTCTTATGCTATTGGAGCTAATTCAGATATTGGTAGTTTAGAGCCAGGTGGAAAGTTTTCTGATTCACGCTCTAAAGAAGCATTGAAAGCTGGTCAGAGTTTAAGCAATCGTGCGCTGCAGCAAAGCTTCAGTAGAGAACATGGTAATATAAATCCAGGACGAATAAGCCCAATGGAGAATTTTTATGAAAGACCTATTAATAGTGGTGTAGCTACTGTATCATTGAATCGATCAGTCAAAATGTACGGAGAAGCCCCAAGTCTATCTGCTGCCCAAAGTATGGGTAAACACTTCGTTTCATCTGGAGGGCAGGCATCATTAACAATCAATGATAACAGAAGACCTATCGGACCTGCTTATATGAACAAGCTTATGAGAGATTAAAATATGCGCCAATTGAATAATATACCTAATTTGTTTAATGATGAAGCTCCGAATTTTACATTAAATGACATTGAACTGCATGTGCCTCCAACTGCGATTTCAGTACATAAAGAAGGTCTTGAATATTCTTGGAAAACATTGCGGTCTAAAGTTTCAACTAAAGTAGCTTCAGGAAATGGAACTTATCATGTTCAGGTAAGCATTACTTTCGCTCCTGATTCTTTAGTTTTGCTACATAGATTAATTGCTCAAGTGAGAAATAATCCATTTATAATGGTGAAAAATAATTTCATAACTGCGAGTTTATCTGAAACGCATGCAATAAAAACTCAACCTAATTATTTCACGTTGTTTGGAATGAATATAGCTAATCATCCTAGTTCACCAGGCGCATTTTTAGTTGAACTAGACTTAAGGTATTTTAATTACAAACCTTTTGGAAGGTCGCTACTTTTCAAGAACGATTACGTAACCAAGGTAGAAACAAGCAGGGATATTCGAGAGTATGTGCATTCTGTCTTCCCTAATTATGGGTCAAATAAATCAGAGTTAAAGCCAATATTAAGAAGAACTCAAAATATCCCATGGGTTAAATCCAGTGTACGGAGGATACAAATTAAAAATGGCTTCTGGTTCTTAAAAGACGTAAGCAATCCTAGCAATAGAATATCTGGTGGGTTAATAAATGAAGCTACAAAATCCAATGCATATAAACGATATGCTAATTTCTTGCAGCTAAAGTATCTTTATGAAAATTTTGGAATTTCAATCATTAAAAAAGATGCAATAAGAGAATCTGAAGACATCCATAATGTTATTAAAATTAGTGACAAGTTGTACAAGCTATTTCAAGGGATTGAAATAAACTCAGACACTCCCATCAGAGTAGTAGGCCTTCATGAAATGAAAGATGGTGAAGGTAATATAGATGAAGAGTTGGTTAATTTTAGAAGAGATCTAATACATGCAATGCTAGTTAGTGGCATGAATACTAAGATAGTAGTGAAAGAGTTTAAATCTTTAAACCTGGGTGGAAACTTCATGTTCAGGTATAGGAAGACTCTTCGAAGAGGTATAGGAAAAGGCAAGAACGAGCAAGAGCAAGATAAGAAAATCCAAGAGAATAGAAAAAAGATTTTTGAAATGTTCTCTTCATATGAGGCTCACGAAGCTCATAAAGCAAAAACTACAAGCGAGTTGCAAAGGGAAGCTGGTGGGGAAGTAGTATTAGAGTTGGATTCAAACCGAAACTTAAACTTTGCGGTTCCATTGTTTCCGAATAAGAATTTTTATTCTCAATATGCAGCTGTAGATCAAAAGTATTCTGCACCAGGTAAGAAAGTTACCATAAATAACGGCAATGCTGAAAGATACATCATTAGAAACGTTGCAGCTTGGGATCCGTTAGATAGCACTAATTTAGCTTTTCCAGTTTTAACAATTGCTAAAGGGTATATTGAACATGTTGGAAGTGATACTGTCAAAATTACAAC
>CESO01037825.1_pt1 | contig 34820 bp, 32 predicted proteins | sample 356341 | NCBI WGS metagenome assembly CESO01 (sample SAMEA2621812, study PRJEB7988) | marine metagenome | biome: marine biome (ENVO:00000447); feature: deep chlorophyll maximum layer (ENVO:xxxxxxxx); material: "saline water (ENVO:00002010), including plankton (ENVO:xxxxxxxx)" | depth 35 m | reverse complement strand
CTTCGATGTCAACGAAGCGTTCTACCACTGAACTACACGCCCAACAATCTTAAATTATAAATAATGAATAAATTATATTATTTTAATGTAAAATTTTATAGTTTTTTTTAACCCTTTTTGTATTGAAAATTTTGGTTTCCAATTAAATAATCTTTTAGCTTTTTTTATTGATGGATACATATTTAAAGGCTCATCTTTTCTCATTTTAATTTTTCCATATTCAGGTTTTCCACCTTTTGAAATTTTTTTAATATAATGAATTAATTTTCTTACTTGTATAGGTTTTCCAGATCCAGCATTTATTATTTGACCGTGTGATTTTTTACTTTTCAAAATTTTAAAAATTAAATTAATTAAATCATCGATATATAAAAAATCTCTTTTTTGAAGTCCTTTTGTACAAGGAAATTTTTCATTTTGAAGACATCTTTTTATTGCCGATGGAATTAATCTATTAAATTCTTGCCCCGGTCCATACGCTTGATACAATCTAATAATACTGATGGGGGTTTTATTAGCTTTATAAAGGCCAATTAAATATTTAGTAGCTTTATATTTTGCTGATGCATAAATTGAGTTCGGAGAAACTTTTTGTTCTTCTTTATGCGGTGTTTTAAATTTTCCGTACTCCAATCCACTACCAATTTGAACAAATGAGGTAATGGACTTTTCTAAAAAAATTTTAGCTAAATTCTTACAGCCATAGTAATGACTGGTGTAAGTTTCCTTTTTTTTTGAATGGTCTACATAGCCCCCTAAATTTACCACATAGTCAAAATTATTATCAATTTTTTTTTTTAATTGTTCTAAATTTCTGATATCACAAATAATATATTTAACTTTTTTCAAAAATCTTGCTTTAGATGGTTTTCTTGAGGATATACTGGTGACATTATAATTTTTTTTAAGACTTTTTTTTATTAGATGATAACCAATAAAGCCGGTTCCCCCAACTATAAGAATATTTTTTTTTGATTTTATCAATTTTAAAAAGTTTTTTCTAAAAGATCTTTATCTCTTTTTGTATCCATACATTGCCAAAAACCTAAGTGTTTAAAAGCAATTAGATTTTTTTTCTTACTTAAATTAACTAAAGGTTCCTTTTCTAAAAAAGTTTGATTGCCTTTAATATACTTGAATATTTCAGGTTCCATTACAAAAAAACCTCCATTTATCCAACCTTCATCTAATTTAGACTTTTCTTTAAAATATACTACTTTATTGCCTTTAATTTTAATTGCACCAAAACGTGCTGGAGGCCTTACTGCTGTTAATGTTGAGATTTTTTTATGTTTTTTATGAAAATTAATTAATTTTTTGATATTGACATTAGAAAGCCCATCCCCATAAGTCAAAAGGAACCTTTCGTTATTCATTAATTTTTTAAATTTTTTTAATCTTCCACCAGTCATAGTTTTTTTTCCAGTTTCAATTAGATTAATATTCCACTTGGAAAAAATTTTTTTTTTAAAGTAGTTTTTTATTACATGTCCTTTATACCCAAGTGCGATGTAAAAATCCTTATGTCCATATTTTGCATAATGATCCATTATGTGATGGATAAGAGGTTTATTTTTAATTTTAATCATTGGTTTAGGTATAGTTTTTGTGTACTCAGAAATTCTAGTACCCATTCCACCAGCTAATATTATTACCTTCATTATTTTGATCTTTTCTTTATTAAATTTGTAAATTCTTTTATTTGATATTCTGATAATTTTTTTATTTTATTAATGTTATTAGTCTCATAATACTTTTTGTACCAATTTATAGTCATCTTTGTATTTTCTTTGAAATTAAGTATGCTAGTCCAATTTATAATCTTTTTAGCTTTCTTGCAGTTTAATTTTAGTAAATTTGATTCTTTAAATTCTTTATTTTTATTTTTTATTATCCAATTAGCTGATGGCCAAATTTTTTTTATTTCTTTTAATAGTGATAGAACTGAATAATTATGATTTAAATTTGGTCCAAAATTAAAAACTTCTCCATGAATTCTGTTATCTAATTTTAATTTAACTGCTAAAAGTAAATAGCCAGATATTGCTTCTAAAACGTGTTGCCAGGGTCTCGTAGAGTTAGGATTCCTAATTTTTGCTTTTTGTTTTTTTGACCAAGATTTAACGCAATCTGGCAATAATCTGTCATCAGACCAATCTCCACCGCCAATTACGTTTCCTGCTCTAGCAACGCCAATCTTGATTTTACTTTTTTTATCAAAATAAGACTTTATGTAAGAGCGTATTGCAAATTCTGCAGCACCTTTTGAAGCACTATATGGATCGTAACCACCTAATTCATCATCTTCGGAGTAACCTCTTTTAATCTCTTGGTTTTTATAACTTTTGTCACTGGTAATTATTACTGCAGCACAATTTTTTTTTAAATGTCTCAGTATTTCTAAAACATTAACTGTTCCTAATAAATTTGAATTCCATGTTAGCATAGGATCTTTATAAGATTTTTTTACCAAAGCCTGAGCAGCTAAATGAAAAAAGAAATCTGGCTTATGTTTCAAAACAATTTTTTTTAATCTTGAGTAGTTTCTAATGTCACATCTTATACTTTTAATTGATTTATCATTATTTATTATTTGAAAATGTGAAGGTTTTGTAGGAATATCAATTGATATACCAATAACTTTAGCTCCTAAAACTTTTAACCATAAAGATAACCATGAACCTTTGAATCCTGTATTGCCAGTTATTATTACAGTTTTATTTTTAAAAATATTTAAATTTTTAATTGAATAAAACATTTTCTATTGTTTTTTTTATCCTTTGATTATTTTTCAATTCAGAAATTTTGGGATATCCAATTTTTTTTAGACTTATATACCTAGGAAATTTGCCAATTTTTTTTTTGTCGAAAAAAATGAATTTAAAGATTTCTTTTTTTAAAAAGTTTTTATTAATTTTTGAAAATTTTAGATTAGTAGGTAATGAATATAAATTTAATAGATCTTTAATTTGATGAAAAATTTTATTTTCTCCATTTTGATAATAGATTTCACACAATAAACCTAAGCCAACAGCCTCACCATGTCGCAAAATTTCTTTTTTATTTTTTAAATTCGTGTCTAATGATGACTCAATCGCGTGTGCAAACGTATGACCAAAATTGAGCATTAATCTTTGATTTTTTTCTTTTACATCATTTTTAAAAAATTTTATTTTTATAAGTAATGCTTCTTTAATTATTTTTGAAACAGTTGAAAAATCTCTTTCGATTACTTTATTTTTTTTGTTCAAATGTTTAATTAAATTTGATTTTGAGATTAAACCGCATTTAATTATTTCTGGAATTCCTGAAATATATTCTCTTGATGGTAAGTAATGAATTATTGTTTTTGAGATATAAACATTTTGAGGATGATAATACGTTCCCAATGAATTAATTATATTTTTATAATTGACTCCATTTTTGCCTCCAATACAGCTATCAATTATAGCAGTCATCGTTGTAGGAATGTGAAAATAATTTAACCCCCTTAAATACAAAGATGCTGACAAACCAGAGACATCCCCTATTACACCTCCACCGCATGAGATAAGAACAGAATTTTTAGTAAATTTTTTTTCAAATAATTTATTAGTTATTTTAAAAAAGGTTTTTAAATTTTTATTTTTTTTTTCCCCTGTGACGAATAAAATATTAAGACTGGGAAAAGACTTTTTTAAATCATGAATTATATATTTAGTTATTTTTATGTTAATATTTTTATCTACTACTAATAGAATTTTATCATCATGCTTTAGCTTCTTTAAATTTTTAGAAATTTGCATGTAGGAATTACTTTTTTTATTTAGCTCTAATCCTTGATTATCAGGGCAAAAAGTTATTTTGTATAACTCGTTATCAACTTTATAATTCAATTTCATTTTATTATTTGTAAAATTTATAAAACTTATCCTTCCTAATATAATTTTTAGCTTTTATATAGTCTCTTTTAACTTCAACTGCAAAGCTATCACCTGAAAGGGTGGGTGATTTTATTTTCAACCCTATCTCTAAAGCTCTTAATAATTCAATACCTTCAAATTTTTCTAATTTGGTTTGCTTTGATTTTGCAAATTTCAATAGAGCTTCTGGTTTGAATGATATTATAGACAAATGTTTATCTAGAAATTTATTTTTTTTTCTAAAACCGTATGGAATTTTAGATCTTGAAAAATATAAAACATTTAAATTTTTATCTTTTGCAATTTTTATTACATTTTCGTCTTCGCTAACTGGGGTATTTAAGGAAGGGACAACTATATCACATTTTAAATTATTCAAATGAAAATTAATAACATTATCTATTTGTTTTGGATTTATTAGCGGTTCATCACCTTGAATATCTATAACAAGATTATAATTTTTTTTAATTTTTTTATAACCTTCAGCAATTCTTTCTGTTCCATTTTTGTGTTTTTTTGAGGTAAATATTGATTTACAATTATATCTTTTTAAAACTTCATATATTTTCTTATTTTCACAACAAACAATCACATCGCTTAATAGTTTGGACATTTTAGCTCTTCTATATACATGAACAACCATAGGTAAATTATCAATATAAAGTAGCGCTTTGGCGTGAAGTCTTTTAGAATTGTACCTAATCGGAATTAAACCTAAAATATTTTTAGGCACCTAGCCAACCTCCATCTATATTTATATTTTCACCAGTTATATAATTTGAATTTTCCGAGATTAGAAAATAAATCAATTCTGAAATTTCTTTTGCCTCACCCCACCTTTTTTGAGGAATTCTACTTAAAGTCCAATTATATAATTTTTTTTTATCTTTTTTAAAGGACTTGAAAAAAGACGTTTTTGTAAATCCTGGACTTATAGAATTCGCTCTAATTTTTTTTTTTGCCATTTCGACTGCAAAACACTTCGTCAATGATATTAATGCTCCTTTTGATGAACCATAAGAAGATAATTCGTCAAAACCAATTTGCCCTACAATTGAGGAAATGTTTACAATTGAACCTGGTAGCTTTTTCTTAATCAAATTTTTTGAAAACAATTGCATAATCTTAAAAATTGAAAAAAAATTTGAATCAAAAACATTTTTTAATTCAAAATTTTTTATTTCAAGGAATTTTTTCCTGTGCCTTATACCGGCATTATTTATTAAACCTGTAATAATTTTATTTTGTTTATTTGAGTTAGAAAAAATTTTTTCTATAAGTTTAGCGTTATTTACATTGCCATTAATAATAAAGATGTTTTGATAATTCTTAAATTTAATATTATCTTTTTTATTTTTTATAAGAGCGTAAACATAATAGCCTTTTGACAAAAAAAGTTTTGCTGTACTTTCGCCAATACCTTTACCAGCTCCTGTGATAAGTACATTTTTATAAGAATTTTTCATATAATGTTTCTTATACTGCTTTTTTTGTCTAAAATAAGAAATTTGATATTTTAAGAAACATACTTATATACATTTTGATATATATTTGTGATAATTTGTGAATATTTAGTAAAAAATTTGGAAAATAATTAAATGTTAAAAAAACTCACATATATTTTATACAAAATTCTCCATTTTTTTGATTCCATTTTAAAAAAAATTTTTAACCGTAGTTTTTTAGTACATCTTAAAGATTTAATTGAAAAAGATTCTTACGCAATAAAACTTATTAATGATAAAAAAATTGTTTTTTTTACCCCAAATGCAATTTCAAAATGGAGGATTAATAGTCTATTTCAAAAAGAGCCTGAAACAATTGATTGGATAGATAGTTTTGATCAATCTAAAAAAATTATATTTTGGGACATAGGAGCAAATATTGGAATATATTCTGTTTATGCAGCCACAAAATTTAATGATATAGAAGTCGTATCTTTTGAGCCGTCTACAAGTAATCTTAGAATTTTAAGCAGAAACATATCGATAAATGACTTAGATAATAAAATTAAAATTAACCAATTTCCTTTAATAGATAAAGAAAATCAGTACTTAACAATGAATGAGGGTGAATTCGTTGAAGGATGGTCAATGAATACTTTTGGACAGAGTACTGATTTTAAAGGAGAAAAATTTTTAGCAAGAAATAAATATAAAATATTTGGAACTTCAATAGATTATATTTTGAAAAATAAATTTTTAAAAATACCCAATTATATTAAAATAGATGTAGATGGAATAGAACATTTAATTTTGAAAGGTGGAGTAAATTTTCTAAAAGACGATACTTTAAAAAGTATTTCTATTGAATTAAATGAAAATTATCAAAGCCAGTATAAAGAGGTACTTAATATACTAAAAAATTCAAATTTCATTTTGAAACACAAAAAAAGGGCGTCTGAATTTTACAATCTAGAAAAATTTGATAGAGTATATAATTTCGTATTTGAAAAAAAAAATTAATTAATAAACTTTATTACTTATGAATTTTGAGTTTAAAAGAGAACTAAAAGATAAAGGAATTATAAAATTAAAAAATTTTCTTAATGGAAATGAATTAAATGAGATTAGAAATATAATACAGTTTTACTCTGCTTTTAAAAATACACCTAAAAGTTATTTTTCTATAAATTCTAAACAACTTTTTTATAAGATATTAAAATTAAATTTTAAAAAATTGTTTCATGACATTAAAATCTTAAAATTAGCTAAAACAAAAAAACTTGGACTAATAGCAGATGAAATTTTTGAAGAAAAAAGTTATCTTAATTTTATTGATGGCTATTTTAGTCCAATAAGTAATAAACCTGTTTTACCATGGCATACGGACCAGGCGTATCATGGTGCGGAAAAGAAAACCATAGGATTTGTAAATCCAGATCATTTTTATTTAAAAATTTTTATATACCTTACTGATGTAAACACCAACAATGGGTGTATGAGCTATATTCCCTTCTCACACAAAGTTGGTTACGCGATAAGAAAAGGAATATTTGAGGAAAAAATAAAATATAAACCATATTTTACTTTAAAAGAATTTAGAGATTTTATTAAACATAAAGATAATTATAATTATATCAAAGATCAAATTCAAAATGACAGTTTAATTCAAAAATTTTTACTTAAAACTGAATTTATTGAGTTAGGGAAAGACTCCAACGAATTTGATTATAAAATGTCAGCTGGTGATGCTATAATCTTTGATGAAGGTGGAGTCCACAAAGGATCTAAAACTCTTTACAGTGAAAGAATGGTTTTGAGATACCTTTACTCAATTAAAAAAAATTAAATTTTAATTTTGTTTTAAAAGTCTACTGAAGTTATTTTTTTTATTATTTGTTTCTATCAAGTTTTGATTCTTTAAAAATGTATATTCGTATAAATTTGATGAAATTTTTTTAGTTTTTATGTTATTCCACATTTTACTTGAAAATATGTCAAAAACATTATCTGTAATATGATAAGCTTTTCCAACAGTTTGTAAACATTCAGCTACTACTCCACCTGGAGCTCCTAAGATTACTGGATAATTTTTTTTATGCACGCTATTTGAGTTCGAGAATTTAACATTTTCAAATATTTTTTTCTTTAATCTTAAGTGTTTGAGATTTTTTAATTTTAAGGGATGAATGCTTATTTTTAAATTTTTAGTTGATGCTAAAGAAAGATCAAAAAATTTTTTTATTGAATTAAGATAAAATTCCTCTTTATTTTGAATCTCGTAAGGTAAAAAAATATAATTATTTCTTTTAACTAATTTATTAAACCTCAATGAATTTACTATTTTAATTTTTTTTAGAGGCCACTGGAAATATTTAATAAGTACTTTTTTTTGTATTTTGCTACAAACATACAGCCTATCTAAAGACTTATTTTTGTAGATCATGTCAAGTTGAAAAGACCAGGGCATGGGATGAAGATAGCCATAAACTTTGTTTTCATTTGAAATAAATTTTGCTTTTTTTATTATTGAATTTTGATGTGGCCTATTTTCAAATGGTAAATATAAACTAAAATTTTTATCTTTGAAGGTATTGTAAAAATGTGTTGAGATTATTTTTGAAAAATTTGATGTTTTGTTACAAATGTGAAAAAAGTTTTTTTTGAACAAACATGAGAAAATAAATTTAATGTTATAAAAAAATCCAAAGTAATCTTTTTTTCTTTTGATAATAAAAATATTTTTTCCATATTTAGGTACAAAATTATCTAATGAAATCAAAAACCAAAATGTGTTTTTGTTTTTTTTGTTATTTTCGGAAAAGTATTTATCAGAAAAAACTCCTTTATTATCAAAGTTTTCTTTTGAGCAATAGGAATATACAACATTTATCTTTTTGTAATTATCTAGATTATTATTTAAATTTATTAATTCATAATTATTTCTAATTAGTAAACTTTCATAAAAAAAGAATTTTAAAAACTTAAAATTTATTTTTTTTTTCTTAATTAATAATAAAAAATTTTCAAACCCCAAACCATCTGCCCACGTGACAAAGTCACAATATGGACTTATGGTAATATCAATGTTCTTTTTTTTACAGCTTTCAAGATATCTAATTGCTGTTTTAATTGAAGAAAATTGAAAATTAATTAAATCTTTTATTTTTTTCACAATTATAACTAAAATACTGTTTTGGTATTAACTTTTTTTTAAGATCTTAATTTTAATCTCTTCCAGTTTTGATACTGTTTAAAAAAAATTCCCAATTTTTTCGGTGAGCACAAACTTATTCTTACGAAGTTTTCTATGGGTCCCTTAAATTTGTTTCTAATGTATATTTTTTTCTTCGATAAATATTTTCTTAAATGTTCCGTTGATTTAACGTCTTTTAACTTTAAGCAAATTGCATTAGTAACAGTTCCGCCATGGAAAGTATCACCTGCCAAAGCAAATTTTTTTTTAATATATTTAGAGCCTTGCTTAACTTGTGAAACATGGTCTTTTAATATTTTTTTATTATCAAGTGCCCATAAAGCAACTTGATAAGAAAAAGAATTAGTTTCAACTAAAGATCTGCATTTAGAAACATAATTACAGATTTTATTATTAGCTATCATGTATCCTAGTCTAATACCTGATAATCCCCATGCTTTTGAAAAGGTTCTCATAACTATAAGATTTTTATGTTTCTTTACTCTTTGAACTTCTGACTTAGATCCAAAGTGATAATACGCTTCGTCATATACTAGTAAAATATTATTTTTTTTACATATTTTTAATATTTCTTTTTTGTATTTTTCGCTAAATTCATATTCAATTGGCAAATTTGGATTCACTAAAAATAAAATTTTAGTTTTTTTTGAAATTAAATTTTTTAACTGTTTTAAGTCTAACTTAAGATTTTTGTTAAATTTCCAATGTCTGAATTTAATATTATGTAGTTTACAAAGAACTTCATACATTGGGTATGTTTGATCTAATAAAATTACTTCCTCATTTTTTTTTACCATTGAAAACATTATGTGAGACATGCACTCGGTTATCCCTTGTGCAACATATATATTATTAGTTTTTACTTGATGAAATTTTGCAATTTTTTTATAAAGGGAAGAAATATCGGGAGTAGTGTTTAAAGAGTATCTCGAAATATTTTTTGTTATTTTTGAAAATGTTTTTTGATCGAAGTAATCTACTCGTTCATTCCTGTCCAAAACAATCCCTTTTTCTAAATCTCTGTTTAGCGAAGTTTGAATTCTTTTAAGATTTTTTATGTTGCTTTTAAAAAACATATTTAACTTGGTTTTTAATTTTTTGGTTTTTCCAATGTTCCAGGAACTAGACTATTGTACGGCTCATTAGTATTGTGAATACAATTATAACATATGAGACCATTTGTTTTTTTTTCTAAATGCCGTTTTCTCCATCCTTGATATACTTCTGAATGCCAAAGTTCTTTTAGCGATTTTTTATTTACATCTCCAACTATTAAAGCCTTGTGATAGTCCAGCACACAACCAGACATTAATCCTTCAGGTGTAATGGTAAAGCTCCCAAATGGCTGAAAACAAACATCAGAGTGTTCTCTGCCTCTAATATTATTTTCTTCTATTTCTCCTATGAGATTATTTTCAGGCATTGTGCCACAAGAATTAAACATTTTTTTATGATCCCATCCATCTATGTGGCTTTCCACAATTTTTCTTAAAGTTTCAGTTTCTGATTTATTTGCGAAGGTCTCTACCATGGCTACATAAATTTTCAAATTTTTATTGTTTTCTTTTCTGTACTTATCTACCATTTTTAAATTTTTTATTACTCTTTCAAAATCATCTTTGCCATGTATAGACTTGTAGGTTTCAGGAGTACCTCCGTGTATGGAAAATTTTATACTATCTAGTCCATTATCTATTGCTTTTGCAATTCTCTTATAGGTTGCCGCTGCTCCATTAGTTGTTACAAAAACATAAGAGTAATTAATTTCTTTTGCATATTTAATAAAATTTTCTAAATCTTTATTTAAGAATGGTTCACCCGTAGCATAAAGTCCGACTGCCTCACTCCCTGCTTCTTTCGCTTCTTTTAAAACTCTATAAACCATCTCACTACTTGCATGAGATTTATTTGTCATTTTAACATTAGAACAAAAATTACATGCGTGGTTACAGAGTGAAGAAATGTCTATTAAAATTTCTTTAGGAAATGGTGGCGTAAGAGAGTATGTAACTTCTTTAGTTTTTTCCTTTCTCACTTTTAAATCATTTTTGCTCATAGGTTTTTATATCAGTTAGTATTAGTTCAAACTATCTTTTAAAACGATTTTATTTTTACCCTTTTCACTTTGTTTTATTTCATAGATTTTATTACAAAATTGTAAAGATTTAATATCATGTGATATAATTATTAATGTTCTTTTTTTTCTAAATTCACATAAAAACTTAATTAGATTTTTAGCAGTATTATCATCTAATGCACTTGTTGGCTCGTCTAATATTATTAGCTCTGGATTTTTATAAAGTGCTCTGGCTATTCCAATCCTTTGTTTTTCCCCAATAGAAACATTTCCCCCGCCCTCATTAATAATATAGTTCATTTTTTCCTTCGTATTTGCAAATTTCTCTAGTTGGGAGCTCATCAAAGATTGTGACACTTTTTTATCATCAATTAAATTTTCATTGAATTCAAAAGAAACATTATTTTTAATACTCCCATTAAATAAAAAAATTGACTGTGGCACATATGATATTTTTTTCTGCCAACTTTGAATTTCTTTCATGCTTTTAATTTTTTTATTATCTACTAACAATTCTCCTTTATCGGGTTTATAAAGTCCCATTATAATATCAACAAGAGTAGTTTTTCCAGAACCGCTTTCACCATAAATTCCAACACAGTCAAATTTATTTATAGTTATATTTTCTTTATCGTAAATAATATCTTTTTGATTATGGGAAAAATTTAAGTCTCTTAATTTAATTTCTTTTTCAAAAATAGTGTCCTCATTAATTGTTTCGTCTACTTTTTTTTCTATTTTTTTATATTCATTTTCCATCATGATAATTGAAGTTTGGTGAAAAGAAATATTATTAAAACCTTGCATGAGCTTGTTAATACTTGGCAACAATCTAAAGGCTGCTACAACAAATACACCAAAAATAGGTATCACACTATTCATCTCAATTTCAGAATAATTTATTAATATTAAAGTTGAAAAAATAATTAAAATTGCACTCATTTCAAGAGCAATTTTTGGGTAATTTATAAATGCACTATGTTTAGTAGCTGTTGACGAAAACATATTTATATATTTGGAAAAAATATTAGAAAAAATTTTTTCTACATTAAATATTTTTATAGTTTTGATTCCACCAAATATTTCATTTAATGTTTTCAGTGATTTAGTGCTAAATTCTACTCTTTCAGAACCCCATTTTCCAAGTCTCCCAGAAAATAATTTATGATACAGAATCATAATAAAAAAGAATATAAATAAAGTAATTAAAGTTATCTTAAACTGAATAGAAAAAAGTAAAAAAACTATAGACGCCAATACTGATGACTCAAATATTATTATTAATGAACTGCTAAAAGTTCCAGTGAAGTTTTTTGTTTCTATATAAACATTTTGTACTAATTGTGAAATATTATTTTTTTTAAAGAAATAAAAATTATTAGAAAGATATTTATTAAGTAAATATCTGCTCGAACCTGAGTATATATTCCATGTAAATTTGGAAATCCACCAGTAGTAAAATACCAGATAAGCATTTTTAATTAAAAATAGTAATATGAATATGAAAAATAAATTTTGCATTGGTATCTCAAAATATTCTGTCCCCTTGAATGAAAAAGAAAAATTTAATTCTCCGCTCATTAAACTTTGTAATAAAGGAAGAATTATTCCAATGCTAAAAATCTCTAGTAATGTTGCCAGAGCAGTTAAAGAAAAAAATAAAAATAAATCAAGTTTAGGTTTTTTAATAAGCTTAACTACAATTTTTATAATTTTAATCATTTTAATAATAAATTTTAAATAATTTATTTAAAACTTTTCTAGGAATTAATTTAAAAATAAAATCTAGAAAATATCTTATAACGAATTTAAATTTTGAGGGTTTTTTTAATGGAAGGTTGTTTTTTTTTAATTTAGATAAAATTAAAGTTATTTCTTTTGTCTCAATCTCTTTTCTTTGAGTAATAATTTCATGTAAGTTGTCTTGTTTCCAACTTTGACTAGATGATAAAACACTCCAAAAATTATCATACGGATACTCGCTAATTTTAATTATATCTCCTGAAGTATTTTTTTCATACTTATTTACATTATAAAATATACCGTCTGACTTAATAGTTTTGTGTATATAATCAAAATAAGATTTAATTTCATCAAATTTAATTTCCATAAATGAACGGGTATTAATAATTAGATCAAAATAATTTTTAAATGTAATTTTTTTTAAACACCATGGTGGTAAAATAACAAAATCAAAATTTTCTAAATACTCTCTATTTATCTCATTTTCTTTTTTTTTAAAATCATCGTACAAAAAAAATTTTTTTTCTTTATATATTGATGACAAATAATATGTCTGAAGAAGTCCCGCTTCAGGTAAATCAATCAAATATATAGAAGAGTTCGAATAAAGTTTTTTTAGTTTGTTGGCAAGCGCCCCGTATCCTCCGCCTATTTCTAATATACTTTTTGGTTCTTTATTTAAAAATTTTTCAATTTTAAATAAAAATTGAATTATAAAAAGATCATTAAAATTATATTTTTCACCACCTATCTCATAAAAATTATCTGGATTTCCTATGTTGTTTTCTTTAAATTCATCAATAAATTTTTTTCCACATAAGTCTGTAAGATCTATTAAATTCTCCACTAAAGGAAAAAAATTTCCTTGATCATCAAGACCGGCACTTAAAATATTTTTTTTTCTAAAATTTTCTAACTTGATTTGTTTTATCTTTTTTAGGAATTTATTATTTTTAATTTTCCAGTGATCACTTTTTGTTTTTAGATTGTAATCTTTATACGCAAGATTAAATGAATTATATATTTTTTCTTTATTCATATTATGTAATATTGTTAAGCCAAATTTCTAAAGATAAAATTCTACCAAGAGTATTGGAGTGATCTTTAATTGATTGATTTGAACCATCATGCATTTTTAAGAGTTTTTTTAAACCTTCAATATTGTAATAATTTGATATTTTTGAATTATCGTTAATATTATCTATATACAATTTCTTCAGACTTCCTGAGTGAAAAGATTTGCTTATAGGTGCTGGAAACTTTAATTTTATTGGATTCCAAACAAAATCTTTTGGTAAATATTTCTCTGCTACTTTTTTTAATATGTATTTAAATTTAATAACGTTTTTTTTTTTATTGTTAATTTTAAATTTTGTTTTTAAAGAATTTGAAAATGAAACAATTCTTTCATCGCAAAAAGGTGTTCTGACTTCTTGACTAAACATCATTCCAATCTGATCAGCTCTTGAAAGATAGTATTGTAAAAATGACATTTGATCATTTATAAGAATTTTGTTTATTGCTTCTTTTTGACTCTTAAACTCATTTGCTATTTCGTATCGTTTATTTAAAAAATTTATTCCTGACTTATCAAATAATTTCATCCGTTCAAGCGTCAAATAATTTTTTGCAACTAAAATAGGTTCATCATTTTTACTATGAGTTTGTGTTTTTTGAAAAATATCTAAGTGTCTTTTATAACCACCAAATATTTCATCTGACCCATCACCTGAGTATAAAACTTTTATTTTAGATTGTTCTGAAACCTTCTGACACAAATGCATAAATGTTAAGCTGTTATAATTATTAATTGGCAAATATGTGTGAGATATTAATTTATTTAGGTTTTTATAAATTTCTTCTTCGGAAGAGTTTATCTTGTTTACTTTTTTAATTTTCTTACCTAGATTTTTTCTTAGAATTTCGTATTCATTTTCTGAGTCTTTAGAATTTGAAAAGTTAAACAAAAATTTTTCAATATCAGTATCTTGATGAATTAAAGCATTTATTAAATTAGAATCTAAGCCACTGCTTAAAAATATTCCTGTTTCAACATCGGAAATAGACCACTCAGAAAATACTTTTTTGATTAAATGATCTAAATTTTCAATTAAATAAGGCTCAGATTTTTCATTTAAATTTTTATCTATATTTTTTGTTGGCGACCAATATTTGAAAAGTGTTTTTTTTCTATTTTCTATTGATAGAGTGTGTCCAGGTTGCAATGTACATATATCTTTAATTAACGTTTTTTCTCCATAAATATTACCGAATACTAAATATTCATTCAGAAGATTTTTTTCTATTTCATTTTCTAGTTTAAATATTTCCTTGTTAATTTTACAAATTGTTCTTATCTCAGATGAAAAAATGAACCCATAATTTGTTTCGGAAAAATAAAGCGGTTTAATTCCAAGGTGATCTCTTGCAAGAAAAAGTTTTTTCTTTTTCGTGTCCCATATAGCAAAAGAAAACATGCCTTTTAAATAATCTACACATTTATCTCCGTAGAGTTCGTAGAGTTTCAAGATAATTTCTGTATCAGAGTTATCAGTTAGAAAAGTTTTAAAGTTATTACTCAAGTCATTTTTAAGACTTATGTAATTCACAATTTCCCCATTAAAAACAATGGTTAAACCACTTCTGCTATCAATCATAGGCTGGCTGCCTTTTTTTATATCTAAAATCGATAATCTTGTATGAGACAATGCTATATTTTCATCAAAGAAAGTGCCAGACGAGTCAGGACCTCTGTGCATTTGAATTTCATTAGCATAATTACAAATATTTTTTAAATTAATATTTTTATCTTTATTAGATATTAAACCAAAGATTCCACACATAATTTATTTTAAACTCCTTAAAAAGAATTCTGTCGAAATGAATTTCCATATCTCATAGCTAGAAAAATTTTTAAATGACTTTTTATATTTATCTCTATAATATTTTTTTTGGAGATTAATATATGATGCTAAAATTTTTTTTGACTCTACTACATTTAATTTTTGAAGATTAGAATTCTTAATAGTTTTAATTACATTATTCTTATATTTTTCAAACAAATATTCTCTTTGAGGTGAATTCATCTTTAAACCTTGTTTGGGTTCACGTCCTTCGATACTTCTAAGCATTTCATTCACAAAAGATTTTGGTTTTCCATTAAAAAGCAAATTATTAGGTAACCCTAGAATTTTTTCGTGAAACCTAGTTTCGCAGAAAGGAGAAAAAGTTTTAACTTTGAAATACTTAGATAGGTTTTTTACTTCATTTTTAACTTTTGGACCTTTTAAATAAAAACATTGCTTTAAAATAAAATTATGATAAATGCTCTTAACTTTAAAAAGTTTTTTAAATTTTAAATTCTTAAAAATTTTATTTGATACAAGGTCATATTTTTTTGTGAGAAATTCATTAGATTTATAAACTATACCGTCTGGAGCATATTGAATTGATTTATTCTTTTTTAGATTATTTATAATCTTATTATTAGCATTAAAAAAAATAGAATCTCCAATGCCTGTGATAACTATTTTTTTTTTAAAGTGTTTAGAGCAATAATTAAAAAGTTTTTTCATAGTGATTACAGGTAGTCCATTAATGGGTTTTTGATTTATTCTACAACTTTCAGTAATTTCTTTTTCAAAGTTTTTGAAAACTATATCTATAACTTTGTGTTTATGAATTTTTTGTTTAAAATTATTTTTAAGAGCTTTAAACTCAGAGTATTTATTATTAAAACTCTTAAAATTACCAGTTAACACATAAAAGTTTTTTAAATAATTATTATTTTTACAAATATTATAAACAATGTAATATAGCAATCTTGAATCTACGCCGGAGCTTAAAAATAAAATTACTTTCTCATTTTTTTTTTTTGATCTTTTTATCTGTTTACTAATTAAGAAAACTAAACAATTGTATACATCATCGTAAGAATTTTTTTTAAAATTTATATTTTTTATTTTTTTTAATCTTTCTTTTTTTTCTTTTTTTATCGTTAAATTAGGGAATGATATAATTCCATATTTTAAATAAAGTGCTAAATTGTTTAGATTTATAGAGGAAAATTTCATTAAAAATTCACTGAATTATTTTGTGTTTTAATTTTTTTCAAAAATTTTGAGAAAATTTTATTTTTTGGATCAAAATAAATAATCTTGTTTTTAATTGAGTACATTTTTTTATTCCATGAATTTTTACTTAAATTTGTAACGTTATTAAATAATTTTTCATGGTTTTTAGAGTTAAATTCATTAGACCAGCAAAAACCACTATTTGAAAGCCTGTTGGGGTAGCCAAATCTCATTATGGGTATCAGCTCATTTTTAACACACCAACTTTTGTTTAATGAACCTAATGAAAAAGAAATTACTTTTTTATTTTTAGCCATACATTCATAACCTAAAGTTGAGTCGGTAAAAACTATGGTTTTGTATTCACTCATTAACTTGTAGCTATGTGATTTTTTTGCACTATGAGTTATTAAATTGATTTTGTTTTTTTCTAGAAATTTATTAAAATAATTTACAATAGAAATATCTTTTGTCTTTAGGCATATATCTATTTTATTTGTATTATTTTTTTTAATATATTTAATTAATTTTTTTAAAATAATTATTTCATTTATTACGGTTTGATTTTTTTTACATTTAGATATGAATAAAATATTTTTTTTTTCTGTATTTTTATAACTATAGTGATTATTGATAAATGATCCAATAGTTATAAATTTTTTCATATCTATGAATTTTTTATATTGGCTTCCATATGATTTTGAAAAACAAAATAAATAATCACAATAAAGTTTTTCCTTTTTTTTTCTTTTTAAAAGTGAAAAATGATCTTCATTTCTCACAGAATTTTGAATTGCAATAGTAATAATATTGGGGAAAAAATATTTTAGTTTGTAAAAAGCATCATTACTATTAATTAATGTGATGGCTATACTTGGCCTGACAAAATTAAAATATACTTTTTTGTAATTTTCTTTAATATTTTTAAATCCATATATAATTAACGTTTTGTATATTACATAAAAATTAATAACTTCCCATCTAACATGATAAATTTCACTATTTTTTTTATTAATATATTTAAACAATATTTCACTATTAGCCGCGTCGTAAATTAAATATTTTTTTTGTACAGGTTTTTTAAAAACCCATTTGGCCTTAATAAAGCTAACCATAATGAAAAGCGTAATATTCATTTATAATTTTTATCTAGATTTATAAATTAAATTATTTTTGCTAATTTCCAATCGAAATCAGTTTGTATATAATGTGAAGATTTTCTATTGAGAACTGTATGTCCAATTTTTTTATTTTTCTTTTGATAAGAATGACTTTTTGTTATTCTTAAGGAGCCTGTTTCTCTGTAAATTTCTTCACGTTCAAGTCTTAAATTAGAACTATCATTTAATATTTTTAAACTTGATCCGTTATGTTGATAGAATCTATCGGTTTCTGATCGAACTCCAATTACTTCATCGGTTCCAAATATTTCCATAATATTAACTGAAGTTTCAATATCTTTTACATTTACAAATGGGGATCGAAAATTTAATTGTAAGATATAATTAAATTTTATTTTTTTATTTTTAGCATACTTAATTGATTTTTTAATTGTCTTTTCTACATCAAAGTTTGGCTGGGCTAATTTTTCTTCTCTTTTATAAATTAATATTTTGTTATTATATTTTTTTTTTAGATAGCTAATTATCTTTTTGTCAGAAGTTGCGACTATGGTTTTTGCTATAATATTTGATTTTAAACAAGTATCTAATATCCAATTGATAAGATTTTTTGTTTTAAGTTTTTTCAAAACATAGCTTTTTGGATTTATTTTTAATCCACGAACAGGAATAATGGCTATAGCTTTCTTTAAAATTATTTTCTTATTCTTTATAATTTCATTAGTAATTTTAGAGCGTGTTTTAAGTATTTTGTCCTCATTTCTTGTTAAACTGCTAGAATGTTTTCTGTAATAAAACAACGGTAAATTTATATTTGTCACTTTATATTTTTCAATAAATCTTACCCACAAATCATATCCATCCTGACAATTTATCTTTTCATTATAGCCGCCTATTTTTTTGAGAAATTCTTTTTTAATCATTGTGCAAGCGCCATGTGCAGGTTGATCATAAAGTTTTACTTTTTTAAAGTTATGTCTTCTAACTAATTTTGTTATTTTCCCATTAGAGTTAACTTCATAATAGTCAGGAAATACCAAACCTATTCTCTTATTTTTTTCCAAAGTATTGGATAAAATTTCAATTGCATGTGAATCTAACCAATCATCAGCATCTAGTCGCATTATATATTTTCCTTGGGATGCTCTAATTGCAAGATTATTAGAGACTGTTAAGCCTCTATTTGCCTGATAAAAGATTTTTATTTTGGAATTGTATTTATATTTATTTATTATTTTTTTTGAATTATCTGTCGATCCATCATCAATAATAATAAGTTCAAAATTTCTATATGTTTGTGAAAGAACACTATTGATTGCTTTTTTTATAAATTTTCCATAATTATGATTTGTAATGTAGATTGTTACTAATGGTTTTTGTTTCATTTAATTAAATAATTTTTTCCAGAAAAAGCGTGTATTTATTTTCTCTATTTTTTTTGATTTGCTTTGGTTTAGATTGAATAATTTTTTATTATTTTTATAAAAATACTTCAAGTCATTGAACGTATAATTAAATAATTTTTTATTTAAATACATTTTTTCTAAAAATGTATTTATAACTTTGAAATCTTTGTTATTATCTAATGTAAGTCTTATTTTTTTTCTGTAGGTATCTTTTACATTTAACGATCCAATTTTAAATTGATTTTTATGATCGGAAACATAATATGTCAGATATTCAGTTCCTGATGTATCTTCTGCTAATTTATTTATTGTTTCTAAAAAAGTTTTGTCAAATATTTCAGTGTCGATACCACTTGGAAGACTCTTTGCATCAGTATATTGTAGGTTATTTTTTAGATGATAATCTATTGTTTTGTCTAAATAATGAGGGTCAATTAAAATATCATCTCCTGTAATTCTAACAACTATATCAGTTTTAATTTCTTTTATCGAACTGAGCATTCTACCTAAAACATTTTTATCAGATCCTCTAAAACATAAAATTTTATTTATTTTTGCAATTTTTTCTAAAATGTCATCTTCTTTTTTTTTAGTTGTACATAAAATTATTCTTTTTACTTTTTTTGACTTCTTAACTCTTTTTATTAAATGTACAATTGTTGGAATATCACAAATTTTTTTGATCGCTTTTTTTTTTAATCTTCTTGAATTATTTCTCGCTACTATTATTGCTGTAATATCATTTTTAAACATACTGTTATTAATATTATTTTTTGTATCTACATTTATGATGGTTTTTTTGTTCTTAAATCTTTCCCAAAAAATATTATTAGTATTTTTATCTGCAGGTCTTTTCATTATTAAGTCATGTTTGTTAATTTTATTACCTTTAGTAATATTTTTTCTTACAAACCAAGCTTTTTTTACTTGTTCTCTATACATATTCTCTGCTTCACTTATTTCTTCTAAATTTTTATTACCTATTGCTAATTGATAATTTTTTTTTTTTACTCCCAATAAATAGTTTTGTTTTGAATCTTTCACAAGATTTACAAATTTTTTAAATTCTGACGGTTCTAAAGAAGAGTAATAATCTACTCCCTTTTTTTTCCTATCTACCGTAATATGCTTTTCTAGATATTTAGCTCCAAAATTCTTAGCAATAATTGGAGTTATATAATTAAGTGGGTTTTCTGCCGAGATATGATCTTGATAACCTAGCTCACATTTATTTCCAAATATCTTTTTATACATCTTAATTTTGAATAAATCACAATTATTAATTTTTGTTGGGTAACTTTGAAAGCCGTGTAAAATAATTGGTTTATTTTTTAATTCATATTTCTTTAATATGTTTAAAGCATAAGCAACTTCTTCTAACGTACTTCCGCCTATAGATAAAAAAATTTTTTTATTGGCTTTCGCTACTAAATTAAGAAGAATATAATTATTTAAATCTGAAGAATGAATTTTGTAACCATCTACATTGCAAATTTTAGCAACCTTAAAAGCCTTTTCACCAAAAACGTCACAATATATTTTAACTTTTGTATTTTTTAGCGACTTAATCATCTTGATCCATGTTTCTTTACTAAAAGATTGCTTTTTAAAATGATTAAATCTTGGATGTTTTTTAGAAAGTAATTCTTCAGCAAAATATATTTGAAATTTAACAGCATCAGCACCGCTATTTATTGCATATTTTGCAAGTTTTTTTGCTAATTGAGGATTTCCCTGATGTGCATTAGCAATTTCTGCAATGATTTCTGTTTTCATTTTTAATTTATTTTTTTCCATTTGTATGTTTCTTTGAAAGGACAAATTTTACATATATCTATTGAATCTGCTGTACCATCAATGTGAGCTTTCCTAACTTTATTGATATGATTACCATGCCAAATACTTTCTAAATCTTCTACTTTTTCTTCTGGTATATTATTTTTTTTTGGCATTTCTAAATTCATCATCTCAAATCCTTTTTTTTTATTGTCAGCTTTTTTCTTTACATTTGCATATTCTTTTTTACCTCCTTTGTACGCAAGGCTGTCGACATATCCTACCGTATGTGTTGCTCCCCAATCGTAACAACACATTCCAACTTTACCGTCATAAGTCGTGAGTACTCTCTGGAAGGGCTGTTCACAAGGAAGTCTTTCATTGGATATAAAAATATTATTTTTAGAGTCTTTCATTAAAACTGCGTCGCTACCATATTGTTTGATCAAATCATTTTTTTTATCTTTTAATTCTCCTTCAAATTTTTCCTCCAGGTCGCTTAAATTTCCACCTCTTTCCGTGTATTGCTTAACAGAAACTTCATCAACTATATCTTTAAATAATTTAAAATATTCTTCCTGTCCTTTTCTAGTTTCATCTGTCAAAATCATTTGAATTTTAGTTCTTGGAAAAGGTGAATTAAGTTTTTTTTTTATTTTTGAAAAATTTAATATATTTTTATATATGTCATCAAAATTATTTTTTTCAAATCTACCTGGTCTCATTTTTTCATAAGTATTTTTTGTTCCTCCATCAAAGGAGTAAATCATTATATCTAAGCCTGACTTAATAATTTTTTCCGACATTTTTTTATCTAACTTAGTTGCATTTGTATTAATCATAGTTTCCAATACTCCCTTTTGCTTAGCATAATCTATAATTTCTGGTAACTTTGGATTTAATAGCGGCTCACCTCTCCAATTAAATTTCATTGAAGGAACATTTAATTTTGAAGCCTGATCAATTAGTTTAAACGCAAGTTCTTTTTTCATAATTTTATCTGGAGTCGACACATATTGGCGGTAACAAAATGAACAAGCTAAGTCACATATTGAAGCTACCTCAATATCAAAACAAAGAGGATTGTTATTGTTAACTTTAAAATTTTTTCCATGAAGTTTGTTTTTAAAAGATTCTATTGGTTGATTTTTCCAATTTTTTCTATAACGGATATACAAGTTATTGAATTTATTTAATAAAATTTTTTTTTCGGATTTACTTTTATTTAATGAATTATACTTATAAGCTTTGTTTTGAGACATAAATTTTATCATCCAGCTTATTCTATCTTTTTCACCACCAGATAGATTTTCGATTGCTAATTTTCTTGATTTTTCTTCACCCTCAGTCTGAAAATCACATCCGATCCCAACAATATGTATTTTAGATTTAGACATTTTTATTTATAATAAGTCTTTCCAATTTTTTTATATTTTTTTTTGCTTTTCGACCGATTATATTTTTGTAATTTCTAGCGTCTACGCCAATATTTGGCCTTAAGCATACTAAGTCACTTTCTCTAATTATTTTGCCTTTTTCTATATTTCTATTTAAATAGATTCCGCGTCTAAAAGAAATTAAATGATTGCTTTTAATTTCACTTTGAGTGGGTTTTTTTATATTTGTGCCCATAAGATTTTTTATTCTTTTTAAATCTACAATTAATTCTTTAGTTTCATTTAAATCAAGTGAGACCTTATGATCTCTAAAAGTTTTATTTTTTCTTGTGTCAGTAAAATGAAACTCTAAAATTTGAGCACCTAAAGTATATGCAGATTTTAATGCTAGGCTACCGATTGTATGGTCTGAATAACCCGCAGTAATATTGTTGTTTTTAACTAAGTGAGTTAGTGTTTTTAAATTAGCCTCTTGATCAATAGTTGGATATGAAGATGTGCATTGTAACACCGATAAAAATTCTTTAGATTTATATCTTTTATTTTTATTTACTAAGAAATTAATTGTATCTTTAATTTCTTTAGAAGTGGACAATCCTGAGGACAAGATTATTGGTTTTCCTTTTTTGGCAAATTCCTTGATGATCGGGTAAGCTGTTAAATCACCTGACCCTATTTTGTAAATTTTTAAATATTTATCTAACCATTTTAACACTTCTATATCCCAAATTGACGATAGATATTTTACTCCATTGGCCGAACACATTTCTGCTAAATAAATATGTTGTTTTTTACTCAGCTGAAATTTTTTAAAATGTTTAAATCTGTCTGGTGATATAAGGTTATTTACTAAGGTTTCGCCTGAATATATTTGAAATTTGATAATATCGACATTAGATTTAATGGCTAATCTTGTCAGTTTTTTAGCGTAGGTAAAATCTCCTTCATGATTACCTCCTATTTCAGCAATCAATAGTGGACCATTTTTTCCTAACCAGTTTGAATTTTTCATTTTAAATTTATAGTTGCCATTCTACTAGGTTTTTTTGATAAAGAGATTTTATATCTATGATTACAGGATTATTTTTTCCTAGAGATCTTAAAAATTTAATAGAAAGTTTTTTTATTTTTTTATGTGGTACTGAAACAATGATCAAATCATAGTATTCTTTTTTAAATTTTTTTAGAATTTTTATCCTGTGAAGATTATGCAATGAGTCTGCATTTACAACTGGGTCATACACATCTATTTTATTATTTTTTCTTTTGAAAAGTTTATATAAATCTATTGTTTTAGAATTTCTAAAATCATTACAATTTTCTTTAAAAGTAATACCTAAAAATAAGATTTTATTATCATGAGTTTCTTTTTTTTTAGACTTCATTACTTTTAAAATTTCATTAAATATAAAATTTGGCATATTATCATTTACATCTCTACCAGATGAAATTATTTTAGGTTTTAATCCACTTTTTATAGCTTTATATTTTAAATAATATGGATCAACACCTATACAATGTCCGCCAACTAGCCCTGGCTTAAAATCTAAAAAATTCCATTTTGTTTTTGCGGCTGAAAGTACATCTTTAGTATTAATATCAAGTTTATGAAACAATACAGATAGTTCATTAACGAAGGCAACATTTATATCCCTTTGAGTGTTTTCAATAATTTTAGCAGCTTCTGCTGTTTTTATATCTTTAGTAGCATACAATTTTTTTTTAATAATTTTTCCATATATGTGATTAAGCATCTTAAGAGCTTTATTATTTGATCCGCTGATAATTTTGGTTTGATTAATTAATTTATATTTTGATATACCCGGATCTATTCTTTCTGGCGAGTACCCTACATAAAAATCTTTATTTAATTTAAATCCAGTTTTTTTTTGTATTAATGGAATAAAAATTTCTTGGGTGCAGCCTGGATAAACAGTGGATTCATAAATAACTAGATTTCCTTTGGTTATTGATTTTGCTACAGATTTAGTGGCATTAATAATGCTTCTTAAATCTGGTGTTTTATTTTTATTTACTGGAGTTGGTACTGTTACAATAAATATATTATTTATACCTATATTTTTTTCATTACTGGTAAAGAGGATTTTAGAATTTTTTATTGTTTTTTTGTTAATTTCACCAGTTAAATCAAAGCCTTTTTTTAATTGTAAAATCCTCGAATTATCTTTATCGAAACCAATTACCTTAAAATGCTTTGATAAATATATAGCTAAGGGCAAGCCAACATAACCCAAACCAACTATACATATTTTATATTTTTTTGACATTATAATAATATTTGTACCAGTCCACAAATTTTTTAATTCCTTCTTTGAAACTAGTTGCTTTTTTTAATCTAAATAATTTTTTGATCTCTCGTGAATAAGAAAGAGATGCTGGTATATCAGTGGGTAACTGTTTTTCTAATTTAATCTTGGCTCGTATTCCTAAGTTTTTTTCCAAAATTTTAACTAAATTTAATATTTTAATTTTTTTTCCTGAAGATATGTTTATTTTTCTAAAAATTCCTTTTTTATTTTTAAGATATATTAATTTTTTTAAATTAATGATTAAATCATCAATGTAAGTAAAATCTCTATAATTGTTTCCTTTATTATAAAGTTTTAAAGGTATATTTTTCAAAATTTGATTACAAAATTTAAATATACTTAGATCGGGTCTTCCATATGGACCATATACTGTAAAAAACCTAATACCTGTTATATCTATTTTAAACTGTCTTGAATAATAGTATGCCAATATTTCATTATTTTTCTTTGTTGCCCCATATAACGAAATTGGTTTATCTGTATTTTGTTTTTCATCAAACGGTAATTTATTTAATCCATATATAGAAGATGATGATGCAAACATTAATTTGGGAATTCTATATTTTTTTACTAATTCAAGTATGAAGAAAAAACCTAATTCATTTGTATAAATATATTTTTCTGGAAATTTTAAAGAATATTCTACTCCAGCATAAGCAGCTAAATTAATTACAACATCAAATTTATGGGTTTTAAAGATTTTTTTTAAGCTATTATAATTTGAAATATCAATTTTCTTAAAAATAAATTTTTTATTTTTATTTAAAATTTTTATTCTATTTAATTTAAGTTTTTTATCATAGTAGTCATTTAAGCTATCAATACCAACTACTTCATTTTTTTCTTCTATTAGTTTTTTTGCTAAATGAAAACCTATAAATCCTGCTGCTCCTGTGATTAAAATTTTTTTCATTTTAATTTCTTAATAGAACCTAAAAAAGTATATGGAAATATTATTTTATTAATAGGTTTGTTAATTTTTTTTATTTTCTTTTTTCTCAAAATTGAAATCATATCATCAAAAAGTGGGTATCCTGCTTCAACTGAAACAACACTGCTGCCGCTCATTCTTGGATTTATCTCAATAATTTTATAATTTCCTTTTTTGTCAATCATTAGGTCACAGTCATAAAGCCAAGATAAATTAAATTTTTTGATTACATTTTTCCCAATATCTTCTAATTTTGAAATTCTTTTAACAATATGGCCTGCATTTGGTTCTGCGGGATTTAGCCTTTTCCTAGAAACAACTCTTATACTTTTTCCTTTAAAACCCAACATATCTAAATCAAAAGTTGGCTCATTTAATCTCTCAGATATCACGAGTGGAAAGAATTTTTTTTCATACATTGAAAAATATTTATCACTTAATTTTTTAATTGGTACATGAGTTTCTCTTCCAAAGTTTTTAAAAAAAACTTTTTTAATATCAGATCTAGCAACAAGCACGTTTCTTCCACCGCGTGATAACGAGGGCTTAATTACAAAATCTTTTTTATTAAATCTTTTTATCTTTCTGTTTATTTCTTTAGAGTTTTTTATAATATCAAATTCTGGAAAAGGTAAGTTTCTTTTTTTTAAAGCTTGGTAAGTTCTAATTTTGTCTGAAAAAATATTCAAGGTTTTAAAATCAACTGTCGCAATTATACAATTTGTTTTTTTAAAATAATTTTTGTTTTTTGACAAATTTAGTGCTTCTTCATCTGAGCCTGGAATTAAAAGATTAATATTAAATTTTTTAACTATTTTTTTTATGCTACTAATATATTTTTTAGAATTTCCATTGGGTGTTATAGCAAAATTATCAAGAAAATATTTGGCATTACAGTTATTACTTTGGTTTGTTCCTGTTATCTTTAAATCTTTAAATTTTCCATTTTTAATTTTATTAATTAAAAAAGGTGCTAAAGTTCCACCAACAGATGTAATTAATATATTATACATATTATTTCTTAATTTTATGAGTATCGAAGAGTATTGAATTTGTCGTATTTTTCTTATCTTCAAAAATTTTTACAATATTTTTAAATATTTTATCAACTGTTCCAAATTTATTTGTTTTAAATTTTTTTTTTAAATTAATTATTTTTTTTTTATCTAATTTATTAGATAGTTTAGTTGAAACATAGAGAATTCTAAAAACACTTACGTTAATTTTAAAAAGTTTTAATTCATTTCTAATAATTTTAGAAAATGTTTCTAATGCAGACTTTGAAGAAGCATAAGATGTAGTCCCAATTTCTTCTAAAATTGAAGCTATAGATGAAAAAAATATTATAGTTCCTTTTTTATTTTGAATCATACATCTTGAAATATGTTTTGTTATTATCATTGGAGCTAATAAGTTAATTTTTATAGTTTCTGTTATAGATGAGTCTGTTTCTAAAGAATTTAAACTACGATTAAAAATTGAGGAGTTGGAAATTAAAATATCTATTTTTTTATTCGTTTGTTTTTCAATTTTTTTAACCCACTTCTTAATTGTAGTTTCTTTACATAAATCTATTTTAGTATGAAAATAGTTTTTTTTGTGAATATTGGATTTGCTTCTAGAACACCCCCATACTTTATTTCCATTGCTCAAAAATTTTTTAGTGAGTTCATATCCAACGCCCCTACTTGTTCCCGTGATAACAATGTTAGAATTTCTAATCAAAAATAAAAATTCCTCCGCAAAGAGAGTAGCCTACACCAAAACCCATAATTAAAATTGGTTGTTTTTTAGGTAGAATATTTTTTTCCTCTAATTGAATTAATGCAATTGGAATTGTCGAAGAAACAGTATTTCCATAATCTTTAATATCATTAAAAAATAATTCATCTTTAATTTCTAATTTATTTCTTATTGTTGATAAAACTACAGTGCTAGCTTGATGAAAAATAAAATATTTAATTTCCTCTATTCTTAAGTTTGCTTTTTCAAGAACTTTTTTGGTTGCAAATGGTACTTTTTCAGATGTGAAGGTAAAAACGTTTGTTCCATGCATATATAAATTTTTTTTTCCTTTTTCGTCTTCTTTTAAACAAAGATTTTTTCCTCCAGAACCATCTGTGTAAGAAAAAGTTGAAAGTATTGATGGTAAATTTATTTTATTAATAAAAAAGGCCGATGCTGCATCACTAAAAATTGGAGCAGTTGACCTGTCACTTTTATTGATATGCTTTGTATAAGTCTCTGAACAAACAATTAAGCAATTTTTAAATTCTTTATTTTTTATTAAATTAATTGCTGTGATCATGGCATAAGGAAAACCTGAACAACCTTGTGTAATATCAAGCACAAAACATTCCTTTTTTAGGTTAAGCTTTTCATGAAGAATGCTGCCACTTGAAGGAATTGAAGATACATGAGATTGCGATACAAATATTAAACTGTCTACTTCTTCATCAATCAGTTTTAGTGCTTTTTTTGAAGCATCTATAGCAAGAGTAAGTGAGTTTTCTTCATCACTTGCTCTATAGATAGTTCGGATACCAGTTTTTTTGTAAATATCCTGAAACTTAATTTTTCCAGGAATGTCCAACTGTTTGCTAAGGTCTACTTTTATAGAACCGAATGAATAAGCTCCTTTAATCATTTTTTAATAATTTTTTTGAAATCAAAATTTTTTCAAGTTTTGTATAGGTATTCATTTCTGCTATGCCGTTAATAGATGTAATTTTATCAGGATAAATTTTTTCTAATTCCATTAAAATTGAAAGATGAGCTAAGGAGTCCCATTCAAATCCTTTTAGATCTTTAACTTCTTTATCATTAATTATCTTTATTATTAATTTTGCTAATTCTTTTTTATTCATTTTATTTTGGTTTCTTGCATATTGCTATTGACGTATTACAGATAAATTTTCCAAATTTTTCTTCAAAATTAATTAATTTTTTTGATTTTAATTTATATAAGATATCTTTAAAATTATCCATTTCTTCAGGCATAAACCAACTTTTTGACTTAGTTATTTTTACATGTAAGAATTTACGTTTTGCGTAATCAATTATTTTATCAGTATTAGAAAGACTTATTAATGGTATTTGCATGGTACCGCTTTCGTTTAAAAAATTTGGACCATCTTGAAGAATTGATAATGCTAAATCAGTACCATCATCCCCACTTTCACATGGTATATTCTTTCCAAACCAAGGTGAAATTTCAGCGACTAATCTAGAAATTGCTGAAACATCATTTATTATGTAGTCAAATTTTTTTTCTTTCCAAGGTTCGAACAAATTACCACTTCTTATATCTGCTTTAAGATTATTGCTCTTAAAGTTTTTTTTTGTATTTTTAATTGCATTTTCATCGACATCAGAACAATGCATTTCAATACCAGGAAAATTTTTCATTAATGCGATGCCAATTACTCCACTTCCACAGCCAAGGTCTAAAATACTGAAATTGTTTTTTAATTCGTCTTGCGCAGCCTCTATGCTTAATTTTGTAGTTAAATTTGGTTTAAATATGTCCTCATTTACACTTATGTGTTTTAAAACTTTTTCAAAGTTATAAAGATTTTCAACCATTTTTAATTATTTTTGCTGGATTACCAAATGCCAATTGTTTTTTTTTTACATTATTTAAAACTACTGAGCCCATTATTACTGTTGAATAATCTTCAATAGAGATATTTTCAGCAATAAGTACGTTTGCTCCTATAAACACTTCTTTTCCAATTGATGCGTTGTTTAAAACTGAAGTCCTAGATCCTAGAGTTGAAAATGAATTGATAGTGACGTTGTGTGCTAAAATATTTAAATGAGTTAAAACACAAAAGTTTTTAATTTTTGTCCCTGAGCAAATTACACTAAATGGATAAACAATATTGCCAAATCCAAACTCAACATTGTCTTCAATTTTAGCTGACGGATCAATTATATTTGGAAATTTTTCTATATTTAAAGATGTTTTATCTAGTATTTTTTTTCTTTTATTTTTATTTTCATAAGAGCCAATACCGAAAACAAAAAGAGAGTTTTTATATTTTTTTGCATTTTCCAATCCAATATTTATTGGAATACCTTTGTATTTCTTTTTATAATACTTTTTATTGTCATCCAATATTGCTTCAATTTTATAGTTTTTACTTTTTGATAAACTTTTTAGAATTGGAAACAATTCATCAGTAGTATTACCAGCTCCTAAGATCACTATATTTTTTCTTTTCATATTATTTCATTAATATTGTTTTTTTAATTCTAGCGGTTCCTCTTCCATCAACCAAAGATTTTTTATTGCTACGTAATTTAATTTTTTCCAATATTGATATTTTTTTTTTAATATTTTCTGTCAATTTATTAAAATGAATATTTTTGTTTCCAATTATTTGACTATATTTCTTTTTTTCTAAAAAAATAGAGTTTAGAGATTGTTTTTTAGAATAACTTAAAATTAGATTTGGTAGGGAGAAATAAAGATACTCCCAAATTACACTACCGCCGCTAGAAATTCCTAAATCAGAATTTTGAATTAATTTCGCTAAATTATCCAACTTATAATGTACTTTTGTTTTTTTTCTTTTTTTTGATAATCTTTTTATTTTACTAAAATCTTTGTTATTATTTCCAACCACTATTTTTAAATTATATTTAAGCAGATCCTTATGTAAAAAGGCATTAAATATTTTAAAAGTAAGTTTTGCGCTATCTGTAACACCCATAAATAAAATGATGTTATTTATTTTATTTTTTTTTTTAATTTTTTTTTTAATTTTTTTGTAAATAGGATTTAAAATGCAATATTTTGGTCCTAATAATTTTTTACAATTTGGGGGAGTTCTGTATATTTTTTTTTTATAAATTGGTAGATTTTGATTTAAAAAAAAATCACATTCGTGAGATCTATTTAGGTCATCTATAACTAAAGTTTTATTTACAAAATTTTTTATTGAAATTTCCCATTTTTTTCCCAAACTATAATTATCTACAATCATCAAATCAAATTCTTTATTTTTATTAAGAATTTCTAAAGTTTTTTGACTATCATACTTTTCATACAATAAATTTGATTTATTTTTTTTTAACTCAAAATATTTAAACTTATTTAAAGTTAAAATTCTTTTAAAATACATACTTGTTTTATCAATTATAAAATAAGTATTTCTATTTTTCAGACCTCTAGCTAAGTTCAAACATCTGTAAAAATGTCCTCCACCAGAAAGATAGCGAGTATCAACTCTGAAAACTATATTCATTTTGATTGTTTTTTTATCTACACTTTAAGATAATTTATAAATGCAAATAATTTTGGATCATATTTATTAGGAACTCTGTTATACAAAATAAACAAAGCTCCGTCCGCCATATTCCAAGACATGTGGCCTAATAACAATAAAACAAAAACATCTTTATCCATACTCATTGTCAGGCAAGGTTCTTTTGTTTTTTTAATCTCAAAAGTGTCTTCAAGTTGTTTTAATTCTGATGTCTTCAAATCAATAAGGAATTTTTTACCCCCGTTCTGATCTTTAATTTTAAATAAAATTTTCCAATCAGGTCGATAATTCTGCTTATTTTGTTCCTCAAAAAACCTACTACAAGCGTAATTTAAAAGTCTTTCTTCTGAAATAGCTTCACTTAATTTAATTTTTTCATGGTCATATTTTGCCTTTGATATTTTCTTAATAAAAGTCTCTCTTTCTTTTGATGTATGAGATTTAAATTTAACATTCGGTTTTTTTGTTTTTTTATTTAGATCGTAAGATTGGTTAATATTTAAAAGAAGAAAATTTAATGATTTATCGTTTTTAAAATAATCTGCTACATATTTAATTGATGGCGGATGAGGAGAATATTTATTTAAATAGGAATTTTTTCCTCCAATAACAAACTGATCAGCGAAAGGCATTATTAAATCTGGTTTAATTGCTTGTGCAGTTTTTTTTAGGATTTCAAACCTTTCAAATGAAATCCTTTTCGCCTCTTTAAGTTTCTCTTCATGTGATAAATTTAAATAACAATTTGGATAACCCGACACTCCAGTGTAAGGTAACAATGCTAGATCTACTTTTTTAAATTTATTCTTAATAAAATTAATAGCTTTAGTGCTCGGCAAACAGTCATTTGAATTGTACAAGACTTTATCATTGGTTTTTAGAATTATTCCCGAGTCTACTAAGTAGGAGAAGTAATTATCTTCTTCGGCTTCAACAAAAGCTACCTTTAAGTCAGAATATACTGTTTTTATTTCGTAAGGTTTAATTAAATGGATTTTTTTAAATTTAAATTTGTTGTAATCCAAAAATTTTTTTACAAAATTTGGACGTCTGTCCATAATTATTACCTCAGCGTTTTTGTCTAAGTGTTTTATAGTTCCGGGAGAACAATGATCTTCATGAATATGTGAAATAATTATATAGTCTAGTTTACCTATGTTTGTAGGTGAAATTTTTGATGGCGGCCATCTGTACCAAGCACCGTATACTATTCCGTCATCTAACCATGGGTCGAACATAATTTTTTTCTTTTTGTGTTCTACGATTATCGTCGATGCTCCTAAATGTGTAATTTTCATTCTCTTTTATTTTTATTTAATTGATCTAATTATTCTAAATGCTTCTGCAAATTTAATACCCACAGTACTTCCTCTAAATTTGCCCATAGATATCACGTTATCTAAGGACCTTGGGTGTGGAAATTGTCTCATCTCACCACTATAAGCTCTTAAAGCTTTTAATTTAGTTTTTACATACTTTGATATATCTTCATAGTGGTTTGGTTTAAAACTCTTATTTAAATCAAAGCTCCATTCAGTGCTTGAAGGAGTTTCGAAACTTAAGATTTTTTTTACTGGTGAATTAGGAAGTGGCCTTGCTGCAGTTATCGTAGCACGTGCTGTAATTTGATGATCGATGTTTAAGTCACCTATATGATGCGTCAAAATAGTTGATGGTTTAGTTTTTAAAATAATTTCCTCAATTTTCTTAACGATATTTAAAAAATCTACACTATACATCCTATTGTCAGGATAGGACAAAATTTTACAAGACTTAAATCCTAAAATTTTTGATGATTTAACTGTAGAACTATGAAGTTTTTTTATTTTTTTAATATCTTTTGACTTTTTAATATTATTAGAACGAGATGTAATTCCTTCAGCTAATATTACGCCATAAACTTTATAACCTTTTGATGAATATTTAGCTATATATCCTCCACAACCTAAAACTTCATCATCTGGATGTGCTGCAATAACAAGTATATTTTTATTCATTAGTTTAACCTTTTAAATTCCTTTATGCTTACTTTAGTTTGAAGATATTTTCTAACATCAAAACCTTCTTCACAATTTTTTATTAATTTAAATGTTTTATTTAGCGTTTCAAAATATTTTTTCAAGGTTTTATCATCATGTTTGATGGAACAATAGACGGAGTTAGAAGCTAATATATTGTTTTTAAACATTTCTTGTGTAATTAACGTTTTATAAGACTGATTGTTTTCACTCTCAAATACAAAATTTGTTAAAGACGGTATTCCATTAATCTTTATTTTTAATTTATTTAACTCAGCTATTTGACTCCATTTTTTTTGAATTTTCTTACCGATACTGGCTGTTTTTAGCCAAGTCTTATGTTTTTCCATATATTCTATTGTCTTTAAAGCTGCTGTCGGTCCAATTCTTTCAGTCCAAAAAGTGCTACTTATGAAACTTCTTTGTGAAGACTCCATAATATTTTTTTTACCAACAATTGCAGTAATTGCATATCCATTACCTAGAGCTTTTCCAAAAATAACAATATCAGGAATTACTCCTGTTGATTTGTGGAGACCCCCTAGAGACTGTCTAAATCCAGTGGTACACTCGTCAAAAATTAATACTATTTTGTTCTTCGTGGCTAAATTTCTTACAAACTTTAAAAATTTTTTATCAGGTTTTGTATTTCTACAAACTTCCATTTTTATAACTCCAATATTTTTTTCTTTAACAATTTTTTCTATTTTACTATAATTGCCATATTCAAATGGAAATGAAGTTTTTTTAAGCTTTTTTGGAACTCCTTCAATTTCTAAACCTTTTATTAAGTGTGTCTCTAAATTTTTACCATTGTTATTGTTTAGGTTTGCTGAAAGATACCAATCGTGCCAACCATGATATCCGCAAATTGCTACATTATCTCTTCCTGAAGCAGCTCGAGCAATTCTAATTGCAACCGAGTTTGCTTCACCGCCCGTTCTAGCAAATTTAACCATATCAAATTCTGGGTGAAGCTCTATCAACTTTTCTGCGAGTAATATTTCTTCTTTGCAATTTAAAGATGACATGTTTCCGTTTTTAACTGCTGATTTGACTGCGGCATCTACTTCTGAATTACCGTATCCAAGAACATTTGTTCCGACGCCCATAAGTGAAATATCTAAAAATGTATTTCCATCATAATCTTTTATTTTACAGCCTTTTGCGGATTTAAAATATGTTGGCCAATAATTTGGTAAATATCTCTCAGGATTTTTAGAAATTAACATATTTCCTCCTGGTATAACTTTTTTAGCTTTTTTCCAAAGTTCTTGCCCTTCTTTAGTTTTGTTTAAAAAATTAATATTATTCTTCAAATCTTCTTTAAATAATTGTTTGTATTTATTTGTTTTAAAAATATCATTAATAGTGAAGTAAATATTAGACCTAAAACTTTTAAATACTCGCCTGATTTTTGAAAGATCATCTTTTTTATCTAATGATACTTTTATAAAACCAAAATCTTTGAAGTATTTTAGACTCTCTATCTTAAAATAGTATGGGTTTTTTCTAATATATGACGTTACATGTTCTAAATCGTATTTGTTTTTAGCTTTTTTTTTTATTTTACTCAATGTTTGAAGAGAAAATATCTCTACATCAAATCCGTCTGGAAATGATTTAGGAAGAGTATAAAGATAGTCTAGTTTTTTTTTGTGAAAAAGACGTAACATTTTGTCTATTAGTTGAGAGTCAACAAGTGGGCAATCACCTGTAATTCTAACAATTATGGATGCTTTAAATTTGGTGGCAGTTCTGAAATATCTATCAAGGACATTACTCTCACTTCCTCTAAATATATTTACATTTAGTTTTTTTAAATGTTGAAAGAGTTTATTATTTTTAAAATTTGATGGAATAGTAAACGCTATATCATTAATTAATTTTGATTTTTTTAACCTCTTATAAACAAGTTGTGTCACTGTATTTTTTCCAATTTTGCTTAGGACTTTATTTGGAAATCTTGTAGATGTAGTTCTGGATTGAACTATTGCTATAATTTTTTTGGCCATAAATTTGGGTTTATCAGTTTTTCATTTTTTGAAGAGATGTGTTTGGGAATTGATATTTTTTGCATCTTTAAATTGAAAATTTCCTCTAGTTGTTCAGTA